>Ga0105051_10000614_pt1 | contig 49716 bp, 47 predicted proteins | sample FRY02_FD_78383 | JGI IMG/M metagenome (GOLD analysis project Ga0105051, IMG submission 78383) | Freshwater microbial communities from Lake Fryxell liftoff mats and glacier meltwater in Antarctica - FRY-02 (megahit assembly) | ecosystem: Environmental > Aquatic > Freshwater > Ice > Glacier... | reverse complement strand
TCGGACCGGCGGTCGCAACGGCTCCAGCACCGCCCACTCCGGGTCCGTCGTCCCGCTTGCATAGCGCAGTCCGTCACGCCGATACTTCCGCCGAGTGGTTTCAGTCCAGACCATGTGACCCTCCGTCGTAGCTTCGCAACCACGACCGAATCACAACTGACTGAAATCACTCAACTCTTTTCAGGTCAGCCTCTGAGGAGCGCCGCGAAGCGGCGCGTCTCGAAGGATGGGCAACAGGCGTGGTGCTCGTGCCCATGCTTCGAGACGCGCTCCTGCGGAGCACTCCTTGTATCAAGGGACGGCCGCGCCGGCGTTAGAGTAGCGGGTGCGGTCTCGGTGGAGAGCCCGGAGGCTCCTGGGGCCTACAAGCCCGTTGCTGAGCGTGGTGCCTCCACCGTTGATTTTGTGATCCCGAACGGTCGCCTGGGCCGAACCGCGAGCCCGCATGCGCAAGGATGGGAGCCAAGATCCATGTTCGTAGGTATCGATGTGGCGAAAGATCGCCTGGATGTTCATGTGCGCCCCGCCGGTGAGGCCTTCACCGTTGCCCGTGACGGAGAAGGCATCGAGTACCTGGCTGGGCGGTTGAGTAAAGTGGCGCCTGCTCTGATCGTGCTCGAAGCAACCGGTGGCTTCGAGACGATCATGGCGGCAGGTCTGGGCGCGGCGGGCCTGCCCGTGGCGGTCGTCAATCCCCGGCAGATCAGGGACTTCGCTCGGGCCACCGCACGACTGGCCAAGACCGATACCCTCGATGCTGCTGTCATCGCTCACTTCGCCGAGGGGTGAACCCACCGGCGCGGCCGCTCGCCGACGAGCAGTCCAGGTTGTTGGGCGAACTGATGGCGCGCCGCCGTCAGCTCATCGAGATGATCGGGGCCGAGAGCAACCGCCGGCGCATGCTCACCGTCCGTCGCACCCTCAAGAGCGTCGATCGTGTACTTGCCACCCTTGAAGGCCCAGCTCGAATAGATCGACGACGATAGCGACACTGTCGTCCGGGGAACCCCGGCCTGGCGCGAGGCCGAGGACCTTCTGATCAGCGTTCCCGGCATCGGGCCCAGGATCGCCCGTACCCTGATCGCCAAACTGCCTGAACTGGGCCGTCTCGGCCGACGCGAGATCGCTTCCCTGAGCGGCGTCGCCCCGTTCAATCGCGACAGCGGCACCTTGCGTGGCCGCCGTGCCATCGCAGGCGGACGACCCGTCGTACGGGCTGCCCTCTACATGAGCATCCTCGTCTCCATCCGCCGCAAGCTGCCCTTGGCGCCGACCTATCATCGCCTGCGCGCCGCAGGAAAGCCGGCAAAGGTCGCCATCGTCGCTTGCATGCGCAAGCTCGTGACCATCCTCAAGGCCATCCTCAGGGACAGAAAACCATGGGCAAACGCTTGACCGCCACGACGGTCGCTCAGCATGAGGCCGGTGTTGGCGATTCTTTCGTGCTCGGGTGTCAGACGTAGCCCGGTCCCTCGATCACCGGGTGGGCGATCAGGAACTTCTCGTCGATCTCGACGCCGATGCCCGGTCTGTCGAGCGGGCGGACGCAGCCGTCCTTGCCGATCTGCCACGGCGCACTGCCCAATTCGTCGCGGAACTTGTTGGCGACGGAGAGGTCGGCCTCGAAGTAGCCGCCATTGTCGATCGACGCCAGGAAGTGGATCGAGACGGCGTGATTGAGGCCGGTCATCGAACTGTGCGGATGGATCGGCAGCTTCCACATCGACGCCGCCGCCGCGATTCTCTGCACCTCGGTGATGCCGCCGCTCTTGGATAGATCCGGCTGCAGGATGGTGATGTTGCCGTCCTCGATCAGCCGGTGGAACTCGAAGCGCGTGTAGTGGTTCTCGCCCGCCGCCAAGGGCGTGCGGCCCCAGCCCTTGGCCATCGCGTAGGAGCGATGGTCGTGCGCCGGGAAGGGCTCTTCCAGCCAGGAGATCTTCAGCTCGTCCATCGCCGGCATCACGCGGCGCACATCCTCGACGGTGTAGCCGGTGTTGGCGTCGGTCAACAGCACCATGTCGTCGCCGAAGCGCTTGCGCACCGCCGTCATGCGCGCGATGTCGTTCTTGACGCTGTCGCCGACCCTGAGCTTCAGCGCCTTGTAGCCCGCCGCCACCATGGGTTCTGCCTCATCGGCCAGCGACTCCGGCGCCTGGTAGCCCAGCGAAATGCCGCCGGCATAGGCGGGCACCGGTCTGTTGGAACCGCCTAAAAGCTTGTAGAGCGGCCAGCCGACGGCCTTGCCCTTGATGTCCCACAACGCCTGGTCGAGGCCGCTCATCGCCATGGCGGTGGCCGCGCCCATGCCGTGGCTGCCGAGCTGGAACTTGTAGATCTTCGCCCAGATGCCGACCGTGTCGGTGGCATCCATGCCGACCACGAAGCCCTTCAACGTGGTGTTGATCAGGTGCCCGATGCTGCCGGGCGAGCGCGCATGGTGGCTCTCGCCCCAGCCCACGATCCCGTCCTCGGTCGTCACCTTGACCATCACGCAGTCGCGCTTGGTCATGGTGCCGATGCCCAGCGAGACCTGCAGCTCCTTGGGCACGCGATAGCTGGTCGGATAGGCCTTCACGTCGACGATTTTCATTGGTGTCTTCCTCCCGTGCGCACGCAAAGTGCGGCGACCGTCGTCGTGCGTCACGCCACCTTGTATTTCAGCAGCACGTCGCGATCGATCTCGATGCCGAGACCGGGACCGGTCGGGACCTTCACGATGCCCTTCTTCTGCTCGATCGGCTCCTGCGCCAGGTGATCGCGCAACGGGTTGGGCGTCTGCTCGAACTCCAGCATCGGCGGCATCGGGCGGAAGGCCGGCGGCTGGTCCGGCAGGGCCGCGAGGAACTGTACCGTTGCGGCAAGGCCGATGGCCGAGCCCCAGGCGTGCGGCACGCATTCGACGCCAAAGGCCGAGGCCAAGGTCGCGATCTTGCGGCACTCGGAGAAACCGCCGGCCGCGCAGAGGTCGGGCTGCACGATATCCATCGCCTTCCGGGCGACGATGTCGCGGAAACCCCAGCGCGTGAAATCGTTCTCGCCGCCGGCCACCGCCATGTCGAGGGCGCGCGTAACCTCGATATAGCCGTCATGGTCCTCGGGGCTGATCGGCTCCTCGAACCACAATATGTCCTGCTCCTCCAGCATGCGGCCGAGCTTGATGGCATTGGGCACCGAGAAGCAGTGGTTGGCGTCGACCGCCAGCTTGACGTCGGGTCCGATCGCCTCGCGCACCGCGGCGACGCGGCGGGCGTCGAGCTTCAGGTCGCCCAGGCCGATCTTCATCTTGATGGCGCGGAAGCCGGCGTTCTTGAACTCGAGCGCCTCCTCGACGGCTTCCTCGATCAGGCGGTTCATGTCGATGAAGTAGAGGCCGGTCGCGTAGGGAATGACCTCGGTGCGATAGGCGCCGCCGATCAGCTTGTGCACCGGCTTGTTGACGGCGCGTCCCATGATGTCCCACAGCGCGATGTCGATCCCGGAGATGGCCGAGATCGCCATGCCGGTCGTGCCGTAATCCTTGATCCTGTTGTAGAGGTCTTCCCAGATCGCCTCGACGTCGAAAGGATCGCGGCCGACCACGCGCGCCTTGTACTGCGTCTCGACGAAGGTCTTGGCGACGGCCGCCGGACCGTAGCACTCGCCCCAGCCGGTGATGCCCTCGTCGGTCGAGATCTCAACCAGACAGGTCGAGCGCGTGCCATAGACCCAGCCGCGCGCCGACACGAACGGCTTGTCGACCTTGCATTGCAGAATGTGGCAGACGACGTCCGTTACTTTCACTTTTCTTTTCCTTCCGAACTCAGGGTCGTCACTCTTGAGCAGGAAGCGGAAATCGGCAAGCTGCCAAAGTTGGCGATCATGCTTCCATTTGGTGAAGGCGGGCCGACGGACAGACGCGCAAGGCGATTTCGGCCAGGTGGCGATGATGGGTGAGATAGATCACCTGTCCAACCCCGGCCATGTCGGCGAACAGCCGGAAGGCCTCTTCCGCACGGAAGTCGTCGAACGACTCCATGATGTCGTCGGCGACGAAAGGCACCGACGGACGCGACCGGGCAAACTCGTGGTAGCCGGCAACCCGGAGTGCGAGATAGAGCTGGAAGCGAGCGCCTCTCGACAACTCCATTGCCGTCTTCGAGCGGCCGTCCGCCCCCACTGCGATCAGCATCTCGCCGTCCTTGTGCGGCTGAGTGGCCAGGCTCTCGTAGCTCCCGCGGCTGATCGTCCGGAACGCGTCCGATGCGCGCGCCATCATCGAGCTGCGGTGCTGCTCGCGATAGGCGCGCAGGGCGTGCTCCGCGGCGGCAGAGCCCAGCCTCAGCCGCAAGTACCGCAGCGCCTTGTCCTCGACATCGAGCTGCGTCGTCCGCCGCCGCTCCTCGATCCGCGCCACCGCGTCGTCGCCTCCCACGGCTTCGACAGCGTCGCAGGCCTTGCTGTGGTCGGAAAAGAGATCGCGGCTGCGCTGATCCAGGTCGGCAAAACGCGGCTTCGCCTCGGCCAGCTCAGCTTCGAGGGTGCCTCTCTCCAGGCCGTCGAGGAGCCGCTCGGCTTCGTCGATCGTCGATATCCGCAGCATCGCCACGATGTCGCGCGCCGCCGCATCATACTGTTCCTGCAGCCCGTTCCTCTTTTCGATGGTTTGCAGCTTCACCGCCATCTCGGCGAGCGACTGGACACCGAAGCAGCGTATCCGCTCGGTTTTGAGCTGCGCGTGGATGGCGATGTCCGCGGCGAGAGCGCGTTGCTTTGCCAGCGCCGCATCGAGGTCGCGCTGCGTGCTGATGCGGTCCGCCTCAGCCGCGCGCGCCGCGTCGACGCGGCGCTGGATGTCGCGGCCAAGATCGAGGGTTGCAACCCCTGCCGAGGCGATACCCAGGTCGCGCGCCATAGCCTCGAGTTCGACGGCAAAAGCCGCCTGATCGTTCTCCATCTTCTCGATCCGATCTGCGAAGCTCGCGCGCTTTTCGAGAACGGGGCGCATTTCCACCAGCGCCGCCAGGATCTCGCGGACGGCGCCGATCGACGGCATCGTCTCCGCGTCGCCCAGCCAGCATCGTTTGCACGCGCTCTGCCAGGCATCCATCCAGCCGGTCCTCGCGGCGGTAACTTTCTCCAGGTCCCGCTCTCGTCCCCGCTGGTCGCGCTGGCGCGCGGCAAGCGCCGCCCGCCGGCCCTCGAGTTCTCCCTCGCGATCGATCGCGTCCTGCGCCGTCTCCAGCAGAGCCTCGAAGCCTGGTTCTGCCTCGACCGTAATCCCCTTTGCGGCGAGTGCCGCCGTGAGCCTGTCGTGCGCCGTCCTCGCGTCCGAGTCCGCTCCGTCCCTGTCGTGTTGCACGGAGAGAAGGCTCGCTCGCACTTCGAGGGCCGAGGCGCGCCGCGACAGCCAGGCCTCCAGCTGCGGCAGGGTCATCGTGACCGGCAGCGCCGGGGACGCATCGCCGAGCGCTGCAGCCATCTCTTCCCCCACACGCTGCAAGACGGTCTTCGCCGCATCGCGCAGGCTCACAGCGCGCCCGAGGCTCGAGTCAGCCACCACGAGCGCACGGCTCGCCTCCTGCAGCTTGACGAGATCGGTCGTGTGTCCGAGGCGCGTCGTCGTGACGATATCGTCCTGACGGAGGGTCGCCTCGAACGTGTCGGCCGAGGCTTCGTCGAGTGACCGACGATGGCTGGCCCAGGCGCGCTCCCGCGCCATGCGCACATCGCTGGCTTCCTGATCGCTGACGATGCCGGTGACAGCGAGGGCGTCACGCTCTGCCTGGATCCTGTCGCGTTCCGTGGTCAGCCGTTCGATCTCGTCCTCGCGCCGGTCGAGTTGCCGTTGCGCCGCCGCGGCCTCCTTCTTCCACCGATCGATGGTATCGGCGTCCGGCAGTTTCAAACCCGCCAGCTGCTCGATGTCGCCCGACCAGGGACGCAGCTCCTGCATCCTGTCGCCCAATGCTCGTAGATGCGTGGCATGTGCGCGGTCTGCAAGCCGCCGCCGCGCCGCGTGATCGTCGGCACGCAGGGCCGCAACGACCGGACCGAGCGAAGAGGCGATGCCCGACGGGTTGCCCTCGCTCTCGCTGGTTCCTCCAGCCGCATCGAGCTGAACCCGTGCTTCCTCCACACCTCCTCTGGCGGCATCGAGCTCGTTCTCGGCAGCTTTCAGGGCAGCCTCGATTCCCGACCAGCTCTCGACCAATGCTTGCAAAGACGCCGTGATGGACGCGCCCAGCACCAGCTTGCCGGGCTCCGGTTCATCCTTGCGTTCGATCCGCTCGAGGATGCCGGAGATGACAAGGTCGGCTTCCCGCGACTGGAGCCGGCGCTCCGGAATATCCTTGGTCGCGGTGACGTATCGGGCCCGCAGATCGGAGAGGCCGCTGAACCGTTCGGTCAAGGCGAGAGCGGTCCGATCGACGATGATCGCCGCCAGCTGTCCTTCGAGCCGCACCACTTCGTCCTCGGCGGCCTGTGCCCGCGTCGCCAGGGCGATCTCATCCTTCTGCATCCCGGGCAACTGCTCCGCCCAATCGCGCGGAATGTCCGGAAGATCGGCGAGCGGCAGCAGGCGCTGCCGGATGTCGCGCAACGCCCCGAGACGCGGAAGCGCGATCAGCAGACGCTCGATTTCCCCGAGCCGGGACTCGATCTTCGCACGCTCTGCCAGCGCGTCATTGTACAGGCTGAAGGTCTTGTCCCGCGTCGCAACCAGCTGGGCATATTGCGCCGCGAAGGTGTCGACCTTCTCTCGCTCGACCCGTAGCGTCGCCAGCCGGGCCTTGAGGTCGGCCAGCTCGCCGCTGCGGGCGCGATATTTGTAGAACCTCTCGGCTTCACCCCGGATCTCCTCGAGGTTGCGGCCCAGATCGGACAGGCCTGCACTGGCCGAAAACAGGAGCTGCCCGAGGTCGCCCTTGCTCGCGAGGATGCTTTCGCCACCCTTTTCCAGGGTGTCGTCGTCGAGCGAGAACATTGTCTGGTAGGATTCCCGATCGATGTTGCCCAACTCTGCCTGGACGATGGCCTCCGGGATCGGCTGGTCGCCGGCACCGAGGAGGCTGTTCTGCGGTCGCTTCACCCTGACCAGCTCCCGGGTGCCACGCGCGAACTCGAGCGCGGCGCCAATGCGCATCGTCGGATAGGGATGAAGGAAGTTGAAGGGCGACCGCGGCCCGATCCCGAAGAGCAAATCGAGGAAGGCCGCCAATGCCGTCGACTTTCCGGCCTCGTTCGGACCGTAGATGACGTGCAAGTCGGGCTCGTTTTCCCCCGCTGGACCGAAATCGATAGTGCGCCCGGTGAACCTGCCGTAGCGCGTGAGATCGAGCCGCCTTATGCGCATCAGCCTTGGCCAGCCTTCGCCTGGGCATGAAGCCGAGCAAGAACATCGTCGGCTCCTTCCTGCGCCAGCGACAGAACGAAGCTCTTGAGACCCGCCTCGTCGGCGCCGAAGAGATGCCTGCATTCCTGGGGAAGTTGGCCTCTCAGCTCTTCGCCGATCTCGATTGCATCCTGCTGGAAAGCATCGGACCCGACGATCTCGCTCTCGATCAGCCGGCGCAATTCCGCGATCGGGTCGCTCGGCGATACCGGCGACACGTCGGGAGGCTGGCAATCGATCTCCAGCTTCTCCACGCTACACGCGCCCGTCGCCGCAGCCCGATGTTCCACCTCGGTCCTCAGGAGATCGAGATCGCTCCGCATGTGCCACGCCAGGGGTGTCTTTCCGACGATCTGCAGCCGGACCACCAGGTGACCTGCCGCGACACTCGCCCGGGTCTTTTCCAGCGCCTTGGCGATCGTCGCAATCAGCTCGCGCCAGTCGGCCAGTCCGCCTGCGTCGACGACGGTCCTCTCGAACTGCGCGACGCTGGTGCGCCGCTCCTCGATGCGTATCGAACCGTCATCGGCGATCGTGCCCAAAGTGACGGACCTGGCACCGGCCTCGTTGATATCGCGGCCCTGAGGATTGCCGGGCATCACGATGGTACAGGGGCCGTCCGCGACGAAGCGCTTGTGAACATGGCCGAGTGCCCAATAGCGGAAGCCCGTGGCGCGCAGATCGGCGACGCTGCACGGCGCATAGGGATCGTGGCCAGGCGCCCCGGCCAGGCTCGTATGCAGAATTCCGACGTTCACCGCGCCCTCGATGGGCGGCTTATACCGACCAAGCAGGCTGTCCGGAGCGTGAGGCTGCGCGAAGCTCAAGCCGTGAATTACCACGCGAGGTTCGCCCGCCGCACCTTCGACCGGAATGGCCTCGGCACGGCCGCTGAAGACCTTGACGGAGTCGGGGAGGACGAGTTCCTTGGTGATGCGCGACAGCGCATCATGGTTCCCGCGAACGATTAAGACCCGGATACCCGCCTGGTCCAGCCGATGAAGCTGATTGGCGAAGTAACGCGCGGTCTTCATCGACGTCTGATCTCCGTCATAGAGATCGCCTGCGAGGAAAAGCGCATCGACTTCCTCGGCGAGGCACAGATCGATGATGCCGGTGAAGGCCTGGCGCGTCGCGTTTCCGATCAGATCCGCAAGCTCGGGATCGCGGAGCGCGAGCGATCGAAGCGGAGAATCGAGGTGAATATCGGCCGCATGCACGAAGCGAAACGCCATCGATATTCCTACTTTGCCGAGGCTTGGATCGTGTCCTGGCGGCTCACCGAAATCAACAGATTGCCGAGCCTGTCCTGCCGGACCGCGTCGCCCGGTTCGACGACGGTGGTGCAATCCAGTTGCTCGAGGATGGCCGGCCCCTCGAAGGCCGCGTCGAGCGGCAGCTTCTCGCGGGCATAGACCGGCGTGTCGTGCCAGCCGTCGTTGAACCAGACACGGCGCGCGCCGAGTTGCGCGGCCTCGAGCGTCGGTGCGCGCTCGGTGGCGGCCAATGCGCCGAGCGAAATCTCCGGCCGTACGCCGATCACCGCCGTATGCAGATTGACCAGCACCGGCGGGATTTCCGCGAGCTCGATGCCGAAGCGGCGCCAGTACGCGGCGGCGAAAGCCTTGTGCAGGCCGGCGACGCCAATGTCGGCGCTGTCGACGCCGACCGACAGGATATGGCTCTGCCCCTGGAACTGCATGTCGGCCGACAGGACGCGGCGCAGCTCGCGCACCGGCACGCCCTCCCGCGCGATCGTCGCCTCGCCTTCGCTCGCCTGCCCGGCATAGATGCGCGCCACCGTGGCGTCGTCGACGGCAGACAAGGGCTTGTTCACGGTGCGCACATAGTCGTGGCGCAGGTCGGCCACGACGCAGCCCAGCGCATTGGTGATACCGGGCCGCGCCGGCACCAGCACCGTCGGGATGCCGAGCTCCCGCGCCAGCGCGGTCGCATGCAGCGGGCCGGCGCCACCGAAGGCGAACAGCGCGAAGTCGCGCGGATCATGGCCGCGCGACAGCGACACCAGCCGCACGGCGCCGGCCATGCGGTCGTTGGCGATGCGCAGGATGGCGGCTGCCGCAGCCTCGGCGTCGAGGCCCAGGCGCTGGCCGACCTTGTCCAGCACCAGCCCCCGCACATGATCGAGCGTGACGGGATGATCGACGCCCAGCAGCTTGTCGGGATTGAGCCGGCCCAGCACCAGGTTGGCGTCGGTGATGGTGGGCTCGGTGCCGCCGCGGCCGTAGCAGATCGGACCGGGCCGCGCGCCGGCGCTCTCGGGGCCGACGCGCAGCATGCCGGCCGCATCGACCGAGGCGATCGAGCCGCCGCCCGCACCGATCGTGTGCACGTCGACCATCGGCACATGGATCGGCATGGCATATTCGAGTTCGAGCTCGCCCGAGACCTGCGGCACGGCATTCTCGATCAAGCCGACGTCGGTCGAGGTGCCGCCCATGTCGTAGGTGATCAGGTTGGGATGACCGGAGGCACGGCCGGTATAGGCCGCCGCCATCACGCCCGACGCCGGGCCGGACATCACCGTGTTCACGGCCGCTTCGGCGATGAGCTGCGAGGAGATGGTGCCGCCATTGCCCTGCATCACCAGCAGGTCGCGGTCGTAGCCCTTGGCCTTCAGTTCCGTGCGCAGGCGCGAGAGATAGCGGTCGAGCACCGGCTGCACCGAGGCGTTGACCGCCGCCGTCACGCCGCGTTCGTACTCGCGATACTCCGACAGGATGGCGTGGCCGGCCGTGACATAGGCGTTCGGCCACAGGCCGCGCACGATCTCGGCGGCGCGGCGCTCGTGCGCCGGGTTGATGTAGCTGTGCAGGAAATGGATGACGACGGCCTCGCAGCCCGCCGTCAGCAGCTTCCGTGCGGCGTCGGCGACGGCGGCCTCGTCGAGTGCCGTCAGCACCTTGCCGTCGGCATCCATGCGTTCGGGCACTTCGAGCCGCACCTCGCGGTCGATCATCGGCCGGAAGGTGCCGCGCAGCCCATAGGCCTGCGGCCGCGTGCGTCGGCCCAGCTCGAGGACGTCGCGGAAGCCCCTGGTGGTGATCAGACCCACCTTGGCGATCTTGCGTTCGAGCAGCGCATTGGTGGTGGTCGTCGTGCCGTGCACGACCGCCTGCAGCAGCGCGGGATCGAGGCCGGCCGCCGCCAAGGCCGCCATGAAGCCGATCGCCTGGTTGTCGACGGTGGTCGGCACCTTGGCGAGCCGCACTTCGTTGGACGCCGGATCGATCGCCAGCAGGTCGGTGAAGGTGCCGCCGACATCGATGCCGACGGTAAAGGTGCTTTTGGGCGACATGTTTCAAACCGACAGATATTGTTCGCGGAGGGAGTCGTTGGCCGCCAGCTCGGCCATCGACCCGCCGAAGCGGATCTGGCCCTTCTCGATGATGTAGGCCCGGTCGGCGACGCCCAGCGCGAAATGCAGGTTCTGCTCGCACAGGATCACCGACAGGCCCTCGCCCTTCAATGCGCGGATCGAATTGGCCATCTGCTCGACGATGATGGGCGCCAGCCCTTCCGACGGCTCGTCGAGCAGCACGCAGCTCGGATTGCCCATCAGGGTGCGGGCGATGGTGAGCATCTGCTGCTCGCCGCCCGACATGCGCCCGCCCGGCCGCTCGCGCATGCGCGCGAGATTCGGGAAAAGCGAGAAGAGCTTCTCCTCCGTCCAGGCCGGCACGCCGGCTCTCACCGCCTGGCGTCCGACTTCGAGATTCTCCATCACCGACAGCTCGGTGAAGATGCGCCGTTCTTCGGGCACGTAGCCCAGTCCGAGACGCGCGATGCGATAGGGCGGCAGGCGCTCGATGCGCTGGCCGGCAAAGCTCACCTCGCCGCGGGCCGGCGGCACCAGCCCCATGATCGCCTTCATGGCCGTCGACTTGCCGGCGCCGTTGCGACCGAGCAATGCCACGACCTCGCCGGCGCGGGCCTCCAGCGAGATGCCGTGCAGGATATGGGCGCGACCGTAGAAGGCATGCAGATCGCTGACCTGCAACATCAGTACGCGCTCCCGAGATAGACCGCGCGCACATTGGCATTCGCCCGTACCTCCTGCGGCGTGCCGCCGGCGATGAGCACGCCCCGGTCGAGCACGATGATGCGGTCGGCCTGGGTGAAGACCACGTCCATGTCGTGCTCGGTGAACAGCACGGCGATGTTGCGCGCACGCGCCAGCCGCGCCGTCAGCTCCATCAGCGCCACCCGTTCCTTCGGCGCCATGCCGGCGGTCGGCTCGTCCATCAGCAGCAGGCGCGGTTCGTTGGCCAGCGCAATCGCCAGTTCGACCCGCTTGAGGTCGCCATAGGCCAGCACACCACAGGTCCGCTGCGCCTGATCGAGCATGCCGACCTGGTCGAGCAGCGCATCGGCTTCCGCGGCGAAGGCGGCGCCAAACCGCGACAGCAGCGAACGCAGTCGCCCGGCGTGTGAATAGAGCGCCATCTGCACGTTCTCGCGGACGCTCAGCGAGGCGAAGGTGGCGGTGATCTGGAAGGTGCGGCCGACGCCCAGCCGCCAGATGGCGCGGGGGCGCAGGCCCACGATGTCGCGGCCCTCGAGGCGCACGATGCCGCCATCGGGCGCGAGCTGGCCGTTCAGCATGTTGAAGCAGGTGCTCTTGCCCGCGCCGTTCGGCCCGATCAGCGCCAGCATCTCGCCGGCCGAGACGGCGAAGGAAACGTCCGCCACCGCCCGGACGCCGCCGAAGGACTTGTGCAGCCCCTCGACCTGCAACACCGCGTCGCTCATGCCCGCCGCTCCCGCCAGCGTGCGACCAGCGCCTTCAGGCCACCGACGAGGCCTTGCGGGAAGAGCAGCACGATCAGCAGGATCACGCCGCCCATCACGGCACGCCAGAACTCGGTGTTGCGCGCCACCACGTCGCGCAGCCAGGTGAAGATCGCCGCGCCCACTACCGGCCCGGTCAGCGTCTCGACGCCGCCCAGCAGCACCATGATCAATCCATCGGTCGACTGGGCGATCGAGATGGTCGACGGCGAGATGCTGCCCTTGGAGAAGGCGTAGACGGCGCCCGCCAGTCCGGCCAGCGCGCCGACCAGCACGAAGGCCGCCCACTGGAAACCGCGCAGGTCGATGCCGATCGCCTCGGCGCGCAGCGGCGAATCGCGACCGGCCCGCAACGCGTAGCCGAAGGGCGAGAACAGCACGCGCCACAGGAACACGATGCCGGCGCCGCACAGGACCAGCGCCAGATAGTAATAGGCGGTCTTGCCGGCCAGCCAGGCGGGCGGCCAGATGCCGAACACGCCGTTGCTGCCGCCGGTGACGGAATCCCACTGGTACACGATCGACCAGCTGATCTGGGCAAAGGCCAGGGTCAGCATGGCGAGATAGACGCCCGAGAGCCGCACGCAGAACCAGCCGTAGACGATGGCGAAGGCGCCGGCGACCAGCGGCGCCAGCAGGAGCGCCGCTTCCATCGGCAGGCCGAAGCGCTTCATCAGCAGGCCCGCCGCATAGGCGCCGATGCCGAAATAGGCGGCATGACCGAACGAGACCATGCCGGCCGGGCCCATGATGAAGTGCAGCGAGACGGAGAACAGGGCGAAGCAGACGATGTCGGTCAGCAGGATCGTCGTATAGCGGTCGGCCACCAGCGGCACGAGGGCGAGCAACGCCAGCCACACCAGCGCGAAAGTCCAGGACGGCACCTCGAGCGGCGGTGCCGGTTCGGCGGTGGCGCGCTGGGCCGCCTGCGGCTTGCCGAGCAATCCATAGGGCCGCACCACCAGCACCAGCGCCATGATCAGGAACTCGACCACCAGCGTGAGCTTGGAGAAGGAGATCTCGAAGCCGAACCACGTCACCGTGCCGATGCCGATGCAGAAGGCCTTGGCGACGCCAATGATGATGGCCGCCAGGAAGGCGCCGCCGATGCTGCCCAGCCCGCCTACAACGGTCACCACGAAGGCATCGGCAATGATCGCGAGGTCGAGTTCGAGATTGGCGGGCTCGCGCGGTATCTGCAGCGCGCCACCCAGCCCGGCCAGCACCGAGCCCACGAAGAACACCGAGGTGAAGAGCCTGGCCTGGTCGACGCCCAGCGCCCCCACCATCTCGCGGTCCTGGGTGGCGGCCCGCACCAGCGCCCCCCAGCGCGTGCGCGTCAGCAGCAGCCAGATGGCGCCCAGCACGACCGGGCCGATGGCGATCAGCAGCAGGTCGTAGGCCGGGATGCGCCGCCCCATGATCTCGACCGCCATCGACAGGCCGGGCGCGCGCGGACCGACCAGGTCCTCGGCGCCCCAGGTGAAGAGCGCGATGTCCTTGATCACCAGCACGACCGCGAAGGTCGCCAGCAGCTGAAACAGCTCCGGCGCGCGATAGATGCGCCGCAGCACCAGCACCTCGATCAGGACGCCGACCAGGCCGACGGCAAGAGCGGCCAGCACGACGGCGCCCCAGAAGCCGAGCGGCGTGCGGCCGAAGAACTGGATCAGCGAATAGGCGCCGTAGAGCCCCAGCATGTAGAGCGAACCGTGGGCGAAATTCACGATCCGCGTGACGCCGAAGATCAGCGACAGGCCGGCCGACACCAGGAACAGCGACGCGGCGGAGGCCAGCCCGTTCAGCAGCTGGATGAAGATGGACGCGAGGGTCACGCGATGGCCGCCTCAACTCCCTCCCCCGTCATACGGGCAGGGCGATCGCACGTCGCCCGAAGGGCCGGTGCAGTTCACTTGTTCGCGTAAGAGAAAGGTCCCTCACTGCGTTCGGGATGACAATTTTGCTCGGTTTGGCACCGTGCGTCGATGCAGAAAACGCTGTCATCCCGAACGCCGTGAGGGACCTTTGTCTCACATGCGATAGCCCTGGTCATACGGGGGAGGGCTGGGGAGGGGGGATAGCAACAGATGGGCTATCAGTTCTTCGGCCGCATCTTCAGGACGTCGGCGTCGCTGGGCAGGGCGTCCTTGCCGTCGACGAAGCGCCAGTTCTTCATGTAGCCCTTGCCGTCCTTCACGCCGATCTGGCCGACATAGGCACCCATGGTCGACTGATGGTCGATCGCCCGGTACTCGATCATGCCGAACGGCGTGATCAGCTTCAGGCCGCTCATCGCCGCGACCAGCTTGTCCTGGTCGAGCGAGCCCGCCTTCTTGATGGCCTCGGCAGCCGACATCACGGTCGCATAGCCGACCACGGAGCCGAGTCGCGGATAGTCCTTGAACTTGGCCTGGTAGGCGTTGAGGAACTTGGTGTGCTCGGGCGTCTTGAGCTCGCTCCACGGATAGCCCGTGACGTACCAGCCGTCGGGCGACTCCTCCTTCAGCGGATCGAGATATTCCGGCTCGCCGGCCAGCAGGTTGAACACCTCGACGCCCTTGAACAGGCCGCGGGTCTGGCCTTCGCGCACGAACTTCGCGAGGTCGGGTCCGAACAGCGAGGAGAAGATCGCGTCGGGCTTGGCGTCGGCCAAAGCCTGCGCCACGGCGCCGGCGTCGATCTTGCCCAGCGGCGGCGCCTGCTCGGCCACGAACTCGACGTCGGGCTGCTTCTCCTTGAGGAGCTTCTTGAAGGCGGCCGTCGCCGACTGGCCGTATTCGTAGTTCGGATAGACGATCGCCCAGCGCTTCTTGTTCAGCTTGACGGCGTCGGGAATGAGCATCGCCGTCTGCATGTAGGTCGAGGTGCGCAGGCGGAACGTATAGGCGTTGCCCTGGTCCCAGACGATCTTGTCGGTCAGCGGTTCGGCGGCGATGAACAGCACCTTGCGCTGCTTGGCGAAGTCGGCGACGGCGAGGCCGACGTTGGACGGGAAGGTGCCGATCAGGAACGCCGCGCCCTCGCGGCTCAATAGCTCCTCGGCGACGCGGACGGCGTCACCGGGATTGCCGTTGTCGTCGCGGCTCACGACCTCGATCTTGCGACCGAGCACGCCGCCGGCCGCGTTGACCTCTTCCACCGCCAGTTCGATGCCCTTCTTGTAGGGTTCGAGGAAGGCCGGGAAGACCTTGTAGCTGTTGAGTTCGCCGATCTTGATCGGTGCCTGTGCGGCGGCCGGTCCGACGAGCGACAGCGCCACGAGCGCGGCGGTGCCGGCGAGCAGGCGATTGCGGGTCAGCATGACATCCCCCTCCTGAATAAGTGAAACCATTCCCTGTGGACCGACCCTAACGAGGCCGGCCCCTCTCCCACAAGCGCTCAGTCCGCGAAGCTCGACCGTGCCTGTATTCCCCAGTGACCATCCTGCAAGGTCACGATGTAGATCGTCTCGAAAACGCTCAGCAGCGAGCCGTCCTTGCGCCAGCGGCTGAACTTCACCTTGAGATGGACCTTGTCGCGGCCGACATGGATCGGCGTGCGCTCGTCCCATTTGCTGTGATGCCAGCCGTCGCCGGCGCGGGCGACGAAGTCGCCGAGCTTGTAGTCGCCGCGATTGGGCCACACGACCACCTTGCCGCCGGCCAGCCGCACGTGCGGGAAATTGCAGGCGTCGTTGACCGCCGGCTCATCGCCACGATTGAGCCCGTCGATATAGTCGTCCATGGCCTTCATCGCCGCCGCCAGCGCGTCTTCGTTCATCGTTGGCTCCCGATCATCGTTGACCATCGCCCAGCTTGATCCCGGCCGGCGTCAGGCCGCCCACCCTCGCATGGGGACGGCCACCGATCGAGGCGGCGACGATGAACACGATCTCGTCCGGGCGGGGACCGTCGGGCACGCAGAACTCGATGGCGTCGAAATGGCTGCGCACATAGGCCGCCGTGACGTGATGCAATGGAATGTCGATGCGCGCGCCGGCGGCCGCGACCTTCACGGTCGACGGCACGATCGATTTGGCCCCGCCCATGGCATGACGGATGCCGAAGCCACTCGGTTGATGCCACAGCGCGGCATGCTCCAGTTCGCCGTTCAGGCCGACGATGGCGCCCTTGCCATAGGCCTCGAGCTCGGAGCCCTTGGCGCCGAGGATCTTCATCACCCGCTCGGTGAGGTCGACCGCGAACGGCTCGAGCGCCTTCATCATCGGCTGGATGTCGGCCACGTGGCGTCCGGCATAGGGATTGGCGATGACGCCGCCGACCACGGCCTTGGTCACCGGACGCGCCAGCACCGGCCCGAAGTCGTGGAGCGTCTCCTCGACCGTCGCCACGTATTTCCGCACCTTCACCAGATCGCTCATCCTGCCTCCGACAGAGCAAGCGGCGTGCCGCCTGTTTCGAGTCTCCACTGTCCCTGCACCGACAGCGCCGCGCTGTCGATCAGCCCGCACAATCTCAGCCGCCGGGCCGTCGCCGCCCCGCGATCCAGCGCCGCGTCGACGATCTCCGGTGGCAGGGCGCCGACCGCCACCGTCACCGGCAGCTCGCCGAGATCGCTGTCCGGATCGAGCGCGCAGGCCGGCCGGCGCTCGATCGCCGGATGATCGGCATTCACCTCGTTGGCGATCATGGTCGCCGCGGTATCGGCCGCCGCCGCCGTGGCGGCCAGCACGGTCACAGAGTCCGCGATACCCAGCGAGAAGGACCGCCCGCCCCGGCCCGAGGTCGCGATGCCGCGCACCGGCCGCTCATGCGTCAACAACGCCACCCCGTCCAATGTCCTATCGCCTTCCTCCCCATTCGAAGAGGGAGCTGGGGTCAGATTGTGCGGCGACGACGAGGATGACCCCATCGCCCCGTATGACGGGGCACTTCCCCATCTGAAGGGCGAAGAGACTGAACCCGCGACGATGCCGGCGCGCAGAGAATGCCCCGGCGCCAGATAAATTGCGATGTCGCCGCCGTCGTTGACATAGGCCTTGTCGAGCGTGCGCCCGCGGACCAGCGCCTGCAGCATCTCGTCGGCCACGGCGCCGGCGACGGCGGCCATCGGCGTGATGTAGACGGCGCGATGGGGCCACACAGCCTCAGCCATGCGCCGCGCTACGGGACCCTGCAGCAGCGGATAGGCTTCGCCCACCGGCCGGCGCAGTACGGCAAGTTCGCCAACCAGGGTCGGCAGGATATCGCCGAAGCGCTCGACGGCCTGCGCATAGGCGCGTTCGACCTGGTCCGCCGCCCCGAAGGCCTCGATGATGACATCGATCGGCCCGTGCTGCAGGTGCAGACGTCCGTCGCCGAGGCGGGCGGCCACGGCGCTCATTCGACCCGCACCTTGTGACGGGCCAGCACGTCCTCGAGCGTGACGGCGCGCGAGGCGTAACCGCCCAGCGCCGCGTAATCGTCGGCGCGCAGGGTGAACTCGATCGGCGCGACCAGCGCCGGCGTCGGCACATAGCCGAAGGATTTTTCAGGCATGCGCGCCACGTCGACCATCAGGGTGATGCCGCCGCCCGGCCAGACAAAGGCCGGCGCCCCGCCCAGCGTGACCTTGGTGAGAGTCTCGCGCACCGAGCGCGTCAGCCGCACCGGGTTCTCGGTGACGCCGGCCCGCAGCGAGCCGCCGGCACCGGCCATGAACAGGACGGTGCAGAGCGCCGGTTCGCAGTTCTCGGCGATGCGCTCGACGACGTGGCGCACCGGCACGGGCATCTCGGCCGCCTGCGGCTTCAGCTCGTTGTCGAGGGTAAACCACGCCGAATGCTCGCCGGTCGTCGAGACCATCAGCAGTTTCAGGCCAGGCCAGGCCAGCTTGGGATCGATCTTCTCGATGATCTCCAGCGGGTCGCTGACATTGGTGCCGCCCCAGCCGAGGCCCGGCTCGGCCACCTGGAAATAGCGGCCCGGCGTCGAGCGACGGCCGCGGACACGGATGCCGGCCGGCTTCATGTCAAGGAAAGCGCCGCCCTGATGCTCGCTCAGCACCCCGGTGATGTGGTCGTCGACCACGATCACCTCGTCGACATGGTCCTTCCACTGTGGCGCAAACATGCCGATGGCGGCCGAACCGCAACCCACCCGCATGCGCTCCTCGAGCACGCCATTCACGATCGGCGGCTTGTCGGACTGCACCACCACGGTCGAGCCGCCATCGATGCTGAGCTCGACGGCCTCGCGATTGCACAGCGCCAGCAGCGCGTTGCAGGTGATCAAGCCCTCTTTCTTGCTGCCACCGGTGAGATGATGAACGCCGCCCAGCGAGAGCATCTGCGAGCCATATTCGGCCGTGGTGACGTGGCCCACCGCCTCGCCCTTGACGCGCACCGTCGCCTGCTCGGGTCCGAGATAGCGGTCGGTGTCGATCTTCACCTTGACGCCGCAGTAACTGAAAATCCCCTCGGTCACGACCGTCACCATGTCGATGCCGTCATGCTTCGAGGAGACGATGAACGGCGCCGGCTTGTAGTCGGGATAGGTCGTCGTCGCACCGATGCCGGTGACGAACGCGCCTTCGCCCCTCCCCAATATCTTCGGCCCCAGTTCGCCGCGCCACGCCTCGCTGCCTTCCACGAAGGCGACACGGGCGAGATCGGGCTTGGCCAGCAGCACCAGCGGATCGACCCGCGCCAGCGCGCCGTCCTCGTTGGCGTAGCGGTCGCAGGCGCCGGCCCGGCCGGGACGGATGCGGCAGAGAACGGGACAGGCATCGCAGCGCACGATGCCGGCGCTGCGTTCGGCCTCCGAGAGCGAGATGTCGTCGCTCATTGCGGCTTTCCCTTCAGTGCGACGATGGCCTCGCGCAGGCGGTGCGGCAGAAGCGGCACGCGGTGGGCGCGCACGCCGGTCGCGTGATGGACCGCGCCCAGGATGGCCGGCGCCGTCGGCACCAGGGCCGGCTCGCCGATTCCCTTGGCGCCGGACGGCCCCAGCGGCTCGCGATCCTCGATCAGGATGCACTCGATCTCGGGAACGTCGCCGACAGTGGGGATGAGATAGTCGTGCAGGTTCTCGGTGCGGCCGGGCAGATACTCTTCCATCAGCGCGAGGCCCAGCCCCTGCGCCACACCACCCTGGATCTGGCCCTCGACGAGAGTCGGATTGATCGCGCGGCCGACATCGTGCGCCGCCACGATGCGCAGGACCTTCACCGTGCCCAGTTCGACATCGACCTCGACCTCGGCGAGTTGGGCCGCGAAGCCATAAGTCGCATAGGGCACGCCCTGCCCATCGGCATCGAGCGGCGTGGTCGGCGGATCGAAGGTGCCCTCGCCGATCAGCGGGCCGGCTGTGGCGAGATCGATCGTCCGCACCTCGGCGCCATCCCGGACCGAGAGCGTCGCCCCGTCGAGCCCCAGAACCGCGTCGGGACCGGCATTGGCCAGACGCAGGATCTGCTGACGCAAGTCCTGGCCCGCCTTTTCCGCGGCCTTGCCGGACACGAAGGTCTGGCGCGAGGCCGAGGTCTTGCCGGCATCCGCCGTGAGATCGGTGTCGCCCGTGACAAGGGAAAACTGCGAGGCCGGCAGGCCGACCGCGTCGGCCGCGATCTGCACCATGACGGTGTTGCTGCCCTGGCCGATGTCGAGCGCGCCGCTGTAGAGCGTCAAGGTGCCGCCGGGCGACAGGCCCACGCGCATGCGCGAAGGGTTCGACATCGACGTGTTGCCGATGCCGTACCACATGCAGCCCACGCCGATACCGCGGCGATGCGAACCGCCCTTTTCATTGAAGGCGGCGATCTCCGCGTGCGCCTTCTGCCAGTGCGGCCGAAGCGCCTCCAGGCACTGCGCGAGACCGGCGGAATGCGCGAGTGTCTGGCCGGTCGCCGTCGTGTCGCCGGCCCGCAAGGCGTTGCGATGACGGAACTCCAGCCGGTCGATGCCGAGCCCGTCGGCCAGCTCGTCCATCATCGCCTCGTGGGCGATGGCGGCCTGCGGCACGCCGAAACCGCGAAAGGCGCCGGCCGGCGGCCCATTGGTGAAGTAGGCCTCGCCCCAGCTGCGCACGTTGGCAATGGCGTAGGGGCCCATCGCATGCACAGGCACGCGATTGGCGACGGTCGGTCCCCACGAGGCATAGGCGCCGGTATCGAAGAGCGCGGTCACGTCGCAGGCCAGGAGCTTGCCGTCGGCATCGCAGCCGAAGCGTGCCGTGACTCGCGCCGGATGACGCTTGGTACTGGCGGCCATGCTTTCGGGCCGCGTGTAGACCAGCGCCACGGGGCGTCCCAGCGTCCAGGCCGCGATGGCGATCAGCGGTTGCACCGAGAGGTCGAGCTTGCCGCCGAAGCCGCCGCCGCAAGCCGTCGGCACGATGCGCACGACCTCCGGTTTCAGCCGCATCAGGTTGGCGATCTCGTCGCGGTCCATGTAGGGCGTCTGGGTGGTGGCGTGGATCTCGATGCGATCGCCGACCCGCCGCGCCCAACCGGCTTCCGGCTCGATATAGGCGTGCTCGACGAAGGCGGTCTCGAACGTGCCCTCGGCCACCGCGGCGCAATGCTCGAACGCAGTGGCCGCGTCGCCGCGCTTCACGCCGCCCTTCAGCAGAAGATTGCCGGGCTTGTCGGCCTGGACCAGCGGCGCATCTTCCGCCATCGCGGCATCGATCCCGAACAGAGGCGGCTCGAGCGTCCAGGTGATGGGTACTTCCTCGTCGCCGATCGCCAGCACCTCGGCGCGCTCGCCGACCAGCGCCACGACCGCCTCGCCGCGATAGCGGACCAGCCCGTCGGCCAGCACCGGCTGGTCCTTGATGTCGGGATAGATGCCGTAGCCGTTGAACGGCACATCGGCCGCCGTCATCACGGCCGCGAGTCGGCGGCGCAGCGGTTCGAGATCGCCCAGTTCGAAGCGTGCCCTGGCATGGGGCGAGCGCACGACACGGATCCAGAGCGCGTCGCCGGGAATCGCATCGGCGCCGAACGCGTCGCGGCCCGTGACCTTGGCGGGACCGTCGACACGAACGATGCGGGCGCCGACGGCGGCACCGGCCGAGGGCGCCTCGACGGGTGCCGGCGAAACCACGTCCATCACGGCGTCGACGATCTTGCCGTAGCCGGTGCAGCGGCACAGCACGCCACCCAGCCAATCCTCGACTTCGGAGCGGGTCGGCTTGTCGTTTCGCCGGACCAATTCCTGGGCCGCCATCAGCATGCCGGGCGTGCAGATGCCGCACTGGGCCGCGCCATGGTCGAGAAACGATTGCTGGAGCGAGGAGATCGCCTCGTCGGCCGCGGCAAGGCCTTCGACCGTCTCGACGGTGCAGCCCCCGACCTGGCCCATGGCCACCAGGCAGGAACAGACCTGACGCCCGTCGAGCAGGACCGTGCAGGCACCGCAATCGCCGGCATCGCAGCCGATCTTGGTGCCGGCCAGGCCGAGATCGTCACGCAGCGCCGCCGCGAGCCGCGTGACCGGCTCGCCGTCCCAGCTCGTCTCGTGGCCGTTGAGCGTGAAGTCGAGCTTCATGCGGCGACCTTCGTCAGGAGCCGCCGCAGCAGGACCAGGGCCGCATCGCTGCGATAGCCCGCGCTGCCCCGGATGTCGTCGATCGGCGACAAGGGCGCGAGATGGGAAGGCTCGACCCGCAGCCCCATATGCGCGTCGAACGACGCTCCGATCAGCGCTTGCTCCAGTGCCGGCAGACGTTGCGCCACGGGCGAACAAGCGCCGACGGCAATGCGGGCCGCCGCGATCTTTCCCTCTGCCACTTCGATGGCAGCCGAAGCCATGGCAATCGAAATCACGAGGTAGCGTCGCGCACCCAGCTTCACGAATGCGCTCCTCGCGTCGTGGCGTGTGCGCGGGACATGGAGCGCCAAGACGAGCTCGTCCGGCTGCCGCTCCGTCTTGCGCGCGCCGGTGATGAAGGCGGCGAGCGGCAGGCGGCGCGTGCCGGCGCGGCTTGCAAGCTCGACCTCGGCATCGAGCGTCAGCAGCGCCGGCACGCCATCGGCGGCCGGCGAGGCATTGCAGATGTTTCCCGCGATCGTGCCGGCATTCTGGATCTGCCGGCCGCCGACCTCGCGCGCCGCCTGCTTCAGCCCATCGAACAGCGGCGGCAGGTTTGCTTCGACCAGTTGGCTCCAGCTCGTGATGGCGCCCAGCCGCCAGCCGGCGGACGTCTCGGAAATGCCGCGCAGAGCGGCGATTCCAGCAATGTCGAGGACGTCTTCGGTGACGGAACGGCCGACCCGCGCAGGATAGAAGTCGGTGCCGCCGGCCAGCACCGTGAAAGGTCGGGTCAGTGCCTGGAGAGCCTCTTCAAGGGCTCGGGGTCGGAGATAATCGCCCATATCGTTCGTGTACGTACGATGACACAGCACACGTGCGAGTCAAACGAATGAGTCGGGATTCAGATGATCCGCGAAAGAAGTTCGAGGAGCTGCTTCTGTTCCTGCGCATTGAGCGCCTTCAGCGTCTCGCGCGAAACCGCCGGCCCGTTCAGCAGCAGCTTGTTGACCAGCCGCTGGCCTTCGGTCGTCAGGCTGAGCAGCGTACGGCGCGCATCGCCCGGGTCGGGCCGCGAATCGACCAGGCCGCGATCCTTCAACCGGCGCACCACGCCCTGCATGGTGGCCTTGTCCATGCCGACGAGACGGCCGAGCAGATTCTGCGACAGCTCGGTATATTCGTTCAGCTTCGCCAGGCTCGAATATTGCGTCGGCGTGATGTTGGGATCGCCGATGCCGGCCTGGAAGATCGAGCTTGCGCGCTGGTGGGACCGCCTCAGCAGATAGCCGATCTGGTCTTCGATGCGATAGGGCCTGGATGCCGTGCTCGATACCGTCTTCGGATCGAGCTGCTTCTTTGCAACGTTGCTTCGCATCGCCCCCCCGGCTTGCTGCTCCTTGGCTACACCGGCACGGCGCGTCGCACAACGGTCACATATCACTCTTTGTCGGAGGTGAATGGGTGAGGCTCTCGACTCGTCACCGGCGAGGCTTGAACGCGAATTCATCAGGCTCCTGCAACCTGTCGCTTCAAAGAGCCGACAGTCCTTCGCCGTTACCGCGCATTCTCCTCGCCTCTTCAAGGATTTCCGCCCGCGTTTTGCGACGCAATGGCAGGAACGATGACGCGCGGTCGCGGCGATGGCAGTGTGATCGGACACCCATGACACAGGACAAACCAATGCCCGGCGCGCTCGAAGGCATCAGGATCGTCGACCTCACCAACATCATCCTCGGCCCCTACGGCACGATGCTGCTGGCCGACCAGGGCGCCGACGTCATCAAGGTCGAGGCCCCCGAGGGCGACGCGGTGCGCCATATCGGCAAGCCCGGCAATACGCCGGGCATGGGGCCGACCTACCTCTATGTCAATCGCAACAAGCGCTCGCTCTGCCTCGACCTCAAGAACAAGGCCGCGCGCGCGGCCCTCCTCAAGGTCGTGGCGACGGCGGACGCCTTCGTCCACGCCCTGCGGCCGCAGGCCATCGAGGGGCTGGGACTGGACTACGAAGAGATCCGCAAGGCGAAGCCCGACATTGTCTATGTCGGCGCCTACGGCTATTCCGCCGACGGTCCTTACGGAAAACTGCCTGCGTACGATGACGCCATCCAGGCGCGCTTCGGCATTGCCGACCTGATGGGCCGCGCCGCCGGCGACGACGTACCGCGCTATCCGCCGACCATCATCGCCGACAAGACGGTCGGTCTCACCTTCGCCTTCTCGACCCTGTCAGCCCTGATGCACCGCCAGCGCACCGGGGAGGGCCAATTCGTCGAGGTCCCCATGTTCGAGACCATGTCGGCCTGGCTGATGGTCGAGCATCTGTGGGAGCGGACCTTCAGCGACGAGGGCGAGGTCGGCTATACTCGCCTGCTGGCGCGCACCCGCAAGCCCTACCGTACGCTCGATGGCTGGATGGCGATCCTGCCCTACAACGACAAGCACTGGCGCAGCTTCTTCGAACTGGTCGGCCGCTCGGAGGTGCTCGAGGACCCGCGCTATTCGACGATAAACGCCCGCTCGATGCATATCGGCGACATGTACGCCATGGTCGAGGCGATCGCGCCCTCGAAGACCACCGGCGAATGGGTGAAGCTGCTCGACCAGGCCCAGATCCCCAACGCACCGGTCTCCAGACCGGCCGACCTGTTCGAGGACCCTCATCTCGTCTGGCGCAAGCTCTTCAGGAAGTATCCGCACCCGACGGAAGGCGAGATCATGATGGTCGAGCCGCCGATGACCATGAGCAAGACACCGCCATCCATCCGCACGATGGCGCCGCTGCAGGGTCAGGATTCGCGCGCCGTCCTGGCCGAGGCCGGTGTCAGCCCCGCCGACATCGAGGCCCTGAAGACGTCCGGCGCGCTCATCGAGCCGTAGCTCAGACGTTCATTTCCACGGCAAGTTCGGCGGCGGCGAGGTCTTCCAGCGCCGCGCCGACCGACTTGAACAGCGTGATCGACGTGGCGTCGCCGGCCAGGCGGCCGGCCTGCTGGCCGCGCGCCAGCTCGAACAGGTCGCCGATCACGTCGTCTTCCCCGACTGCGCCGCTGGCGATGGCCTGCACGATGTCGCCGCCCTCCTTCAGCGCGCCGGCGCGGGTGTCGACATAGAGGCGGGCACGCTGCACCGCCCGATCGTCGCTTTCGCGCATCTGCGGCGTGAAGGCGCCCACCAGGTCGAGATGCTGGCCCGCGCGCAGCCACTGGCCCTCGACGAGAGGTTCCCGGGAAAGCGTGGCGCAGGAGATGATGTCGGCTTCCTCGATCGCCGCCTTGCGGTCGCTGACGGCGCGGACGGACACCGGACGACCCCATGTTTCAGGCAGTGAGGCCGACAGTCCCGCGGCGAGCGCCTCGGCATGGGCGGCCGTTCGCCCCCAGATCGCGACCTCGCGGATCGGTCGAACCTTTCCGTGCACGCGGATCAGCTCAGGCGCCAACGCCCCGGTGCCGATCATCAGCAGGCGCGAGGCATCGCTGCGCGACAGGTAGCGCGAGGCGAGACCCGAGGCACAGGCCGTGCGCCGCTTGGTCAGCATCGTGCCGTCGAGCAGCGCCAGAGTGGCGCCGGTGCTGCCGTCGAGCAGCAGATACTGCCCATAGATCGAGGGCAGCGAGCGCTTGCCGTTATCGGGGAACACCGTCACGACCTTGACGCCGACACGACCCGGCGCGCGCCCCGGCCGGCCGGTCGTCCAGGCGGGCATCAGCAGCAGCATCGCATCGGCGGAGTGCGGACCGAGCGGCTCCCGGATCGGATGGTGATGCCGTGTCGGCATCTCGCAGCCCATCCGGAACAGAGCGTCGAGCCGGTCGATCAGCGTGAGGTCGTCGAGGGCGGCGTCGATCTCGGCCGCCGACAGGACCTTCATGAAAACGGGCCGCGCGTGACCCGGGATGTGACGGGCGAGCCCAGTTCAGGCGCCACCAGGGCGGTCTGCCGTTCCAGCGCGCGCTGGTCGCGCGGTGCGGGACCGCCGTGAGCCGCCGGCGCCGGCACGGCCTGTGCGGCGCGCAGGCGTGTGACTTCACGATCCAGCCGGGCCGCCTCGCCGCCGGCCTCGCGGGCGCGGCGGCGATGATGCCGTCCGACCCACCAGCCCATGCTGAGCCCCGCCAGCACGCCCAGCATGAGCATGGCGATGACCAGAAGGTAAACCGGCATCACGATGATATGCGGCAACGGCCACAGCGCGAGCTGGACGGGCTGCGCATTGCTGACCGCGACCAAGACACCGATCAGGATGAACAGGAGGAAAAGAGCGCGGGATAGGATTTTCATGCGGGGAAGAGCATGCCACACGGTGCCCCCGCGACGCGAGGCAGACGATCGGCCCAGGTCTATTTTGCGGCGTTATTTCTTGTCGTCGTCCGGGGAATCCGGGGGCAGCAGCCCGGCCGCGCGCGCGGCCTCCTTGTTCAGCCGGTCGCGCAGATCCTTGCCGGTCTTGAAATAGGGGACACGCTTGGAGGCCACGGCGACCTGCTCGCCGGTGCGCGGATTGCGGCCGGTGCGCGGGTCGCGTTTTTTCACCGAGAACGCACCGAAACCGCGCAGTTCGACGCGGTGACCGGACGCCAGAGCCTTGGAAATCTCGTCGAAAACGGTGGCGACGATCCGCTCGACATCCCGCTGATAGAGATGCGGGTTCCGGGCCGCCAGGCGCGCAATCAGCTCGGACTTGGTCATCGCATTTCCATCGCGGGCGGTTCAGCCCTCAGAGCAATGAGGTAAGCCGTTGATATTAAACTAGATAACGGCCTCGTCAAGCCTAAGCCCTTGAAAGCAAAAGAAAAGGCCGACCCTTAGGAGCCGGCCTTTCCGTAAACCTTGATGAATAGGGCTTACTTTTCGTCGTCGCCGGCTTCGGCCTTCCTCTTGAGGGCCGCGCCCAGGATGTCGCCCAGGCTGGCGCCGGAGTCGGACGAACCGAAGTCGGCCATCGCCTTCTTCTCCTCGTCGAGCTCGCGGGCCTTGACCGACAGCACGACCCGACGCGAGGCCTTGTCGATGTTGGTGATCTTGGCATCGAGCTTGTCGCCGATGGCGTAGCGGTCGGGACGCTGCTCGGAGCGGTCGCGGCTGAGCTCCGTCTTGCGGATGAAGCCCGGGATGCCGTCCTGCACCGTGACGTCGATGCCGTTGTCCTGGATGCCGGCCACGATGACGGTGACCACGTCGCCCTTCTTGGCGACCACGCCGACCGTCTCGAACGGATCGTTGGCGAGCTGCTTGATGCCGAGCGAGATGCGCTCCTTGTCCATGTCGACGTCGAGAACCTTGACCTTGACCTGGTCGCCCTTCTTGAAGTCGCGGATCGCCTCGTCGCCGGCCTTGTCCCAGCTCAGGTCGCTGAGATGGACCATGCCGTCGATGTCGCCGGGCAGGCCCACGAACAGGCCGAACTCGGTGATGTTGCGGACCTCGCCCTCGATCTCCGTACCGGCCGGGAACTGCTCAGCGAAGCTCTCCCACGGATTGGCCATGCACTGCTTGAGGCCGAGCGAGATGCGGCGCTTGGACATGTCGACGTCCAGCACCATCACTTCGACTTCCTGCGAGGTCGAGACGATCTTGCCGGGGTGCACGTTCTTCTTGGTCCAGCTCATCTCGGAGACGTGGACCAGACCCTCGACACCCGGCTCCAGCTCGACGAACGCGCCGTAGTCGGTGATGTTGGTGACGCGGCCCTTGAGCTTGAGGCCGACCGGGTACTTGGCACCCGCGCCATCCCACGGATCGCTCATCAGCTGCTTCATGCCGAGCGAGATACGCTGCGTCTCGGGGTTGAAGCGGACGACCTGCACCTTGACCTGCTGGCCGATGGTGAGGGCTTCCGAAGGATGGTTGATGCGCTTCCAGGCGATGTCGGTGACATGGAGCAGGCCGTCGACGCCGCCCAGATCCACGAACGCGCCGTAGTCGGTGATGTTCTTCACGACGCCGTCGAGCACCTGGCCCTCCGACAGCGCGCCCATCAGGCGCGTGCGGTCCTCGGCGCGGGTCTCTTCCATGACGGCGCGGCGCGACACGACGATGTTGCCGCGGCGGCGGTCCATCTTGAGGATGGCGAACTGCTGGGCCTGGCCCATGAGCGGGCCGACATCGCGCACCGGGCGCACGTCGACCTGGCTGCCCGGCAGGAAGGCCACGGCGCCCGACAGGTCGACCGTGAAGCCACCCTTCACGCGGCCGAAGATCGTGCCCATGACGCGTTCCTGGTCGGTGAACGCCTTCTCGAGGACGGTCCAGGCCTCTTCGCGGCGAGCCTTGTCGCGCGAGAGGACGGCTTCGCCCTCCTTGTTTTCCATGCGGTCGACGAAGATGTCGACCATGTCGCCTTCCTTGACCTCGGGGGCACCGGTGCCGTTGGCGAACTCACGCAGGGCAACGCGCCCCTCGGACTTCAAGCCTACGTCGATGGTGACGAAATCGTTGGCGATTCGAATGATGCGGCCCTTGACGACCTGGCCTTCGAAGCTCGTCGAACCGCCCAGCGATTCGTCGAGAAGTGCTGCGAACTCGTCGCTCGACGTGTCGTTCGCGGGTCTACGCAGGGCGCTGCCCTTTGCCATGTGGAACTCTCCATCATCGATCCCGGGACACATGCCCCGTCGGCCAACCGGTTAAGTCCGGCGGATCCAGTGCCTTTGAAACACCGACGCAAGGACGACACGTCCCGGCGCAGTCGCCGCTGAAAGTCTTCGATCCGCCGGCGGCGACTTACGGCCCGGAGAATCGAAAGCCCTTGCTCTCGATGAATGCCAAGGCGGCGGCGAAGGCCGCATCGGCATCCATGTCGCTGGTATCGAGGTGGTAAGCATCGGGTGCGGCTCTGAGAGGTGCTGCCGCCCGTTCGCTGTCGCGACGGTCCCGCTCCGCCATCTCGGCAAGAACGCGCGGCTTTATAGTGTCGACCCCCTTGTCGCGCAACTCCCGGTACCGTCGTTCCGCCCGCGCCTCGGCGCTGGCCGTGACGAATAATTTCACCGGGGCATCGGGGCAAATGACGGTGCCCACGTCCCGCCCGTCGAGCACCGCGCCCGTCGCCTGGGCGGCAAATTTTCTTTGAAACTCCAACAGGTTGGCTCGAACCTCCTGGATCGCGGCGACTTTCGAGGCGGCCTGGCCGGCCATGTCGGTCCGAAGCTCGGGATCGGCGAGGTCGGAGGGCGCCAGGTCGCCGGCGACCTCGACCGGCGGGCGGCCGGTCTTCTCCGCCTTCAGCCCGACCGCGCGGTAAAGCAGGCCGGTGTCGAGATGGGGCAGGCCGAAATGGCGGGCCAGGCGGCGGGCAAGCGTGCCTTTCCCGGCACCCGCGGGCCCGTCGATCGCAATTACCGGGGCGATGACAGGCTCGATGCCGGGCGCGATGACGGGCCTTTTCGTCACGCGGCCTCGATCTTGGCCCCGAGCGAGGCCATCAGCCGGGCGAAGCCCGGGAAGCTGGTATCGATCGGCGAGCCGTCGTCGATGGCCACGCCGTCGCGCGAGGCCAGACCCAGCACGAGGAACGACATGGCAATGCGATGGTCGAGGTGGGTCACGACCGTCCCGCCACCGACCGGCGCCGCGCCGGTGCCATGCACGAAGAGCGTATCGGCGCCCATCTCGTGGCGGACGCCGTTGACCGCGAGCCCTGCCGACACGCTGGCCAGCCGGTCGCTCTCCTTGGCCCGCAGCTCGGCCAGGCCCAGCATGCGGGTGGTGCCCCGGGCGCAGGAAGCGGCAACGGCCAGGATCGGGTACTCGTCGATCATCGACGGCGCCCGCTCCGGCGGCACCTCGACGCCGCGGAGTTCGCCACCCTTCACGCGCAGGTCGGCGACCGGCTCACCGCCGACCTCGCGCTGGTTCTCGGCGGTGATGTCGGCGCCCATCTCGCGCAGCGTGTCGTAGAGACCGGCGCGCAGCGGGTTGAGGCCGACATTCTCGACCGTCACGTCGCTGCCCGGCCGGATCGCCGCCGCCACGACGGCGAAAGCGGCCGACGAGGGATCGCCCGGCACGACGATGTCGCGCGCCTTCAGTTCGGGCCAGCCGACGACGGTGATGCGCTTGCCGCCGCCGTCCGCCGGCACCACCCTGACCTCGGCGCCGAAATGGCGCAGCATGCGCTCGGTGTGATCGCGCGTCGCTTCGGGTTCGATGACCGTCGTCTCGCCCGCGGTATTGAGGCCGGCCAGGAGGATGGCACTCTTCACCTGGGCCGAGGCGACGGGCAGGCGGTACTCGATCGGCACCATCTCGTCGGTCCCGATCACGGCAAGCGGCATGCGGCCGCCCTCGCGCGCCTCGAAGCGCGCGCCCATGCGCGACAGCGGCTCGATGACGCGCTGCATGGGCCGGCGACGCAGCGAGGCATCGCCGGTCATGAAGCTGATGAAGCGGTGGCTGGCCAGGATTCCGGACAGAAGGCGGGCCGAAGTTCCGGAATTGCCGAGATCGAGCACGTTGTCCGGCTCGCGCGCGCCGCCCACGCCAAATCCGCGCACACGCCATGCACCGCCGCCTTCATGCTCGACCGTCGCCCCGAGCGCCCGCAGGGCGGCCGCGGTGGCGAGCACGTCCTCGCCCTCCAGCAGGCCGGTGATCTTCGTCTCGCCCAGCGCCATGGCGCCGAACATCAGGGAACGATGGGAGACCGACTTGTCGCCGGGCGCCCGGACGCGCCCCTGCAACCGAGCCGCGGGATGGGCGATCAGCTTGGCTGGCGCGGCATGAGCGGACAGGGCGGACTCCACGACTGAAAGCGCCGGCATGGGGCAGGATTGCGACGCGGCGCCCTCGTAGCATGAAGGAATTTGGTTTTGACAGGGTGAAAGACGCGTGACATACGCGCTCCCTCGCGGCCCCTTCGGCCGATTCCAGCGCATTTGCAGGAGATTCAGCGTGGTCAAAGCGAGCTGGGGCACCAAACGCACCTGCCAGAGCTGTGCAGCGCGCTTTTACGACCTGGGGAAGAGCCCGATCAAATGCCCCAAGTGCGGGCGTGAGCATGATCGCGAGGACTTCGTGAAGGTTCGCCGGGGCCGCGGTTCCGCCGCAGCGACGGCCGCGGCAGCAGCGGCAGCCGCCGCAGCAGCGGTCAAGGCGGCGGCAGCGAAGAAGAAGGCGGACGATCTGGACGGCGACGAGTTGCCCGACGTCGAGGGTGACGAGGCGCTGGCCGCGGACGACCTCGATGACGACGAGGACGACATCGAAGTCGAGGTCGAGGTCGATGACAAGGGAGAGGGCGACCGCTAGAGGTTGTTGCCAGCGCGCGAGGCATTATTTATACCTCGCGCCTTCCCAAGGATTTCGGGGCCATAGCTCAGCTGGGAGAGCGCTACAATGGCATTGTAGAGGTCAACGGTTCGATCCCGTTTGGCTCCACCAAATAGACGAGGGCCTAGCCGGAAACGGCTAGGCCCTTTGATTTTCCGGGGACACCTGGGGACACAACTCGCAAGATTGTGTTGAGGCGCGGTTGGTCAGATTGCGAGTTGGTCCAAGGGCTCGAGAAACGGAAAATGGCGGTCGGTCGTATCGATGGTCATTCCGACGGGCAATTCCGTCATGGGACCTGAAGGTAATCGTCGCCGCGCAACGTATTCCGAAGCGAAGGCCGACGCGTGCAAAAGATCCCGTGCGAAGGGTTATGCGCCGGGTCGCGCATGCAACAGTGCTCGTCATCGCCAACGCTCTGCATCTGTTGCGATACGGTCGTCGAAGCTCGAAATGAAGGACGGCGTCGCCGCCAAGCGGCGGAACGCCCGCCCCCTTGTGGGAGCGGGCGCCAATCGTCGCTATTCGTCGCAACAGGGCATTGCGTCTTCACAGCAAGGCCCGCCGTCGCAGCATGCGGCCGCGTAGGCCGCTGTTCCGAAGGCAAACACCAGGACGAGCGTGGAGAGAAGTGTACGCAACATGTTGTTCTCCGTTGAAATTGGGGAAACTCGAACGACGGAGAGGAATCAGCGGGGAGGAGGTTCTGCCGGGACCGGGTCAATGCCGGCGGTTTCCGTGACGACGCCCACCGACCAGGCGGCCGCGAGGATCAGATCTCTAGCGGGCCATTCGCTTCCCATGAGAACACCAACCTGACAGCCGGGACAGGCGACGCCGCCGCCGATGGCCGGTTGTTCGTCGCAGCATGAACACGGGACACCGTCGGCATGCGCGGGCGTCACCGACGTTACGACGACGGCGGGCAGGACAACCCATAAGCCCGCAGCAACGAAGGCAAGGGTCGCAAGGAAACGGGTGAAGAAGGCGAACACCGGTTGAGCATACTCCGGCCCGACTTCACTGTCAGGTGTAGCCGCTATGGGCCCCTGTTCTTTGTGGCGACAGAAAACAGAACGGATTTGCCGCCAGGCCCTACATTCTAGCGATCCAGATGCTCTGGCATCGCCTTCAACTGATCTTTCGTCCAGTTCGTCACGGCGTGGACGTCGCCCGCCTCGTCCCGCATGAACTCGAGGCCGCTGATCGGCACGGCCACCGGCTTGGCGCCGATCCCCAGGAAACCACCGACATCGATCACGATCCGCGCCGTCGGGCCGGTGCCGTGGAGATGGGCGACCGTGCCGATCTTCTCGTCGCCGGGACCGTAGATCGCGGCGTCCGCGAGAATATCCGCCGTGAGGTCGTTGCCCGTCAGGCGGACATGTTTGCTGTGGTCCATCGTCCAGATTCCTTTTTGCAGAGTCAGGATCTGGTTAACCCGCCGGGCGAGCCGCCGTTCCCGAACAATAGAGAACGCGAACCATGGCCCGGACTTGGGCGTGCGAATGAACGCCGAGCCTGACGTGACGAAAAATCGTCAGCGGCCCGCCCTCTGCGTCACCAGCCGCCGGTTGACGAGTTCGCGCAGGACGAAGTCCGCCATCAGCTGATTGCCATCACCCGAACGATGGTCGGAGCAGTAAAGCGCGGCGGCGCCACGCACGTCGAAGGCCGCCGAGCAGCGTCCGGTCGAACGCATATCCGCTGACGCCCGCGGCGCCTTCGGCATCAGAAATCCGAAGGACCGGTTTTCGGACCGCCAGCCGTCGCCACGCGCCAGGCGCGTCGCCGCCGTCGCGAGCGCCCCACCGGATGCCTCGAGCTCGTCCATGATGGAAAAGTGGTTGAGCCCGGCGAGCGGCAGCAACTCGCTCGGCAAGCCCGCGGCGCGACGCGCGTCGTGATAGGCGACGGACTGGCGCTGCAGCTCGGGCAGCTCGCCGGTGCCGTAGGCCAGGACGACCGGCGCACTCTTCTTCGGCAGATGCAGCAGCGGACTCGTGCGGGCCGCTTCCTCTGCCGTGAGATGCAATTTGTCATTCAGGTAATTCAGGCGGCACGGCTCGACGTCGTAGATGCCGCTGATGGCCAGGCCGGCATCGACCTCGTCCAGGGCCAGCGTCGTCGCCGTCAGGTGGCCGCCCGCCGACCAGCCCGACACGACCAGCCGGTCCTGCGCCACGCCGTGGCGCGGACCTTCGCGGCGCAGCCAGCGCACCGCTTCGGCGATCTCTTCGACGATGGCCGGCAAGGTGGCCTCGGGCGCCAGCGTGTAGCCCAGAAAGGCGACGTCCATGCCGTTTGCCAATGGACCCGCCGCCATGCAGGCGAACGTCTCCTTGGCGTTGCGCTGCCAATAGCCGCCATGGATGAAGGCGAACAAGGGGGCCTTGGCCGCGCCGCACCGGAACAGGTCGAGCTTGTTGCGGGGCAGCGGCCCGTAGGCGAGATCGAGACTCTCGGCGTGGCTCGCCCGGAAGCGTTCGCTGCGCGCGATCCAGCCATCGCGACGCGTGCCGGAGTCGGCCACTGCGTTGGTATTGTCGTAGGCCTTGTCGAGTTCAGCCCGCGTCATGCCGCGCCACACGATCCCAGTCATCGCCGAATCTCCCGTTGCAGACGTCACCTCTAGCACAGCCCTTCCCCGCTTTGCCGTTCGGTGCGAACGTCGCGGCAATGTCTCCTCCGGCACGCCCGACGGCCCTGCGCGGCCCGGCCCTCACCTTCACCGGCGATCCGTTCCGCGACGGCCTCGAGCGGACCCTCGCCCACGAGCCCGACGCGATCGTGGCCATGCAGGACGGGCGCATCACCCATTTCGGCCCCGCCGCGCGCGTTGCGCCGTTGCTGCCTCCCGGCGTGGAGATCAGGGACTTCGGCAAGGACGTGCTGATCTCGGCAGGCTTCATCGACACCCACGTGCATTTCCCGCAGACTCCGATGATCGCCAGCCACGGCGCCCAGCTCCTCGACTGGCTCGACCGCTATACTTTCCCGACCGAGCTGAAATTCGCCGACCGCGCCTATACGCGGCGCGTCGCCCGCGCGTTCCTGCAGGAGAACCTGCGCAACGGGATCACGACGAGCTGCGTCTACTGCTCCGTGCACGCTCATTCGGCCGACACCCTGTTCGAGGAGGCCGAAGCGCTCGGCCTGCGGCTCGCCGCCGGCAAGGTGCTGATGGACCGCAACGCGCCGCAGGGGCTGCGCGACGATGTCCAGACGGGTTACGACGACTCGCTGGCGCTCATCCAAAAATGGCACGGCCGCGGGCGCCTGCTCTATGCCATCACGCCACGCTTCGCCGGCACGAGTTCCCCCGGGCAACTGGCCGCCGCCGGCGCCCTGTGGCGCGCCCATCCCGATTGCCTGATGCAGACGCACATCGCGGAGACCGAGGCCGAGGTCGCCTGGATCAAGGAACTGTTCCCCGCCCGCGGCAACTATCTCGACGTCTACGACCATCACGGGCTTTGCGGCCCGCGCGCGGTGTTCGGTCATGGCATCTGGCTGGGCGACGACGAGCTGCAGCGCCTGCACGCCGCCGATGCCGCGATCTCCCATTGCCCGACGTCCAATTTCTTCCTGGGCAGCGGCATGTTCGACATTGCGCGGGCCAAGCAGGCCGACCGGCCGGTTCGTGTCGGCCTCGGCACCGACATCGGCGCCGGCACGTCCTTCTCGATCCTGCAGACGCTCAACGAGGCCTACAAGGCCGCGCAGCTCAATCGTCATTCCCTGTCGGCCGCCCACGCCTTCTATCTCGCGACGCGTGGCTCGGCGGCGGCCCTGCACCTCGAGGACAGGATCGGCAGCATCGCCCCAGGGATGGAAGCCGATCTCGTGGTGCTCGACATGCGCTCGACGCCGCTGATCGCCTTCCGCATGGACGAGGCCAGCGACCTCGCCGAACAGCTCTTCATCCAGATGATCCTGGGCGACGACCGGGCGGTGCAGGCGACCTATGTCGCAGGTCGTCTGGCCCACGACCGCTGACGACGGTATGCTTTCCCTTGGGTGAATTTTCCGTGGCACACCATAAATATGGTGGAACAGGGGTCGGATCGGCGTTAGGTTTTCAGAGGTAGCTGAAGGAGGGTTTTTATCCGTTCGAGGACATATCCCCCGACGGAATCTGGTTCACCGGTGGATCTTCCACCGCGTGCCCTATCGGCCTCACCCTGCAGCCAGACCATCGATCGCCAACGCCTCCGCTCGCCGGGGGCGTTTTTGTTTTGGGCGATCGATCCCGCTCCACTGACCCTGACACCGGAGTAAGAATATGGCCAAACGCGCCGCACGCCGAGCCAAGCTGCACGCCATCGATGGTGCCCGTATTCACAACGTCGTTTTCGACCACACTCCGGCCAATGACCGAGACCAGAGCTACATCAAGAAAGTCCGACCGCGCAGCGACAACCAACGGGCCTTGATGGAAGCGATAGACTCCAAACCACTCACCGTGGCGCTGGGACCTGCCGGCACCGGCAAGACCTATCTGGCGATCGCCGCCGCCGTGGAGGCCCTGGAAAGCGGCAGCGTCTCGCGCATCGTGCTGTCGCGGCCGGCCGTCGAGGCGGGCGAGAATCTCGGCTTCCTGCCCGGCGACCTGCGCGAGAAGCTCGACCCCTATCTGCGCCCGCTGTGGGACGCCCTGAACGACCGTCTGGGCGCCAAGCGCCTCAGCCAGCATCTCGACGACGGCACGATCGAGATCGCGCCGGTGGCCTTCATGCGCGGCCGGACGCTCAACAACGCCTTCGTCCTGATCGACGAGGCCCAGAACTGCACCTATGGCCAGCTCAAGATGCTCCTGACCCGGCTGGGCTGGCATTCCACGATGGTGATGACCGGCGATCCCGATCAGACGGACCTGCTGCCGGAACTGTCCGGGCTGGCTTCGATCGGCGTGAAACTGGACGGGCTGGAGGACGTCGCCGTGGTCCGGCTGACGCAAGGAGACGTGGTCCGTCATCCCCTCGTGGGCCGCATGCTGTCGGTGCTGTGAAGCTCTCGAGTTATCCACAGATGGAAGCGAGGCAGACGATTGGACCAAAGACGGAACAAAACGGCTCGCCAGCATTTTCTGCGCTCAACTGAAGAAGGGAAAATACCAGTAGAAACATAATGTTAAGCGAGGGGTGGCAAGCCACTGTCACCCCTCTCAGATTGAGTCAATACGGTGACGCCCGGGTAACACCCGGAGGTCGTCCGGGTTCTTCACAGACTTCCCCACATGGCACCGATTGCCTTGTACCGAGGGGCCGGCGACACCATTCTCCGCCTCCCGTGACCGACATAACCGACATCGAACTGCCCCCCAGCGAAGGCTCGCTCGCCGACGGCATGCGCATCATCGCGGACCTCGTGCGGACGCTGCCGCGCAAGCCCGGCGTCTACCGCATGATCGCGGCCGACGGGGAAGTTCTGTATGTCGGAAAAGCGCGCTCGCTGCGCAGCCGGGTGGCCGCCTACACCCAGCCGACCCGGCTCGCCACGCGCCTGATCCGCATGGTCTCGGCGACGCGGACCATGGAATTCGCCGTCACCGACAGCGAAGCCGAGGCGCTGCTCCTCGAGAACAACGTGATCAAGCGCTTCATGCCGCGTTTCAACGTGCTGCTGCGCGACGACAAGTCGTTCCCCTACATCGTCATCCGTCGCGACACCGAATGGCCGCAGCTCGCCAAGCACCGCGGGGCGCGCGGGCCGGCCAACGAGTATTTCGGGCCGTTCGCGTCGGCCACCGCGGTCAACCGCACGCTCTACGCGCTGCAGCGCGCCTTCCCGCTGCGCTCCTGCTCGGATGGCGTCTTCTCGACCCGCACACGGCCCTGCCTGCAATACCAGATCAAGCGCTGTACGGCGCCCTGCGTCGGCCGCATCGGCAAGCCGGAATACGACGCCATCGTCGACGACGTCCGGGGTTTCCTGGGCGGGCGCAACCGTGAAATCCAGCAGACCCTGTCGAAGCGCATGGAGCAGGCCTCGGCCGATCTCGAATTCGAAGGCGCCGCCATTCTGCGCGACCGCATTCGCGCGCTGGCCCAGATCCAGTCGCACCAGTCGATCAGCCTGCCGTCGATCGACGAAGCCGATATCTTCGCCGCCCACGCCGAAGGCGGGCAGATCTGCGTCCAGGTCTTCTTCCTGCGGGCCGGCCAGAATCTCGGCAACCGCGCCTATTTCCCGAGCCACGCCAGGGAACTCGACGAGGGCCCGGTGCTGGAGGCGTTCATGGGACAGTTCTATGAGGGCCGGCAGGCGCCGAAACTGATTCTGATCAGCCACGATGTCCCGGAGCGCGAGCTCATGGAAAGCGCGCTCGCCCTGTCGGCCGGCCACAAGGTCGAGATCCGCCAGCCCAAGCGCGGCGACCAGAAGGATGCGCTCGACCAGGCGGTCAACAATGCCCGCGAAGCGCTGGGCCGCCGCATGGCCGAGCGCGGCACGCAGCGCACCCTGCTCGAGGGCGTGGCCCGCGTGTTCGGGCTCGACGCGCCGCCCGAGCGCATCGAGGTCTACGACAACAGTCACATTCAGGGCACGGCGGCGATCGGCGCGATGGTCGTGGCCGGACCGGAAGGCTTCAACAAGAACGCCTACCGCAAGTTCAACATCAAGACCGAAGGTGCGGCGGGCGACGACTTCGCGATGATGCGCGAGGTGATGACCCGCCGCTTCGGCCGCGCGCTCAAGGAGAACCCGGAGCGCGACGGCGAGCATTGGCCCGACCTGCTGTTGATCGACGGCGGCCAGGGCCAGCTCGAAGCGGTTCGCGGAGTGATGGCCGAACTCGGGCTGGAAGACATTCCTCTGGTCGGCATCGCCAAAGGGCCCGATCGCGATGCCGGTCGCGAGAGGTTCTTCATGACCGGCAAGCCGCCCTTCTCCCTCGAAATGCGTGATCCCGTGCTCTATTTCCTGCAGCGCCTGCGGGACGAGGCGCATCGCTTTGCGATCGGCACGCATCGCACGCGCCGTGCAGCCGACATGACGCGCTCGGCGCTCGACGAGGTTGCGGGCATCGGCGCCGGCCGCAAGCGGGCGCTGCTCAATCATTTCGGCAGTGCCCGTGCGGTTTCGGGTGCGACCCTGGAGGACATCAAGTCGGTGCCGGGAATCTCGAGTGCACTCGCCCAGAAAATCCATGACCACTTCCGAGGGGGCCGGTAAGGTCGGGGCGATGCTGTTCAATCTTCCCAACATGCTCACCCTGTCGCGCATCGTCGCGATTCCGCTGGTCGTCGCCTGCTTCTGGCTCGATCGCGGCTGGGCACAGTGGTTGTCGATGGCGCTCTTCGTGGCAGCTGCGGTGACCGACTGGTTCGACGGATATTTCGCGCGGCGCTATCACCAGATCTCGCGCTTCGGCCGCTTCCTCGATCCGATCGCCGACAAGCTGCTGGTCGTCGCCGCTCTGGTCATGCTGATCGACAACAGCACCCTGGACGGCGTGAACGTTCTGGCCGCCCTCATCATCCTGGCGCGTGAGATCCTGGTGTCCGGCCTGCGTGAGTTCCTGGCGGAACTGCGCGTCGGCCTGCCGGTCAGCGTGCTCGCCAAATGGAAGACCGCCGTGCAGATGGTGGCGATCGCGGCCCTGCTGGTCGGCGAAGCCGCATCGCCCTGGGTGGCGGAGGCCGGCATCGTCCTGATCTGGATCGCCGCCGCGCTCACCCTCGTCACCGGCTACGACTATCTGCGCACCGGCCTGCGCCACATGGCGGAAGATGCGCCCCCCGCGGGCGGCCAGACGTGAAGGTTCGCTATTTCGCCTGGATGAAGCGCACGGTCGGCCTGCCCGAGGAAGAGATCACGCCGCCGGCCGACGTCGATACCGTTGGCGACCTGGTGGTCTGGCTGCGGACGCGCAGTCCCGGCCATGCCGAGGCCCTGGCTGAAGGGGCGGCCTTCGGCGCCGCCGTCGACCAGCGCACGGCGACCTTCGACGTGAAGCTTGCCGGCGCGCGCGAAGTCGCTTTCTTCCCCCCCTTCACCGGCGGCTGAGCCATGGCCGTGCGTGTCCAGGAAGCCGACTTCGATGTCGGCGCCGAGCTGGCCCGCCTCGCCGACGGCAACAAGCGCATTGGCGGCCTCGCCCTCTTCGTGGGGCTGGTGCGTGAGATGCATGTGCGCGAGGGTTACCACCGCGACAGGATCGATGCGCTGACGCTCGAACACTATCCGGGCATGACCGAGACCGCCTTGCAGGAGATCGAGGCCGAGGCGAACCGGCGCTGGCCGCTCGAGGCGACACTGATCGTGCATCGTTACGGGCGCATGGAACCCGGCGAGCGCATCGTCCTGGTGGCCGTCGGCTCGGCGCATCGCGAAGCCGCCTTCGAAGCCTGCGAGTTCCTGGTCGACTGGCTGAAGACCAAGGCGCCCTTCTGGAAACTGGAAGACACGCCGAAGGGCGAGCAGTGGGTCGGCGCGCACGAAGGCGACGATGCAGCGGCGGCACGCTGGGAGAAGAAGTAGCGTTTGACCCCTCCGCCCCTGCGGGGCACCTCCCCATTCAGATGAGAGGGTAATCGCATATGAGGTAGAAGTCCGTCACTCCGTTCTCAGGGCGGAGACTACTCCGTCCGCGATGACACCGTTTGTTTGATCGGCGCACTGCGCAAATCCCAACAAAATTGTCATCCCGAACGCAGTGAGGGACCTTTCACCTTTTTGGAAACGCCAACTGCTCCGGCCTTTCTAGGCCATATGCGATGGCCCTGATTCAGATGGGGAGGTGTCGGCGTCTTGCGCCGACGGAGGGGTTATCTCGTTCATCGCCTCCAGCACGCCGTGAATCTGGGCAACCACGTTCGCGCCCTCGCCGATCGCCGCGCCCACCCGCTTGACCGATCCGTAGCGCACGTCGCCGACCGCGACCACGCCTTGCACGTTGGTCTCGTAAGCCAACGACGGACGCTCGGGACACGGGGCCTCGACATCGGCGCCGGTGCGGATGAAGCCGGTCCTGTCGACGCCGATGCCACACTTCTGCATCCACTCGGTCGCGGGCTGGATGGCGATTCTCCCGGACAGGCTGACGCACATGCCCGGGCTGCCTTCGCCCGTCCGCGCCAGAAACTCGCCGGTCCCGAAATGCTGCTTCCTGCCGAAATGTCCGATGCGCTTCAGCTCCGCCGCCGTCGGCACCGGAACTCCTCCTAGCCCAAGGCTATCAAAGCAAGATTCGTGACTCCGCGCTCGCGCAACCTGTCCGCCGCCATCAACGCCCGCTGGCCGCTGCGACACGCCAGCACGACCCGGCGATCGGGTATGCCGAGTTCGTCGATCGTGTCGACGACCAGCCGCCGCGCTCCGGCAAAGGGCGACACCGGCGCTTCGTCGAGGCCGCGCAGGTCGACGACGATGTCGTCGGGCCGGACGGCCTCGGGGGCGATGAACGCCACCTGTTCCTCGGGTTCGGGACTGCCCTCGAAGCCGAAGCCACCGAAGGCCACGCGCCTGGCATCGAAAGTCACGACGCGACCCAGCACCGTGGGCTCGAGGCCGAGCAGGAGATGGAGTGTGAGGTGCGCCTGCAGGCCACCCAGCACCGCAACCGCTGTGCCGATCACGCCCACCGTGGCGCAGGTCCCGCCATCGACCGAAACTTCGGGAAACACCGCGCGATAGCTGGGGCCGCCGCCGCAGAAAGCGCCGGCATAGCCGGTCATGCCGATCACCGAGGCGCTCACCAGCGGCTTGGCCGCCGCGAAGCAGACGTCGCTCAACATGTAGGTAACGGCGAAACTGTCGGCGGCATCGACCACGATATCGGCATCGGCGACCAGCCGCGCCGCGTTCTGCGGCGTCAGCCGCTCGGCCACCGCGTCGATGCGGACATGAGGATTGTAACGCTGCAGCGTGGCGCGCGCCGCTTCCGCCTTGAGCTTTCCGATATCCGGCATGCCATAGAGCGGCTGGCGATGCAGGTTCGTTTCCTCGACCGTGTCGTGATCGACGATCGTGAGACGGCCGACGCCGGCACCCGCGAGATACTGCAGCACCGGGCAACCGAGGCCGCCCGCGCCGACCACCAGAACCGAGGCGGCGGCAAGACGCGCCTGCCCCGCTTCACCGATCTCGGGCAGCACGGCCTGACGGGCGTAACGGTCGGTCACGGCTTTCTCGTCGCGGCGATCCAGGCCCTCGCCTGACCGATCGGATCCGCATGGTTCACGATGTCACCGACGACGGAGACGATGTCGGCGCCTGACTTCAGACAGAGCAGCGCACGTTCGAGCGTCAGCCCACCGATCGCGACCAGCGGCCGGTCGCCTACGAGTTTCTTCCAGTCGGCCAGGCGCTCGGTGCCCTGCGGCGCCCACGGCATCTGCTTCAGCTTGGTCGGCCAGATGGGGCCCAGCGCGACATAGTCGGGATCGATGGAGAGCGCGTTGTCGAGTTCGGCAGGGTCGTGCGTGCTGACGCCGATCCTGATGTCGGCGCGGCGCAGCGCCTCGACGTCGGCATCGACCAGATCCTCCTGGCCGAGATGGACCCAGGTGCAGCCTTCGTCGATCGCGACCTGCCAGTAATCGTTCACGATCAGGTCGGCGCCGTGCTGCACGCAGACAGATTTGGCCTCACGCACCTGACGGCGGATCTCGGCCTCGGGCTGGTCCTTGATGCGCAGCTGGATGAGCCTGGTGCCAGCGGGCACCAGCTTCGTCACCCAGCTCGAGTCCGGCACCACGGGATAGAAGGGATCGAGCATCACGTCAGCCTCCGAGTGCCGCCTTGCCGAGTACCGGCGTCGACGGGACGGCCATATCGCGCGGCTCCATCGGGCGCGCAAGATAGGCGGCGCGACCGGCCTCGACGCCCAGCGCAAACGCTCGCGCCATCTCGACCGGATCGCCGGCCTCCGCAACCGCCGTGTTGAGCAGCACCGCGTCGTAGCCCAGTTCCATCGCCGCCGCGGCATGCGAGGGCACGCCGAGCCCGGCATCGACCACAAGCGGGATGTCAGGGAAGTGCGCGCGCATCGACCGCAAACCATAGACGTTGTTCAAGCCGCGCGCCGAGCCGATCGGCGCACCCCACGGCATGAGTACCCTGCAGCCTGCCTCGACCAGCCGTTCGGCGACGACGAGATCCTCGGTCGTATAGGGAAACACTTCGAACCCGTCCTCGGACAGGATGCGCGCGGCCTCGACCAGGCCGAACACGTCGGGCTGCAAGGTGTCGGCCTCGCCGATCACCTCCAGCTTGATCCACGGCGTGTCGAACAGCTCGCGCGCCATGTGGGCCGTGGTCACCGCTTCCTTCACCGAGTGACAACCGGCTGTGTTGGGCAACACGCGCACGCCCATCGACTGGATGAGCGACCAGAAACTCTGGCCGGCGCGACCCGCGCCGCTCTCGCGACGCAGGGAAACGGTCACGACCTCCGCACCCGACGCCTTGACGGCGCGCTCGAGGACCGCCGGCGAGGGATAGCGCGACGTGCCGAGCAGCAGCCGCGACTTCAGCTCGACGCCATAGAAGGACGACATCGCCCTACCCTCCCTGCATCGGCGCGACGACCTCGATCTTGTCGCCGTCGGCAAGTTCCACGCGCGGTCGCGCGGCGGCGGCAACGAACCGGCCGTTCACCGCCGTCGCGATCTTGCGACCGCCAAAGCCCAGGGTTTCGAGCGCCGCGGCCAGTGTGCCCGGCGAGACCTCATGCATGTCGTCGTTCAGGAATATCCGCATCTCTCGTCTCCAGAAGAACGGCATCGGCGACTTGTCGCGCCAGCCACGGCGCGAGCAGGAAACCATGCCGGAAAAGCCCGTTGGCGTGGAACACGCGGCCCGTGCGCCGCACGCACGGCAGGTTGTCGGGAAAGGTTGGCCGCAGGTCGGCGCCCAGCTCGACGATCTCGGCCTCGCCGAACGCCGGATGCAGCGTGTAGGCCGCGTTCAGCAGTTCGACCGCCGAACGCACGCTGACGGCACGACGTTCCTCACTCTCGATCATGGTCGCGCCGATCATGAAGATGCCGTCCCCGCGCGGCACGATGTAGAGCGGAATGCGTGGATGCAGCAGCCGCACCGGCCGCGACAGTGAAATTTCGCGGCTGCGCACCACCACCATCTCGCCGCGCACGCCGCGCAGGTCGGGCAGGGCATCGCGGGCGGCGAGGCCGCGGCAATCGACGACGAAGCCTGCACCGGCATCCGTGGAATTTCTCTCGACCCCGAACCGGATCGGGACGCCGCGCGCTTCGAGCCCCGCGGCAAGCGACGCCAGCGCCTTGCGCGGTTCGAGATGGGCCTCGTCGGCAAAGAACAGAGCGCGCCGGAAGCGTCCGGCAAGATCGGGCTCGAGGGCCGCGATGCGGTCGCCGTCGATCCACTCGTAGCGTTCGGTCCGCGCAGCGAAGCGGGTGAGGTCGGCCGCATCGCGCGGTGGCGTAAGGACCAGGCTGCCCTCGCTGACGGTCCCGGGAAAATGGCGCCGCCACCAGTCGATCGACGGCTCGCCCCGGCGGGCGACGATCTCGTCAGTGGTCGCCCGCTCGCACCACGGCGCCAGCATGCCCCCGGCCATCCACGAGCAGGCGCCTTCGCCCAAATGCCCGGCACGCTCCAGCAGCTCGACGGCCACGCCGCGATCGGCAAGCTCCGTCGCGCAGGCGAGGCCTGCGACACCGGCTCCGATGATTGATACGACAGGTCGATCCAACGCTAGCTCCCGTTCCTTCGCCGGCATGACCCGGATCAGGTTCAAAGGGTTCAGCCGCGCAGCTGTCTCAGCCCTCCTCCCGCGTGGAGACCGGGCACCCCTCGGACGTCATCGAGAAAAGGGGATCGCAGGCCCTGATGTCAAGCGGCGGAGGCCTCGCCAGTTATTCATGGCTGATACGGGAGTTTCGGTCATCGGCTCGCTGTGAGGCCGTCTTCGCCGTCATCGGCCTGATCGTCGAACCGGCGCTCGGCTTCATCGCTTGGCTGTTTCGACATTCTGGCGGCCCTGCAGGCCTCTTCTCACCTCATCCTGAGGAGCCGTGCGCAGCACGGCGTCTCGAAGGATGGGCAACGGAGGTGGTGCTCGTGCCATCCTTCGAGACGGCCCTTCGGGCCTCCTCAGGATGAGGTTTTGTTGGACGGCCGATCCTACGCCGCCAGCGAGGATGTCGACGTCATCAGATGCGTGGCCTCTCCGAACCCTTCGCAGTCGGGCGCGCGCACCAGCTTCTGGAAATCGGCCATCAGCGTCTTGGCGACCGGGCCGGCCTGGAAATGGTGCTGGTCGATCGAACCGACCGGCACGATCTCGGCCGCGCTGCCGCACAGGAAGACTTCGCTCGCCTGGACCAGTTCCTCCGGCATCACGTCGCGTTCCTCCACGGTCCAGCCGCGCGTCCGGGCCATGCCCATCACCGCACGGCGCGTGATTCCATCGAGAAAATTGTGCGGCGTCGGCGTGACGAGCTTGCCATCGATCACCAGGAAGATGTTGGCGCCGGTCGTCTCGGCGATGCGGCCCGTCCAGTCGAGCATCAGCGCATCGTCGAAGCCGGCCTTGAGCGCGCGATCCTTCTCGATGCCGCAGATGACATAGAGACCGGCCACCTTGGCGTGGCCCGGCGCCGTCTCGGGCGAGGGCCGGCGATACTTCGCCATGGTGACGTTGATGCCGGCGTCGCGCGCCTGCACCGAGAGGCGGGCTTCCTGGGCCCACGGGGCGATGGCGACGTGGACCGTGGTGCCGATCGCCGACACGCCCAGCACCTCCGAACCGCGCCAGGCGATCGGGCGGATGTAGCCCCAGGTCAGTTCGTTCGCCTTCACGACGGCCCGGGTCGCCTCGTCGATCTGCTCGCGCGACCACGGGAGGTCGTAGTCGAGCAGGTTGGCCGAGCGGATCAGGCGGGCGCTGTGGGCGGCCAGACGGAAAACCCGCCCGTCATAGATGCGCTCGCCCTCGAACACGGCCGAGCCGTAATGCAGCGCATGGGTCAGCACATGCATCCGACTCTCACGCCACGGCACCAACTCGCCGTCCAGCCAGATCACGCCATCCCGATCATCCATGGTTAAGGACATTGCATATCCTCTCTCAATCTGTTTCGAATAGGTCTCTGTGGGATTCCCCAGAACAACTATCTGTCTCATTAGGTCAATAATGCTGACCCTGTCAATCGCACTGACCCTAGGCGGTCTTCCCTGGCTGATGTCAGGTGAGGAGGAGAGGCATCCCGGGGTCGCCCTTCTGCATCGCCCGCCGATAGGCCGGACGGGCAGCGATCCGCTGCAGATAGGCGAGGATCGCGGGATAGGGCGCGAGGTCGTAGGGCAGGAAATAGCGCATCGTGGTCAGGGTGAAGACCGCCATGATGTCGGCGGTCGTGACCTCGGGTCCGGCCAGGTAATCCGCCTGGCCAAGCCGGGTTTCCAGGAGGCCGAGCGCCAGATCGAGGCGGCCCTTCATCGCGCGGAGAACGGGATTGTCCGCCGTGAGATCGAGCCGCCCCAGGATCATGTTGCGGCCGGTCGCCGGCTGAAGCGTGCCGTTGGCGAAGTGGAACCAGTAAAGGAACTGCGCGAAGTCGGGATGGTCGGGCGGCAGCACCAGCCTGCCTTTGCCATGCTTCGCGATGATGTAATCGACGATGGCACCCGACTCGGCCAGCACGACGGTGCCGTCCTCGATCACCGGTGCGGCCCCGAGCGGATGCAGCGCCTTGTATTCCGGCGGCGCGAGCCGGGTGACCGCATCGCGGTCGTAGACCTTCAATTGATAGGGAATGCCGAGTTCTTCGCACAGCCAGACGATCCGTTCGGATTGCGATCTGCCGAGATGGTGAACGATCAACATGGCGGCTCGCCCCCGGAAGAAAATGTCTGTAAAGGCGCTGGCGCCGTAACATCGGGTTGCGCGGGGTGTCAACGCACCGCGCCCGCTCTATAAAGACGGCGTGGAATCCAGAGCCCCCGCCAATCCCCTTTTCCTGCGCGACGAAGAGTTGCGCCAGGGCATCGAGCTCATGTTCTTTGCCTATCGCGACTTCACCTTCGAATCCGACCAGCAGCTCAGGCACTATCAACTCGGCCGCGCCCACCATCGCGCGCTGTACTTCATCGGGCGCCATCCCGGCCAGACGGTCGGGCATCTCCTGTCGATCCTCAAGGTGACCAAGCAGTCGATCAGCCGCGTGCTGAAGGACCTGATCGGGCAGGGTTATGTCGAGCAGAAGAGCGGCGCACGCGACCGCCGCGAGCGCCTGCTGTGGCTCACGCCCAAAGGCCAGGAACTCGAGCGCGATCTGACGGATCGCCAGAGCCAGCGCTTCGCCCGGGCCTATCGCGAGACCGGCGCCGAGGCGGTCGAGGGCTTCCGCAAGGTCCTGCTCGGCCTGCTCGATCCGACCGAACGCCAGGCGGTCGACAGGCGATTGCGTGGCGGCGGCCGCTAGCGCGCCATGGACGCCTCGACCGACAAGCCGCACATCCTGGTCGTCGACGACGATACGCGCCTGCGCGAACTTCTGAAGTCGTTCCTCTCGCGCAACGATTTCCGCGTCTCGACCGCCGCCAGCGCCGCGGAGGCGCGCCAGAGGCTCAGCGCCATGGACTTCGACCTGATCGTGCTCGACGTCATGATGCCGGGCGAGACCGGTCTCGAATTCGCGGCCGGGCTGCGCCGCACCGACGACGTGCCGATCCTGATGCTGACCGCGATGGTCGAGACCAGGGACCGCATTGCCGGCCTCGAGACGGGCGTCGACGATTATCTCGGCAAGCCTTTCGAGCCGCGTGAACTCCTGCTGCGCATCCAGAGCGTACTGCGCCGCGGCCGACCGGCAGCCACCGTCGCCGTATCCGAGGCACAACGGCGGGTGACGTTCGGCCCCATGCAGTTCGATCTCGAACTGGGCGAACTCACCGACAAGAACAAGCGCGTGTCGCTGACCGACGCAGAGATCGCCCTGATGCGCGCCTTCACCGGCCGCATCGGCGAGGTGCTGAGCCGCGAGACGCTGTGCAGGATCGTCGGCGCCGCCGTGAACGAGCGCGCCATCGACGTGCAGGTGACACGGCTCAGGCGCAAGATCGAACCCGATCCGTCCTTCCCGCGCTATCTGCGCACGGTTCGTGGCCAGGGCTACCGGCTGGTCGACGCATGAAGTGGAGCGCTGTCCGCGACGTCTTCGAACGCATCGCACTCTGGTCGGACAAGCATTCGCCGCAGACCCTGTTCGCGCGCGCGCTCCTCATCATCGTGGTGCCGATGCTGCTGCTGCAGGCGCTGTCGGCCTGGTGGTTCTACAGCCAGCGTGGCGACAACGTCACCAACCGCCTCGCCATCCTGCTGGTCCGCGACCTGCGCCTGCTGATCTCGCTGCGGTCGGACTTCCCCGACGACGAGCACCGCCAATGGATCCTGCGCCGCTCCGCCCAGGACCTGCTGCTGTTCGTGTCGTTCCGCAAGGGCATCGTGCGGCCCTTCAAGGAACCCGAGTATTTCGACATCGTGGCCCGCGAGGTCCAGGGCGCCCTCAATGCCGACCTGAAGCGGCCCTTCTTCCTCGACAACAATATCGGCGGCGGTCAGCTGCTGGTCGAGATCCAGCTCTCGGACGGCGACGTCATGGACGTGCTGGTGCCGCATGTGCGCCTGACCTTCGGCTCGAGCTTCGCCTATGTGGTGGCGCAGCTTGGCCTCGCCCTCGTCCTGTTCGGCCTCGCCATCTGGTTCATGCGACGCGAACTGGTGCCCATCGAGCATCTCGGGGTGGCGGCCGATGCGCTGGGCAAGGGCCGCGACGTGCCCGACTTCGCCTTCTCCGGCGGCACGCGCGAGGTGCGCAACGCCGCCACCGCCTTCCATACGATGCGCATCCGGCTGCGCCGCTCGATCCAGCAGCGTACCGAGATGCTGGCCGGCGTCAGCCACGACCTGCGCACGCCGCTCACCCGCATGAAGCTCTCGCTGGCGCTGCTGCCGGAGTCGCCCGAAACCAGGGAGCTGTCCCACGACGTCGACGACATGCAGCGCATGATCGAAGGCTATCTCGCCTTCGCGCGCGGCGAGGGCGACGAGGAACCGGTGATGTCCGACCTGTCGGAGATCCTGGAGGATGTCGCGGCCGGCGCGCGTCACGGCACGGCCAGCATCGACCTCGCCTGGAAGGGCGACATGAATGTCGAACTGCGGCCGGTCGCCATCAAGCGCTGCCTGACCAACATCGTGTCCAATGCCCAGCGCTACGCCAGCCAGATCAGGATCGAGGCCGTGCGCGGCCGGACTTCGGTCGAGATCACCGTCGATGACAACGGCCCCGGCATCCCGCCGGAAAAATACGAGGATGTGTTCCGGCCGTTCTTCCGCCTCGACGAATCGCGCAATGCCGCCACCGGCGGGGTGGGCCTCGGCCTCAGCATCGCGCGCGACGTGGCACGCAGCCATGGCGGTGACGTCGCACTGGCCGCCTCGCCACTCGGCGGTTTGCGCGTGGTCGTGAGAATTCCGATTTGAGCGGTGCCCGGGGACTTGCGGCGCGGCCGCCTGTGATAGATTGAAAGAAATACTCAAGAGAGAAATGTCCAAGACAATGTCCAAGACACAGTCGCTTCAGTTCACGCACGTTCCGCACCCGTCACCGCTTCCCGCCGAGAAGCGCGCGGAGTTGCTCAAGAATCCGGGCTTCGGTCGCGTCTTTTCCGATCACATGGTGACCATCCGCTATCACGAGTCCAAGGGCTGGCACGAGGCGCGGGTCGAGCCGCGCGCGCCGATCCCGATGGACCCGGCTGCAGCTGTGCTGCACTACGCCCAGGAGATTTTCGAGGGGCTGAAGGCCTATCGCACCGCCGATGGCGGCGGGACGCTGTTCCGCCCGCTGGAAAATGCCCGCCGCTTTCAGCAGTCGGCCCAGCGGCTCGCCATGCCGGCCCTGCCGGAGAACGTGTTCCTCGAGGCCGTGGATCAGCTGGTCAAGATCGATCGCGCCTGGATCCCGGACGGCGACGGCAGCCTCTACATCCGGCCCTTCATGTTCGCGAACGAGATCTTCCTCGGCGTGAAGCCCTCGTCGGACTACCTGTTCATCGTCATCGCCTCGTCGGTCGGCGCCTACTTCAAGACCGATGCGCCCGCAGTCTCGGTCTGGGTCACGCAGGATTTCACCCGCGCGGCGCCGGGCGGCACGGGCGCCGCCAAGTGTGGCGGCAATTACGCCGCCAGCCTGCAGGCCCAGGCCGAGGCGACCCGCCACGGCTGCGACCAGGTGGTGTTCCTCGACGCCGTCGAGCAGCGCTGGGTCGAGGAGCTGGGCGGCATGAACATCTTCTTCGTGTTCGACGACGGCTCGATGGTCACGCCGCCGCTCGGCGGCACGATCCTGCCCGGCATCACGCGCGCCTCGCTGCTCACGCTCGCCCGGGACAAGGGCATCAAGGTCAGCGAGGAGCGCTATTCGCTCGACCAGTGGCGCGCCGACGCCGCCAGTGGCCGCCTGCGCGAGGCCTTCGCCTGCGGCACCGCCGCGGTCGTCACGCCGATCGGCACGGTGCGCACCACGGGGGGCGAGTTCACGATCGGCAATGGCGGCTCCGGCGCCGCGACCGAGCAGCTGAAGGCCGCTCTCGTCGGCATCCAGCGCGGCCGCACGGCCGACCCGTACGGCTGGATCCACAAGGTCTTTTAGCTCGTCACGACCTCATCCTGAGAGACTGACCGGAAATGAATTGAATCGATTCAAGCACTTACCTCATCCTGAGGAGCGCCGCCCCTCGAGTACCTCGGGATAAACTCCACGGCGCGTCTCGAAGGATGGGCAACAGGCAAGGTGCGCGTTCC
>Ga0105051_10000610_pt1 | contig 49861 bp, 59 predicted proteins | sample FRY02_FD_78383 | JGI IMG/M metagenome (GOLD analysis project Ga0105051, IMG submission 78383) | Freshwater microbial communities from Lake Fryxell liftoff mats and glacier meltwater in Antarctica - FRY-02 (megahit assembly) | ecosystem: Environmental > Aquatic > Freshwater > Ice > Glacier... | reverse complement strand
AGATCTGGCCTTTGATGCCGCTGGGCACATTCAATCCGGCCGCTGACCAATCTTTGAGCAGAACGTCTGAATTGGCCAGTTTCGAAGTCACGGGAACGACAAAAAGATCTCCCGGATAAGTCCCATGCCCGATCACAATGGCCGGGCGGACTTTGGAACTGCTCAAATCCGTAAAGGGGATTGGCAGCAGAACGATATCATGTCGCGAGCAATTCATTGTAAACATCGTCGTCGTCATTGTCCCAAACCTTCCTTAGACAACGTTCGCTTTGCGCAAGCCATTCGTCTCTGTCGGATTCAACAGGCCGGGATTCGACGGAGACACTCACTCGGGCATACTCCTTTAGGGGAAGCGGCTTCAGAAGGCGAAGGCAGCCCCGTTCATAAATAGCTTCAACCACGGTGCTCATAAAGCAACCCTGTCACAGGCTGGCAGCCGCGGCAAGCGGCAAGACGAGAAATTGGTTCGCCAATTCCCTTCCGGTCCGTTTCTACTCCCCGGATGAAGATCGGGCTTGTTCGCAGAGGATTTTCCGCCAGCGGTGGAGCGGAATCCTACCTCCTCCGTCTTGCCCATGGACTGGTTGCGAGCGGTCACCAACCTGTCCTCATCACCTCCGAAGACTGGCCGGCTGATCGCTGGCCCAACGACGCCATCGTCCGGCTTCCGGGACGTTCCCCAAAAAAGTTTGCCGACGCGGTCCTGGCGGCCCGGCCTGAGGTGGATATCTTGTACAGCCTCGAGCGGGTGCCCGGCTGCCATGTCCACCGCGCCGGGGATGGGATCCATGCCGCCTGGCTGCACCGCCGGTCCCTGTTCGAGCCCGCTTGGAAACGCTTCCTTCGCGTCCTCAATCCCAAACACCTCTCCCTCCTCCATCTCGAATGTGAGGTCTATCAAACCGCCCACGCCATCATCGCAAATTCCGAAATGGTGGCCGACGAGATTGTCCGTTGGCAGGAATTTCCCCGGGAACGCATCCATGTCGTTCCCAATGGCATCGGCCCCGCTCTGCCCACCGTCTCCCGGGCCGAAGCCCGGTCGCGGCTTGATCTTCCGCCGGATGCTTATGTGGTTTTGTTTGTCGGCACCGGATGGGAACGCAAGGGGCTCCGATTTGCCATCCAGGCGGTGGAGGCCCTCGAGGAAAACTCCATCCTTCTCGTGGCTGGACGCGGCCCGGCCGGTCGCCATGCTTCGCCGCGCGTGCGCTTCCTTGGCCCCACCTCGGACCTCTCCGCCCTCTTTGCGGCCGCCGATGTCTTCACCCTGCCCACAATCTACGACCCCTTCTCCAATGCCTGCCTGGAGGCTCTCGCCGCCGGGCTTCCGGTGGTCACCACCACTGCAAATGGATTTTCTGAAATCCTCACTCCCAATGAACACGGCAGCATCGTAGAACCCGGCGACGTGCCGGCCCTGACCAAGGCTCTTCAACGTTGGCGAGGACATCCCGCCGCCGAAACGTCCGCCCGCTGTCAGGCTCTCGCTGGAGAATATTCGATCAAAAAAAACGTCACGGCCACCCTCGACGTCCTCGAGGCGGTCGTCGCCTCTGTCGCTCCAGAGATGTGATTAACAGGGAGTGAAGTCAGCGTGTCAAAAGAAGGGGACCACGCGCTCCCCAATAAGCGCTTTTAGCTTTTCAAAACCTCTCCCACCAACGCAGCCACCACCGCGGAGGTATCAGAAAGATCATCAAACAAAAGATCCGGCGCGTACGCCTGGAGTTCGGCCCGGGAATAAACTCCGGTAGCAATGGCCACCGTGCGGGCCCCGATGACGCGGCCGCATTCGATATCGCGGGGGGTGTCTCCAATGACCACGACGTCGGCGGGCGCGAACTCCTGGCCATGTTTTTCCTTCGCCCGGCTGCGGGCAAATCCGCCCAATTCGTTGCGGTCATGGTGGTCGTCCGCAAAGGCTCCAAATTCAAAATAATCCCAGACCCCGAAGTGGGCCAACTTCAACTCGGCTCCGCGAACGAGGTTGCCGGTGAGCAAGGCGACTACGCAATCTTCTCGGGCTTTGAGGCGATCGAGCAAAGCCACGATGCCCGGAAGCAAGCGGCCCTCATGGCGGGGCAACCGCCCCGGCAAGGCCGACAAATAGGCGTCCATTAGCCCGGTGACATTTTCCGGCGTGACCGGAAGATCATGCTTCTCCAGGAGGAGGCGGGCAATGAGCGCGTCGGTGGCACCGGCGAGGGTGATTCCTTCGAGGTCTTCATCGACCCCGAAACGGGCCTGCATGGCATCGCATATCGCACCTTCCCCCGCACCGCCTGAAACGATGAGGGTCCCGTCAATATCGAAAAGCAGAAGGTGTCGCTTAATCGTCAGCCTCCGCCTCCACCGGTTCCTCCGGGGTGACGTCTCCTGCCTTACTGAACTTGCGCTTGCGCTTCTCGGCCGGAAGCGGCGAAAGCGTCATTCCGATCGCCCGACCGACTAATTTCGGCATCATATCGACATGTCCCATCGTCGCCAGGTCTTCCCGGACCCGATGAACCACATCCATACCCAAATTTTGGTGGGCCATTTCCCGACCGCGGAATTGCAAATGAATCTTTAATTTGTTCCCCGCATCAAGGAAGGCCTCTGCCCGCCGCATCTTGGTGACATAGTCGTGCTGGTCAATGTTGACCCGGAATTTGACTTCCTTGACCCGACCGGCGGTGTTCTTATTTTCCTTCTCCTGCTTGGAGAGGTCGTAGCGAAACTTTCCAAAATCCACGATCCGGCAGACCGGTGGCTGCGCCTTGGGAGCCACTTCGATCAAGTCCAGCCCCAAAGCTCGGGCATGCTTCAAAGCCAGGCCCACTTGCATCACCCCCAACTGCTCGTTGGTGACACTGTTGATCACCCGCACCTCTCTGGCGCGGATGCGTTCGTTGATACGAATATCTCTGATGTTAATAGGACCTCCCGGATGGACTTTGCATAGCGTAGTGGGTGACGAATGTCATGAGTGACACCGCCTGCCGAACAATAAACGCGAAAATGAACAGCTCATGCGCTGCATGAGTCAATTCTCACGGATGGATTCTGGTTTTTTCAATCGTTCGGAAATCTGAGCCGTCACTTTGGACGAGTTACCCAATCATTCTCAAAACCCACCTCTGAGGGCAAGCGCAAAATGCAACCGGTCTCCCTGAATGTGTCGCCTCCAAGAAATAAGGTCCCTCTGCGGGTAGGATGCCCCAACCCCGCCATTTCCACTTCTAATCACGCCCGGGATTTCCCTGCAATTTTCTTTTAGCTTTTCAGTGTTTCCGCTTTTCAGCATTTTAGCGCCCTCTACCCATGATAATTACCCCAAAGATCCGTGGTTTCATTTGCACAACCTCTCACCCGGAGGGATGTGCCGCCCATGTTCAGCAGCAAATTGACTACGTCCAAGCCCAGCCCCCCTTGAAGAACCCGCCCAAACGGGTCCTCGTGGTGGGAGCATCCACCGGCTACGGATTGGCTTCCCGCATCGTGCCTGCCTTCGGCGGCGGCGCGGCAACCCTCGGAGTCTTTTTTGAGAAAGAACCCACGGAGAAGAAATCCGCCTCCGCCGGTTGGTACAATTCGGCCGCCTTCGAAGAAGCCGCCGCCGCCGCCGGACTGTATGCCAAGAGTTTCAATGGCGACGCCTTTTCCCATGAGATGAAAAAATTGGTCATCGCCGCCATCCAGGCCGATCTCGGCCAGATCGATATGATCGTCTATAGCCTTGCCTCCCCCCGCCGGGTGGATCCCGATACGGGCGAGATTTACAAGTCCTGCCTCAAGCCGACAGGAGAGACCTTCACCAACAAGAACCTCAATACCGACAAGAAGGAAATCGAGTCGGTCACGATCGAACCCGCCAACGAGGACGAGATCGCTCAAACGGTCAGGGTCATGGGCGGCGAGGATTGGAAGCTGTGGATCGATGCCCTCGCCGACGCAGGCGTGCTGGCGGAAGGTTTTAAAACCGTCGCCTACAATTACATTGGCCCCGAAGTGACTTGGGCGATCTACACCGACGGCACGATTGGCCGGGCGAAACTCCATCTGGAAAAAACAGCCGAGGATATGAACACCCGCTTCGGAGACAAAACCGCCTTGGTTTCGGTCAACAAAGCCCTTGTCACCCAAGCGAGTTCAGCCATTCCCGTAGTGCCGCTTTATATTTCCCTGCTCTACAAGGTGATGAAATCGAAGGGCCTGCACGAAGGCTGCATCGAGCAAATCCAACGCCTCTTTGCCGACCACTACGATGCCTCCAATGGCCCGACCCTCGACGACAAGGGACGCGTCCGCATTGACGACTGGGAAATGCGCGCCGACGTGCAGGCCGAGGTCGCTAAGGTTTGGAACGAAGTGACGACCGAAAACCTCGACGCGCTGGCGGACTTTGCCGGGTACCGGCAGGAATTCCACCGTCTTTTCGGCTTCGGGCTCCCCGGAATCGATTATGACGCTGAGGTGGATCCTCAGCGGAAAATTCCCAGCATCCCTGCCCCCGTCGCGTGACCTCCCCGTCCGATTCTGACTTTCAGCCTCCCGACCAGGAGGTGGCAGATCCCGATTTCGAGGTGTCCTTGCGGCCACCGCTTTTCGAGGAATTCACCGGGCAGGAAAAGACGGTCGAACGCGTCCAGTTGTTAGTCGAAGCGGCCAAGCAACGCGACGAAGCCCTCCAGCACATTCTTTTGAGCGGCCCGCCCGGCCTGGGCAAAACGACCTTGGCCTATATCGTCGGCAATGCCATGGGCACCGAAGTGAAGACGACGAGCGGTCCCATGATTGAGAAAGCCGGCGATCTGGCGGGACTCCTCACCAACATCGAGCGCGGCGGCGTGCTTTTCATCGACGAGATTCACCGCCTCCAGCCAGCCATCGAGGAATACCTTTATCCGGCCATGGAGGACTTCAAACTCGATATCATCATCGATCAGGGTCCCAGCGCTCGCAGCGTGCGGCTGAACCTGGCGCGTTTCACCCTCATCGGAGCCACCACCCGGGCGGGAATGATCAGTGCCCCCCTCCGATCTCGCTTTGGCATGAACTGCCGGCTCAATTATTACGACGCCGCCCATCTGCAAAAAATCGTTGATCGCAGCGCGGGGTTGCTGGGAGCTCCGATCGAATCCGACGGAGCCCTCGAAATTGCCAAACGTTCGCGCGGCACGCCCCGCATCGCCAATAATCTCCTGCGCTGGGTGCGCGACTACGCCCAAGTACGGGAAAAAGGTCTCATCACCGGCCCGATCGCCGCCAAAGCGCTCACGATGCTGGAGATCGATGAAGATGGATTTGACGAGATGGACAAACGGATCATTGAGGGACTGATTTCGCTCTTCGATGGAGGACCGGTCGGTTTGAGTTCCCTCGCCGTGGCCATCGGCGAAGAACCAGGCACTCTCGAAGAGGTCCACGAACCCTACCTCATCATGCAGGGGTACATCAAACGCTCCCCACAGGGGCGGGTCGCCATGCCTCGCGCCTACCGCAAGCTCGGCCTCGACGCTCCCAAAAATGCTCCCAAAAGCGATCTTTTCGAAGGGGAATAAAAGACCCTTCTGAAGCGGTTTAAGAAAAACCGTGGCGGGGGAAGGTTAGGTCTGACCGCCGGGCAGGCTGCGGACCGCACTGCATGTTTGCGGCTATGGCTTTTTAATGGAAGGGAAGCCGCCGTCGGCAGTTGCCCGCACTGATGGAAGCACAGGCTGGTATGCAAAGTGGATTGAGCGTATCGGCCTGTTCGAAGCCGGACGAGGTCCTCTCGAATCGCCAGGATGAGGGAGGTTTCGTATTCGCACGCGTGGGTGAGGCGCGGAGTCGAAAGGCCGGTTCCCGGGAATAATATCCCCGCAAGGAAGAGCAAGTGGTATCTTGTCATTTGTCGGAGCTCATAGGGAATGTCGGGACGTTCGCCATGACATGTCGACACCGTAATTTTTTGTGTGCAACCCTGCGGAATCTGCCGAGACTTCCAGTATCCATTTTAAAAATGACAGACACCGAGTGCTTTTTTAGCTGCGATTGGGGGACCACGAACTGCCGTGTGCGGCTTGTGCGAACCGCGGATGGATCAGCGCTCGGGGCGATCAGTAGTGCCGATGGGGCTGTAATCCTCGGCCATCGGAAAATCATCAATGCTCATCGAACTAGCCCGTCAGGGCAAGTGCCAGTTCAGTCTCGCGAGCATCCGGCGGAGACCATTTCCTGAACGCCGCCACATAGTGCTCGGCCTCGGAAATCACGGCTTGCCAAAATCCTTGGGCGGAGGGCTTTTGCCAGTCCATGAAGAGACTCTTTCGTAAAATTGGGAAAGGGGCAGACCGCCGTGATTGCCATTCGAAGGGTTCAAAACGAGGGCGGGCCCCAGCCTCGTGTCGTGCGACGAATGGCAGGTTCTAACCGTCACTTTTGCTCGATTGGTTTCTCCCTAGCCTGGATGCTTCGCGCGCCTTCGCCCGCCGAGACATGGCAATGGGGCCATTAAGGATCGGGTCATTGGTTTTTTCCATCCAGGCATCGAGGCGCCCGCACATTTCGGTGAGGTGTGCCGCGAACGCCGGATCGCTATGTCCATCGACAATTATCCAAGAGGGTGATTTCCAGGGGGGCAATCGCTATTTTTCGCGGAGGGAGCCCGGAGAGAAAAATAGCGACGGCGAAAGGCCCCATTTCCCGACGGCGTTTTGTGAGGAGACGGTAGTTTTTGGGGCGGCGTTTTCGGACGCGGGGTTCGGTTCGATCAGGGCGAAGTGGGACACTACGGACTCCTCCTGCAAGGCGACATCCTTTGGGTTTTTTACAGCAGAATCGGGGACATGCCGGAGCAGATTCTGGTCTCGCCGGTCGAGATGAAGGGGGCTTCCGATGATTGGGAATTCCCCGACGGGACCGATCTCATGCGGCCGGAACTTGACTGGGAGGGAATCGAATTTCCCCTCAAGCCATCGAAAGCCGGAGTCATGATCAGCTTCCGTCAACTGCGTGCGCCATTTGTCTTCGAAGAGGATGGGGAGTTTTATCTCTATTATTCCGCGGCGGGCGAGTCCTGTCTGGGGATGGCCCGCCTCGAGCTTCTGTAGAACTGAGGGTGACTGACGGAACTGACGGCGTTTCTTGCCGGCACGACCTGTTCTGGGACCGCGCCCCGACCCGCTGGGCGGAGGCCCTCGTTCATCGGCAACGGGCCGACTGGGCCGATGACTGCTCTTCTTGGCGATTTCCAGCCCGATGTCGTTTGCATCGGGTCCGTCTATGGACACAACGGGCGCCTCGCCATTCTGGCCTTGGAGCAGGGGTTTGACTTCGTATGCGAAAAACCCCTTGCCACGGATCGCGAGACATTGAGTCAGTTGCACAAGCTCACAGTCTCGGGCGAGCGTCGAATCATCGGCGAGTTCGTTATGCGGTGGGAAGCCGTCTTTACGAAGGCACGGGAATGCATTCGTTCAGGAATCATCGGCGAAGTGGCCTCTATCCAGGCGCAGAAGACGTATAAGTTTGGCAAAAAACGGCCTGATTTTTACAAAGCCCGGAAATTGTTCGGCGGCATTATCCCATGGGTGGCCGTGCATGCCATCGATTACGCTGCCTGGTGTACCGGGTTGCAGTATGAATCCGTCACCGCCGTGCAGGGCAACTGCTGCCATCCGGAATATGAGGAAATGGAGGATTATGCTTCTATGCTCTTTCAAATGACTGGCGGAGTGCCAAGGATATCGTCAACTCTGCTTTGGGAGAAACTAGCACCATGATTTCCACGGCTGGATGTCTCGATATCACCGCCGCCGCCCTCGCGGCACGGGACGCCGCCGACAGCGAGACCGGTGAGAGGATTTGCGTTGCGATCCTTTGAGTTGCCAATCCGAATCTCATCTCAAAAACCGTCGGGTGTTTGTGTCACATCGCCTCCGTTCTTGCGGTCAGAGACAGGCACGCTAGCCTGCGTAAGCCCCTGTCAACATCAGGGGCTCATATTCTGTCCTTATGAACCCGGTTTTCTCATCTGCCTCTCATCCGCCGCTTCCCTCTGAACCTGGCCTGCTCGAAACCATGACCGTTCCTGAGGTGGAATCTTTTCATCCCGAGGTCATGGTGATTCCTTTCGGCTCCACGGAGCCCCACGGCCCGCATCTGCCCTATGGGACGGATACGACCATCGCCAATCGGTATAGCCGGGAGGCGGTTAGGCGAGCCAATGCGGATGGGGGACGGGTCCTCTGTCTGCCGGCCCTGCCGTTTGGCAATAATGTTAACTTCAAGGATTTTCCCTTTGCCTGCCGGATTCGGGTCGAAACGCTGATGGCGGTGGTTTTGGATTTGATCACCTTCGGGCGGGAGGAAGGGGTACGCAAATTTGTCCTTGTCAACTGCCATGGCGGCAACGACTCGACCATGGCGGCCTGCACCCGGCAGATTTTCGACCGCTTCCAGAACGAGGCCTTTGTGGTCATGTCGGGGTGTGGAGCGTTCGCTGGCGAGACCGCCCGAAAATTGTTTTCCGATGGGTCGCCCCATGCCGGCGATTATGAGACCAGTCTGATGCAGTTTTTAGCTCCAGAGAAAATGCCCGCTCAAGTCCCGGTGGAATCCGCCCTGCACAAGCCGACCGTACCCGGTTTGGCCGAGGCGAGAGTGACCTGGGTGCGGAATTGGTCCCACTTCATGCCCGCTGCGTGCGGGGGGCGTCCCGATCTCGCCACGGCGGAAAAAGGCGGGGAATTTTTCGAGGAGGACGTGACGGGATTTGCCCGCTTCCTGGTTGCGCTGAGCCTGGCCCCCTGGCATCCCCGCTTTCCCTATGCGGCCGAAGTTGCATGAGTCAAGGTGGCCTGGTCCCACCGGATATTCGGTGGCACCGCATCATTCACCAGTTTTCCAGTGATGCCTTTACCATGATGTTTCATGTAAAATCGCGCCGCCTCCGTGAGCGAAAATCCGTCAAGAATTTTCCGGGCCTCAGCGTATTCGATGGCCACGGCATCCAAGGGACTCCCAAAAGGCTTCACGGCATCCAAGGCCCGGCCATAGGTCAGTCGGTCCCGTCCAGTCAATTGGAGCGCGTCAACGTCGCCTCTGGCCAACTGTGCCACCTTTGCCGCAGCTTCCTTCTTTGCGTCCTCAAGATCGGAGAAGTTTAGGCGGTGCCGCTTCCCTCCCAAGCGATAGACCACCCGGTAGTATGTCCCCCCGATCTTTCGGTCCTCATAGATCTTCACGGAGGACGACCCGTTCTTAACGGTCAGCGGGAAATTTTCAGCTTTGCCTTTTGCCATCATGTTTCATGCAGAATCGTGCAAGGACTGTCCGAAATCTGTCCGAAAAATCAACAGGTTTATTTTCAGCTCGGTCTAAAGCCTTTATATTCAACGAGAAAAAAGGGAGCGGGTAGAGGGAATCGAACCCTCATGGCCTGCGTGGAAGGCAGGAACTTTACCACTAAGCTATACCCGCGTAACTGATAGGATCATCGACAGATAAACGGCTTTCGTCAACGGGAAAACTCCGGCAATATATTGTCACTGATTCCGCGGTCGATGGAGAACCGACCCCCTCCCATCGCGGCGAGCGCCAGACCGCAGGCCAGCAAGGTCAGCGGGTATTCGAGGCCTTCAAATCCCGCTCCCCCCTGGGCATAAAAGAGAGATCCTCCCACCAGGAGGCAAACCCCCAAGCCAGCCAAACGGGTGAAAAATCCCAGAGCCAGCCCGAGGGCAATGGCCAACTCGCTCACGATCATCACGCCGACCCAGGTTCCCGAGAGAGTCGCTCCGTCGGCTTGGCTCCAGAGGGCAATTGTTCTTTGCCAGCCATCGCCGCCGAACCACCCGAAGGCTTTTTGGGCTCCGTGATAGAAAAAGACAACCGCCACCGCGAGACGAAGAAAAAATGGGCCTAGGCTCCTCGGGGTCGCAAAGAGGGAATACACCGGGTTCATGAACACGAATCTGAGGTTAACAAACCCGGAGAGATTCCGAAAGTAAAAGTGTGTCGCTTCCCCTCGCCTCGTGGACATAGGATGCACGGGGTGAAAAACAAACCGCTATGGGCTCATGTTCTGCCCTTCGTTGTCTTTATGCTTTTCCTGGTTTTGGATTCCGTCGTCGGGACGGTTTTTCAAGACAGCGGATGGCGTTGGCTGGCCCAGCCCAAATATTGGATCTACCCTCTCCAAACCGTAGTCTGCGCCGGATTGGTCATCTGGTTTTGGAAGGAATACGATTTTGGCTCCGTGCGGGCCTGGCCTCTGGGAGTGTTGGTTGGCCTTGTCGTCCTTGGCTTGTGGATTAGCCCGCAGGAGGTGTTTGGGTTCCCCCTGCGCACCAGCGGGTTCAACCCTGATCTTTTTGTCGACAACCCGACCATCTATTGGCTCAACCTCCTGGCCCGCTTCACCCGCATGGCCATCGTGGTGGCCTTGGTGGAGGAAATTTTCTGGCGCGGGTTTGTCATGCGTTACCTCATCAATGAGGATTTCAAAAAAGTGCCTTTCGGGACGTATGCCCCCGTCTCATTTTTTGGGGTGGCCATCTTGTTCATGCTCGAACACGGGATGGTGGATTGGCCGGCGGCGCTGGTGACCGGTCTCCTCTACAACGCTCTGGCGGTGCGAACCAAGAGTCTCTGGGCCTGCGTCATCGCTCATGGGGTGACCAACTTCGGCCTGGGAATCTATACGGTCGCCACAAAACAATGGGGATTTTGGTAGAAAGATCGAAAATGAAAATCGGATTTGCCCAACTCAATACGACGGTCGGAGACATTCCCGGCAATTGTGAAAAAATTCTCGCCGCCTACCGCGAACTCGACGCGGCCGGAGCCGACATTGTCCTCACTCCCGAACTCGCTCTCAGCGGCTATCCTCCCCAGGATCTGCTTTTCAAATCCCGCTTCGTGCCAGAGAACCTCGCGGCCATCAAACGCCTGGAAGATGAACTCGGCACCGCCGCCTTGGTGGTCGGATTTCCCGATCAGAATCGGAGCGGATCCGGCCGGCATTTTCACAATGCCGCCGCCGTGCTCGAACCAGGCGTTGCCGTTCGCATTATCCACAAAACCCTCCTTCCCACTTACGACGTTTTTGACGAAGCCCGGTATTTCGAACCCTCCACCCAGGTTGCGCCCGTGACCATCAAGGGCCGAAAGTTTGGAGTCACGATCTGTGAGGATATCTGGCCTCAGACCCATCTCCCCCGCCCCCTATACCGTTCCGATCCGGTGGAAGTCCTGGCCGCCGCCGGAGCCACTGCCATCCTCAATTTGAGTGCCTCGCCATTTCAATTGGGAAAGCCCGAGCAACGGTTCGCCATGCTCCGCGACCTCGCCATCCGGCATGGGCTCCCCATCCACTACTGTAATGCCGTGGGGGGCAATGATCAGTTGGTCTTTGATGGCCATTCGCTCTCTCTCGATGCGAGCGGAACCCGCCTTTGGCAAGGTGCGTCCTTCGCTCCAGAAACGGCTCTGGTCGATGAAGCGGCTCCGGGCCTGACCGCTTTGGGCGGTCGCTCAGCAATGAAAAACCTCGCAGACGCCTTGGCCCTCGGTCTGCGCGACTACATGGCCAAGTGCGGGTTCACCACCTGTGCTCTCGGACTCAGTGGCGGAATTGACTCCGCCGTCACCGCCGCCATCGCGGTCTCCGCCGTCGGAGCAAAAAATGTCACCGGCGTGGCCATGCCATCGGAATATTCCTCCCAGCACAGCATCGACGATGCCCTCGCTCTGGCAAAAAATCTCGGCATCCGCTGCCTGGAAATTCCCATTGTGGCCACCTTCACCGCCTTCAAAGCGCAAATGAAGGAGGCCTTCAGTGGACGGGACGAAGACCTCACAGAGGAAAATATGCAGGCCCGCCTCCGAGGACTCACCCTCATGTCGCTCTCCAATAAATTCGGCCATCTGCTTCTCACCACTGGGAACAAAAGCGAGCTCGCCGTGGGCTATTGCACCCTTTACGGCGACATGTGCGGCGGACTTGCCGTCATTTCCGACGTGCCGAAAACCATGGTTTACGAACTGGCCCGCCACCTCAATGCCTCGGGCGAGCAGATCCCGCTCCGCACAATCGAAAAGCCGCCCAGCGCGGAACTTCGTCCAGACCAAACCGACCAGGACACCTTGCCCCCCTACGATCTACTCGACGCGATCCTTGCCCTCTACGTGGAGGAAAACCTCTCCGGAGCGGACATCATCACACGAGGGTTTGACGCCGAAACCGTCCAATGGATTCTCCGAAAGGTCGATCTGAATGAATACAAACGGGCCCAAGCCGCCCCGGGCTTGAAAATCACCGGCCGGGCCTTTGGCATGGGACGTCGCATGCCCATCGCGCAAAGATTCGTGGCGTAAAATCGCCCGAATATCGCCCTCTTCCCTGACTCCCCTCAGGCGAATTCACAACTTGCTATAAATGTATAGCGCCGATAAGATACGCCCATGCTTGCGATCCGTTTGGATTCCGATATCGAAGCGCGGTTGGAGCGCTTGGCCGTTAAAACCGGGCGCACCAAAACCTTTTATGCCCGTGAAGCCATCCTCGAACATCTTGATGATCTGGAGGACATTTATCTGGCTACAGAGCGATTGGAGCGTCCAGCCAAAACCCATTCCGCCGAGAATGTGAAGCGTGCGTTGGGTCTATAGGTTTGATGATCGGGCTTTGAAAGAACTCAAAAAGCTCGACCGCCAGGCCCAAAATGATCTCATTGCGTACCTTGACGAACGGGTGGTCGGGGATTCCGATCCGCGACGTTTCGGCAAGGGGCTAAAAGCAAATCTCACTGGCCTCTGGCGGTACCGAGCAGGGAACCATCGTTTGGTCTGTCAGATCAAAGACGGCGAACTTCTCGTTTTGGTCGTGGCCGTCGGCCACCGCAAAAACATTTACCTGTAATCGCCTTCCTCACGGTGCGGCCTGGGCGCAAATTCAGGCGAAGTTCATGGTCGGAAAGCGCCCCCGGAGGATGTTTCCGCTGGGCGTCTTGAGCCAATTTTCCAACACCGTCGCATAGACATTTCGAAAATCGACATTGTAGATGAGGTCCCCCTTGTCGAGTTTGGTCAGGCTGGGTTGCTTCCCGTAGAGGCCCGGCTTCACCCCGCCGCCGAGCACAAAGAGCGGCGCGGCGGTGCCATGATCGGTCCCGCCGCTGCTGTTCTCCGCCACCCGCCGTCCAAATTCACTAAAGGTCATCACCATGACCCGATCAAAGTTTCCCTGGGCCTTCAAATCGGCGGTGAAGGCAGAGACGGCCCCATCCAATTCGCCAAGCAATCGCTCATGGCTACCGATCTGACCTCCGTGGGTGTCATAGCCACCCTGACTCACATAATAGATGCGGGTGGGCATCCCTCCGGCAATGAGACGGCCGACGAGGTTGAGGTCCTTGGCCAGCTTGCTTCCCGGATAGGAAACTGCAGACTTCGATTTCCTGGTGATCTCGAGGATCTTGTCCGAACTGATCTGGGCGTCGAGCGAGGTGCGCTGCAAAAAGTCGAGCACATTGCCGCCGCCGGACGATTGTCCGGCCAGGGAACCCACGCTGGAGCCGGAATGTTCGTCCTCGGAGAGGTCCCGAAAGAGCTCCCGGGTCCCTTCGGGGTCACTGGCATTCTTGCTCAAAAATTGAAATTGTTCGGGAGTGGAAAGGGTGATCCCCGTTGGCGTTGACGAACTAAATGCCAAGGGGGCCTCGGTCCCGAGCGAAACTCCTACGGTCGGATCGGCTCCCGAACAACAGGCGTCAAAATAACGACCAATCCAGCCATCGCTTTCCACTTTTTGGGCGTCGGAGGCGGTTTGCCAAATATCGGTGGATCGAAAATGCGAACGATTCGGATTCGGATATCCCACCCCCTGCAAGACCGCGAGATCGCCGCTATCATAGAGCCCCCGGAGTCCGGTGAGGCGGGAATGGAGGGCCATTTGGTCGTTGAGCTTGAGCGCTTTGTCCCCAGGAATTCCAATATTCGGCCGGGCCGCCCGATAGGCGTCATCCGCAAAGGGAATCACGGTATTGAGACCATCGTTGCCGCCGGCCATTTGCAGAACGACCAAAATGGGCGCGTCCCGGCCGGTGGCGGTTTGGATGAGCGAATCGGCCGCCGAGGCGTCCAAGGTGAGAAAAGTTTTTTCCAGGAAGACGGGCAGGGTCCAAGCCACTGCGCCTCCGAGGACGCCGGTGCGAAGAAATTGCCTCCGGGTGTGTAGGGTGCTGTCGCTCATGTGATTTGGTATTCGGGGGTGCTCATGACGAGGTGAAGAAAATCCCGTACGGTTCCGTCTGCGACCGGATCTCCGTGGCTCTGCAGAAAGGTAATGAGTTTTGTTCGATCCGAAGCGGGCAGACGGCCGTTTACCAATCGCATCGTGAGCGCGTCCGAGAGCGCCACGGGGTCGGCGCGTAAATCGGGAGGGGCAATCTCGTCCAAGGGAATTTCCACCGACCCAAAATTTTTCCGAAATCCCGGTAAAGCCGGACCCTGACCACTGACCACATAGCCCGCCAAATTGCACCGGAAGAGATAAGTTGAACTCGTAATCCACGCCCGGCCGCCCGGCCAGCCTTTGACATTGGGCGGCTCAAAAAGCACCTGACCCATTTGTTTGAGCGCCGTCTCGGTGGCGGCGGCGGGAGGAAGCGGGGCCTCAAGCACCCGGGCAGTCTGAACCATCCATTGAACCGGACTCTTGATCTGAGTGCGAACGACGGAGGGCGCATAAAAGGCTTCACTCAAAAACATCTCCCGGAGGGTGGACCGGATCGAGAACCCGGACCTCCGGAAATGCGCCGCGAGGGCCGTGATCTGTGCGGGGGGTGCCTCCTCGGCGGCGAAGAACCGCCAGAGCTTGCCCACGATGAACTCCGAACATTCCGGTTGGGCCGTGACAATGTCGATGATGGCATCGCCGTCGAATTCGCCCTGTTTTCCGAGGAATTTCTTCTCTCCCTTGTCCGCCTGACGATCAGCCCGCCGGAAGGTCAGATTCCTGGGATCCATTCGATAGCCGGTGAAGGCGCGAGCGGATTCCTTGATATCGTCCTCGGTGTAACGCACCCCCTCGCCTAAGAGAAAAAGCTCCATCAGCTCGCGGGCAAAATTCTCATTCGGTTTCTTCGCGCCGCTCCGGATCGTATCCAAGTACCGCATCATGGCAGGATCTTTGGAGATTTGTTTGGCGAGTTCGCGAAAATCTCCCAGCGCATTGGCTCGCAAAGTCTCATTTTGCACCCACATCAAATAAGCCACATTCACCTTTTGAAAGCCGGTGGCAAAATGCCCATGCCAAAACAGGGTCAACTTTTCCCGCAAGGGATATGGGCTATGCCGCATCCGCCCCAACCACCAGGCCCGCAGGGCATTGATCTGGAAATTTTGCTCCATCCGCTGCTGCGTGCGAAGTTCTTTTTTTTCGTCTTCGCCGGAAGCCCCCCTCATCACCGCCATCTCGTCATGCAACTCGGTCGGTTCACTCAGTTGGGGTGGCGGAAAAAGGTCGTCTTCTTCCTCGCCGGCGAGAAGAGATTCGACCGCGCCCGGCAAGCCCAGCTTCCTCAATCCCTCGATTTCGGCCGGAGTACCGCCAAATCCGGCCCGGTTGAGCAAATGCGCCGCCTGTACGGACGTCCATTGGGAAGAAGGAAGGGGCCTGATCATCTGGGGAATTGAACCCGGGGCACCGAGAAAAGTTTCTCCGGACCAAGAGTTTTCCGTACCCTGGGGGCAACTTCCCGGCGTAGCGTGGGACATGGAGTTTCAGAATTTGACCCGAAAGGTAGAGATTGGCGCCAATTCCTACCTCCTCCGCACCGCAGGAAAATCCCTCGTCTTCGACACTGGCATGCATCCGAAAGCACGCGGCTTGGCCGCCACTCCGGATTTTTCCGCCATTCCTCCCGGGAGCGTCAATGGGATCATCGTGACCCATGCGCACCAGGATCACCTCGGGTCCCTGCCCGTCCTGGCCCAACGAGAACCTCAGGCCCGTGTCTATATGACCCCAGCCACGGCCAAAATCGCCGAGGTTATGCTTCATAATTCGGTCAATGTGATGACCCGTCAGCGCGAGGAACACGGCGACGAGGACCTCCCGCTCTTCACCCACCGGGGCGTGGATCGGTCCCGCGCCGGTTGGCAATTGTGTCCCCTCGGGCGCTCGTTCGGGTTTGACGGCGAACGTTGCAAAAATGACGACGAACCGTCGTTCGAATTTTTCAATGCCGGACACATTCTCGGGGCGACCGGAGTTTTGATTCGAAGCGAAGGGCAGCGGGTTTTCTACACCGGGGATGTGAATTTTGAAGACCAGACCCTGGTGCGGGGTGCTGAGTTTCCCACCGAGGGCGTGGACACCCTCATTATGGAAACCACCCGGGGCGATTCTCCCACTCCAGTCGGGCTCACCCGGGCGGGCGAAGCCGACCGCCTCGCCAACGCGATTCACGCGGCCTTCGAACGCGGTGGCAGCGTCACCATTCCCATTTTTGCCTTGGGAAAAACCCAGGAGATCCTCGCTCTGATCTGGAAAATGCGGCTCGAAGGCCGGCTCCCGCGGGTGCCCCTTTACATCGGAGGACTGAGCACCAAACTCACCATGATTTATGATGCCATGGCCTCCGATCCTCAACGCACCCATCCTGAGCTCAACCTTCTCAAAGAACTCTCTCCCTATGTGCTTTCCGGTCGGGATATCTTCGCCATCTCGCCACGCAAAGCCTGCATCTATGCCATTTCCAGCGGCATGATGACCGAAAATACTCTCTCCAACTTTTTTGCCCGCCGCGTCTTAAGCGACCCGAAACAAAGCCTCTTCTTTGTCGGGTATTCCGACCCCGAATCGCCCGCCGGACGCATCCGGGCCGCCCAAGCCGGCGACGAAATCGTCATCGAGACCGGACAGCCCCCGCTTCCGCTCCGCTGCCATATTGAGGACTTCAATTTCAGCGCCCATGCCAGCCGCGAAAGCCTTCTTAACTATGCCATCGGCCTTCGTCCTAAAAAGATCGTTCTGGTCCATGGAGACCGACCCGCGATCGAGTGGTTTCAACTCGAACTCCACCGGAGTCTTCCCGACACCGCGATCATCATTCCCGAACCGGGGAAAACGATCACGATCTGAAGAAAAGAGCCTCACGCAAAGGTCGCTAAGGGCGCAAAGGAAAGAACAGAAAATCAACTTTCCGCCACTTTCACTTTCACTCGCGGCGAAGCGCGCGCATCACTCTCGCGCAGCGAGCGGCTTCCGCATCATCCAGTAAATTTCGCCCGGCCACCACGGGAACGTCGCTCCCCAGAGCAGATTGAAGCGGGCCCAGAGGGCGGAATTTTCCAGTGAACTTCCTTTGCTTCGCACGCAAAATGCACCGGCCATAAATTCCACTTCCAATCCGCAGGAAGCCGCCATCCGACGCACCCGGGCCGGAGAAAATACGCTGACGTGGCCCATCGGAGCCGCCGTCTTTCGCACTTGGCCCTCGCGGATCTTGGCAAAAAGATCCGGAACCACCGGAAAGCCACCGATCAACATTCCTCCAGGACGGATGCGGGCGGCGACTTTTTTCAAGGCCTCTTCCGGCTCAAAAAGGTGTTCGAGAATATGCAGCAAGACCGCACAGTCATAATCCCGGGGCAACCCGAACCCCGGCTCCTCCAGATTGGCTTCATAAAAATCGTCATACCCAGCCTTGCCCAATTTTTCGGTCAACATAACCGCGTCCACCGCGGTCCATCGGGCAAAAGTCGGCGGCTTGGGGGCGGAATGAAGAAACTCCAGCATTTGGCCGGTGTGCACACCTATCTCGGCCACCTCCAAGGGCCGGGCCGACCGCTCCGCTTCTTCGCGCAGAAGGTGGTAACCAAACCAATAGCGAAGCAACCGAATTGGATAGCGGACAGATTTCGCCTCGGCTGGAATTCCGAATCGTTTTGATCGCACGGTGGGATTGTCAGCCAGAAACGACAGATCCCAGTGCAATTGGGGCAACTTTTTTGTGCTCAAGGCCCGGAATGGTGCGCGGAGCGGGCCTCCGGGTCAAGCGCGGGGTGTAATCACAAATGGCAGCAAAGAAGATCTCACGCGGAGGCGCGGAGGCGCAGAGAAAGACTTAAATACAGCGACTCTCCGCGTCTCCGCGTCTCCGCGTGATACCCTTTCTTGGTTTTTTCTCCCAGGAATTGCTTCCGATCTTGATTGCACCCTCAAGCGCGCCCAGCTGAAAAACGTCTTTGACCTGCTTCTCTCTCATTGGTACAGACAACCTCAACATGTCCAACTCCTCACCTTCCCCCGCCATTGCCAATATCCTCCCCAAAAGCCGTGGTTGGTTGATCGGGGGCGGGATGCTCTCGATTTTCGTCGGCCTCTGCGCCATTGCCACCCCGGGAGTCTTCTCCGCTTTTCTCGTCCAATTCCTGGGGGCTTTTTGCCTCGTCACCGGGGTGATGTCGTTTTTCGTCGCCCTCTTCGACAGCCATGTCCCCCATCGGATTCTCAATGCGTTGCTCGCCCTCATCCGCATTGCTGCCGGGCTGGTGCTCTTCCTCTTTGTTCTCCCCGGCGTCCTGACCATTACCCTCTTTCTTGCCGCCTTTTTCCTCATTGAAGGCATCTTTTGCACCGTCACCGCCTTCGGGATGCGCAATCGCAGCGGCTGGATCTGGCTTTTGCTCAACGGACTCGCCGCCGTTGTTCTCAGCCTCATGATTTTCAACAAGTGGCCATCGGACGCCTCTTGGGTCATCGGACTCCTCTTTGGGATCAATGCCCTTTTTGGAGGGCTCTCGCTGCTTTTCCTCGGCTTGGGAACGCCCAAGACCACCACCTAGATTTTTTTCCGGATCAGGAGAGAGGCCGCCACGGACACCACCAACATGGCCACGACCACGACCAGGGACTGGACCGTCCCGATCGCATAGGGAGTCGCCGAGAGAAGCATCTTCACCCCAATGAAGACCAGGATCCCCGAGAGGCCATAGTGCAGATAGCGAAACAGGGGTAAAATCCCCGCCAGGGCAAAATACATCGCCCGCAATCCCAGAATCGCAAAGACATTGGAGGTGAAGACGATGAAGCGATCGGTCGTAATCGCCACGACCGCAGGGATGGAGTCCACCGCAAAGATGAGGTCCGTCGTTTCGATGGCAATCAGGACCACACATAGGGGAGTGGCGAACCAGCGGCCTCCTTCTTTCACCAGAAAATGTTTCCCGCGAAAGTCGGTGGTGACCGGGATGAAACGGCGGAAGAGAATCAGGATCGGATTTTGGGACGGATCACCCTCATTACCGTTGGACCGGATCATTTTGATCGCTCCGTAAATCAAAATGGCCGCAAAGATATACATCACCCAGTGAAAGCGATCCAGCAGGGCGGTGGCCGCAAAAATCATCACTGCCCGCATGACCAAGGCCCCTAAGATCCCCCAAAACAAAACCCGATGCTGGTGTTCGGGAGCGACCCGAAAAAACGAAAACACCATCGCAAAAACGAAAACATTGTCCACGCTCAGGGCAATTTCCACGATATAGCACGTGAGAAATTCCGTCCCGGCCTTCTGGGAAAGCTCCGCCGTGGCATAATCCCCAACCCAGCCCAGCCAAATCGCCAGACAAAACAACATCGCGAGAATGACGCGCAAAGCGGTCGCCCAAAGCGCCTCCTTGAGTTTGACCACATGGACCTCGCGCTGAAACAATCCCAGATCCGCTCCCAGAAGCAGGGCGACGACCAAGGCAAAAAGCCCCCAAGATTGCCATTCCATTAGTGGCCCCTCCGCTCGCTGAGGACATCCGTCGGGTTCAAACCCAGCACTTCGGAATCCTCTCCCGAAAAACCGCGGCACGACCGCACCAGGATTTTCAAAAAGGGGGCAAGATAAGAAGCCATGGGAACATATATCCTCAGCCGACCAGCGATGGCAAGATTCCGCCTGCCTCCAATTATGAAATTCCCCCGGACCCCGTCAAAACGGTCCGCCCGGGAAAGGTCGCCCGGCTTCCGAGTGATCGGGCAATCCGCAGCACTTCATTCCATTTTGCCATCCGTTCACTCCGGGCAAACGAGCCCACCTTCAACTGGCCGGCATCCGTCGCCACCGCAAGGTGGGCGATAAAGGCATCTTCCGTCTCACCAGAACGCGCGCTGACAATCGGAGCCCAGCCGGCTGACTGGGTCAGTCGAATCGCATCGATGGTCTCCGTCACAGTTCCAATCTGATTCAGTTTGATCAGCACCGAATTAGCCACCCCCTCCCGGATCCCTTCCTGAATGCGAGCGACATTAGTCGTAAAGAGATCGTCCCCGACCACCTGAACCCGATCGCCGAGAGCTCCAAAAATCGTCTTCCACCCTTCGTGATCCGTATCCGCCATGGGATCTTCAATTGAGACGATGGGATATTTTTCACACCAATCCACCAGAAGCCCGGCAAAAGCATCCCGGTCAAAAGAACGATCCTCCAAACGGAATCGATAGCACCCTGATTTCTCGTCAAAGAGGTCACTGGCCGCAATATCAAGGGAAAGACTGGCTTCCACCCCGGGCGTGTATCCCGCCCGTTCGATCGCACGCAGGATAATTTCGAACGCGTCCTCATTGGAACGGAAATCCGGCCAATAGCCCCCCTCGTCCGCCAATCCGCAGTAGGATCCTCGTTCCCGCAGTAAGTCCCCGGCCGCATGGTAGACATTATAAGTGATCTCCAGCGCTTCGTCATAGGTGGTCGCTCCGGTCGCCATGAGCAAAAAATCCTGTACATCTGTGCGCCATCCGGCATGCGCGCCGCCCCCCAGGATCTGAATCTCCGGAAACGGCAAAGTCACTCCATCTCCCAGCGACTCATAAAGCGAAAGTTGCTTCGCATTGGCCACGGCGACCGCCGCGGCCATGGACACACCAAGAATGGCATTGGCGCCCAGGCGGCCCTTATTCGAGGTGCCGTCCAAGGCCACCAGGGCCTCGTCCAGGGAACGTTGGTCTTCCGCATCGTGCCCTGACACCGCCGGAGCAATCTGTTTTTCGATATTCTCGATGGCTCGAAACACCGATTTCCCGCGAAATTTCCCGACATCGCCATCCCTCAGCTCCATGGCCTCAAACTGTCCGGTCGAAGCCCCTGATGGGACCAGACCCCGACCACGGCCTCCGCCCTCCAGGGTGATCTCGACCTCCACCGTGGGTTGGCCGCGGGAATCAAAAATTTGTAAAGCGGTAACGGTCTGGATTTTCATGAAGGGAGCGAGTCTCTCCACAATGACAAACACTGGGAAAGCTCTTTGACTGGATTTTGCAAATATCGACTCGCGAAATCGCGAAGAAATTTCTTCTTGGTGTCGTCGTTAAGGTATTCCACCGGCGACTTCCCATCCACCCGGGCGAGGAGGAGGCACATCAAAAGGCGCGGGCAATCCTTGACCACTTGGGAAAATTTTTCCTCCCCGATCGCGTCCGCGTAGGCTCTCCAGAACCGGTTGATGAGAGACAGGAAGGAGGTGACCTCCCGGGGACAGCGCAGGGACTTAAGAAGCAGATGCGAGATGAGAAAAGAAACATCAAAAGCCGGATCGCCATACCAAGCTACCTCACAATCCAAAACCACCAATCGACCGGGTGCCACCATCAGGTTCTTGGGGCTGAAATCGCCATGGACTAACGCCCGTCGGGTGCCCGCCAATCGAATGGCCTCCGCCTGAATCGCCGAAGCGCATTCGGGATGCTTATCGGCACAGGTCAGAAGGTAGGGGGCAATCCGCAAATCACGGAAAAAATTTCCCGTATCGAACCGCCCGGCCAAATCTGTATTTCCCCAGCTCCAGCCGTGAATTCTTCCCAAAATGCCGCCCGCGTGATTTGCCACGTCCAGGTCAAGCCGACCGGCCAACAGCGCCTTCTTCCAATCGACAAAATCTCCGTCGAGCAACTCCATGACAAAGAAATCCCAAGCCGGATCCGCCAAAAGAATTCTGGGGACCACGCCCGGCAGGAATTCTCCCACCACTCGAAGATATTCCTGCTCATACCGATTGCGCCGCACATCCGCCTGCCAATTTGCCGCCACCTTCAACTTGGGCAAGGCTCGCTTGACCACGAAGCTCTGTCCGCCATCTTCGACCCGCCAAATTTCGCCGGAGACTCCACCGGTCAATGAATGAACAAGGGGAGATTCCCCCACCAAACCCGCCGTCTGCAGTTCCGCAAGAATTTCCCGGGGCAGAATCTGATCGGAAGATTTCACGAGCGGAGGTCGATGTCAGGATGGGGAATTTAAAACTTGGTGCATCGCCCCGGACTTGAACCGGGAACCAAAAGATTAAGAGTCTTCTGCTCTACCATTGAGCTAGCGATGCAATTTCCTTAGGCAAAACCCCGAATCTCGTGATTTTACTTGGGTAGAAGCGCAACATTGTTACTCGAATAACAACGAGAAAATGACCGTAAACATCTACATCCCCAAGGGCAAGTCAGTTTTCTACGCGAATTTCCGCATGAAGGCCAGCGATCCTGTCACCAGCATCGTCACCTCCCGTTAAGTCAATCGCTCCACAGGCTCGCCTTCCAAGGCCACCTGGCCTGACCCCGGAAGTGGGACACATCTGGTCGCCGGCGCTCTCCAACTCGCCTTGCAGGCTCAAAAACAAAGCGGTCAATGGATCAAGACTCCCTCCTTGGCCGTGGCTTATTGAGGGGCCTGATCGATCCGGTTCGGTTCACGAAAAAATTCGCATTTTTGACGAGGAAAGCTATCAAACGAAAAAAAATAAAAAATATCTTGCGGAATTCATGGGATGAGAGATGTTTACCGCGTTCTGGGGGGAACAGCAGGCCGTCGTAACTTTCGTTGCGGCGGCCTGCATCTTTTCTGGCCTGAGTGGAGAATCCGGCTTCCTCAATCTCGAACACGTTAAGATCGGCATGCCTTTGTGCTGATGGCAAACCACTCCCATCTGCCGCTGGAAACGGTGCTGGGAGAACGCGGCTTGGCCGATCTCCCGGGACTTTTGAAGGGTGATTGGTGGAAGCACTCGGTGGGTCACCTAATAAAGACAGAAACGACCGCGTCGCTCAGCTGGATGGGACCGTCTGTCAGCTGATCTTGCTCGCGAATTGACGATTTGGAACAAAATCCCAAAGTCCGCCAATGGGTAAAAATCGTTGCAAAATTGCAGCGGGAACACAAATGACAAAAATAAAGAACCGACGCCTTTTCCGTGTTCCTTTTCTCCGTTTGCCTCCAAAAGTGCACGAAACGCCGGGGCAGAATCGACGTGCCGGGAAGACTTTTATGCAGTAGCGTCCCCTTCGGGCAGCGAGAACTGCTTTCAGACACAATCCGACTTTAACCTGACCAAGTTTATGCCTTCTCCTTTCGATCCTCTGACTCTCGGTGAATGGGAGCTTCCCAACCGCATCATGATGGCTCCATTGACTCGGGCCCGCAACTCAAGGCGGCCTTCGGAGGCGCTTATATTGCCAATGAAAAGATGACCCTCGCCTCAGCCAAACGGTTATTGGCGGACGGCGTAGCGGATGCGGTCGCCTTTGGGATCCCCTTCATTGCCAATCCGGATTTGCCGGAACGTTTTCGTCAGGGGGTCCCCTTGAATGAGCCCGATCCTGCGACCTTCTACGCCCCGGGGCCCAGGGGATACACCGATTATCCGTTTCTTCCGTCCCCGCCCCATGAAGGTGCGGCCTGAGCTTCTCTATTCGGTCCTGGATTTGTGTCCCATTGGTTTGGGAGCAACCGCGGCGGATGCATTCCGGCATGCGCTGGATTTGGCCCTGGCGACGGAGAGGTGGGGATATCACCGCTATTGGGTCGCGGAGCATCACAACATTCCCGGCGTGGCCTGCGCCGCCACCTCCGTCGTCATGGCGCATTTGGCCGGCGGCACATCACGGATTCGGATTGGTTCAGGCGGAATCATGCTCCCCAACCATGCCCCGCTCATCATTGCCGAACAATTTGGCACCCTCGAATCCCTCTATCCTGGAAGGATTGATCTTGGGTTGGGACGAGCGCCCGGTAGCGATATCCTCACCGCACGCGCCTTGCGGCGAAATCTCGGCAGCAATGGCAAAACCTTTCCCCCAGGATGTGGAAGAATTATTAAGCTACTTTGGCCCGGCCCAGGGCGCGGCGCCGCGGGCCATTCCTGGGACGGGATTGCATCTGCCGATCTATCTCCTGGGATCCAGTACCTTTAGCGCGGAGTTGGCGGCGGAGGCTTTTCGCCAACTGAAAACTTCCGACAGCCCAAGGCCTCTCTTGGCGATCTGAGAGGGCAACTGGCGGTTGAGAATATACAACGCAGACCGCAAGGCGATCGTGGCGAGGCTTTCCACCGCCCCGCTCGACTTGGTAGGGCGCTCTCTCCGAGAAGGCCGGCGCATGAGGGATCGCCCCAGACATTGTCATTCACCGACCCTTGGAAGTGACGATACGCTTCCACGTTTTGCTCCACCTGAGGGACCTGCTCGCGAGGACCGTCTGCCGTATGGTTCCATCCGTTCTCCCGACGCTGAAGATTGTAGAAAGCGCCGGAAGCAGTTTCCCGAATGATGGAGCGCTTTCCGCCGAGATCTCGGCTCGCGCTTCCCGTCTCGCCGCGTCATTTCCTTCCTCAGAGCACCCACTGACGTACAAGGTGATTCAGGGCCAGGGTGACCTGAACGGTGAAATCGATGGCGTTTTGGAGGAGATCGTGGCCGAAGCCGGCCCAGGTGATTTGTGGAGACGCCAAAATTAGGAGCACCGCGAGGAGGGCGAGGTTGAGAAGATAGATGAGGGTGAGTGAAAAGAAGGTGCCTCCGTAGTGCAGGTCGGGTTGGCCCTTGGGGATCATCCAGCAGGTGAAGGTCATGTGAAACGCCCAGGTGAGTCCAATGGCGGCATAAAGACATTCGAGCCAAGGCGTTGCGGAGACATCATAAAATAACCCGCAGGCCCCATAGATGAGGATGGCGAGGACGCTGTAGATGGGGAAAAAGTAGGGAGCGAGGGCAATCCAGGTATTGGTGCGGTCGGCGAGGATATAGCCACCATCGCGGGAGACTTCAAAATGATGGACTCGCCCGCCCATGAGCCAGACCCAGATGGCGTGGGTCAGTTCGTGTCCAAAAACATAGACCCTAGTGGGTCGCGGCAATCCAAAAAACACCACCAGCCAAAAGAGCACCCCCAAACTGAAAAACCAAAACTCCGCCGTAATCCAAAAGGCATCGTTCAGGGTGGTCAGGGCAAAGGCGGTAAAAAACGTTTGCGAGAGAACCCAGGCGGGCGGGAGGAGAAAGAGGCCGACGAGGAATTTGATCCAGCGTTTCGGCACATGAGTCGGCAAAACCCCGGCGGCCGAGAGACTCAGTCGCTGACTATTGCGCTTCGAGTTCGTGCGCTTCTTGGTCGGCTTCCGGGGCATGGAAGAAAGTGGGAAGTTCGAGGTGGGAATTCGGAAGTTAAAGGTCGGAAGTCGAAAGTAAAAGTTTGACCGCAGGAATACTTCCGACTTCAGCCTTCCCACTTCCGACTTCGTTAAGCTCTTCCCATGTAGTTGCCGGTGCGGGTATCGATTTTGATGGATTCGCCTTCTTTGATGAAGAGGGGGACTTGGACAATTTTGCCGCTTTCCAGGGTGGCGGGCTTTTGCACGTTGTTGGCGCTGTCGCCTTTCACGCCCTCGGCAGATTCCACGACTTTGAGGATGACCGAAGCGGGCAATTCCACCTGGGCGGGCTTTCCTTCAATGCTAAGCACTTCCACGATCAAGTTTTCCACCAAATATTCCTTGGCCTCGGTGAGGAGGGAGTCATGCAAGGTGATGGTGTCGTAGGTCTCGGGGTCGATGAAGTGGTAGCCTTGGGGGTCGCTGTAGCTGAACTCCAATTGCTGGCGATTGACATCGACGACATCAACCTTCTCGGTGGAGGAAAACCGGACGTCGGCGGATTTGCCCGTGTTGATATAGCGAATGATGGCCTGCACGAAAGCACGGAGGTTGCCGGGGGTCCGGTGTTGCACTTCGAGAATGACGGCAGGATTTCCGTTGTAGCGGATGGCCATGCCTTTGCGGAGATCGTTTGCGAGAACCATGAGAAAGTTTTGTACCGCGAGTAATAGGGGAGAAGGCCGGGGTCTGGCTAGAGGATTTTCAGGCGGGAGAGGTCCTGGGAATCGACGACGCCAATCGGCCGGCCGTCGGCATCGAGGACCACAAGGTCGTCGATCCGATGTGTTTGGAGGATGTGGAGAACCTCGGCGGCCAGCTTGTCGCCGGAGATGGTGACGGGCTGGCTGGTCATGAAATCCCGTACCGCCCGGGTGCCAATTTGTGGTTCGTTGGGAAAATGGCGGGCAAAGTCGCCGTGGGTAAAGATGCCAGCCAGGGTCCCTTCGGCCGTCACCACGACGGCGGCCCCGGCGCGACAGGCGGTCATGACCTTGATCACTTCGACTACGGGGGTGTCCGGAGTGACCCGGGCGAGCTTGTCCGCTCCGCGCATAATTTGGTCCACCTTGAGGAGGAGGCTGCGTCCGAGTTGGCCGCCGGGGTGGAAGCGGGCAAAATCGGCTTTGTCAAACCCACGCGCTTCCAGCAGAACCATGGCGAGAGCGTCGCCCAGCACCAACATAGCGGTGGTGCTGGAGGTGGGTGCCAGGTTGAGCGGGCAGGCTTCCTGGGAAACGTGGACATCGAGGACGCAATCGGCGGCCCGGGCCAGAGTGGAATCCGGTCCCCCGGTGAAGGCGATCACCTGGAGATCAAACCGGGCCAGGGCGGGGAGAATATTGAGCAATTCGTCGGTTTCCCCGCTGTAACTCAGCGCCAGGATAACGTCCCCGTCGTTGACCATGCCCAGATCGCCATGGAGGGCGTTGAGGGAATTGAGGACCACGGCGGGCGAACCGGTGCTGGTGAGGGTGGCGGCAATTTTGTCTCCGATGTGGCCGCTCTTGCCCACCCCGAGAACGACGACCTTGCCGCGGTTTTCCATCGTGGATTGGATCATGCGGACCGCTTTTTCGAAACTGGCGTCGAGGCGCGCGGCGACCGCTTGGGCCTCCGCAAGTTCGATCGCGATCACCTTGCGGGCACGAGAAAGGTAATCCATTTCGGCATGATGCCTATTTTGGGGCGGCGCACAACGTTGAACGACGCGCGCTTCGCCGCGAGTGCCGAGTGAAAGTGAAAGTGAAAGTGACCAATGACCAATGACCAATGACCAATGACGAGTGAACTTGCACCCGCGGGAACGGGCTGATAATTTTGCCGGATGAAATTCCGATTGGCCTCTGTCTGTCTGACTCTGACCGTTGGGCCTCTTTCCGCCCAAGACTTTGTCGCACCTTCGATGCCGCGCGAAGAGGTTCGCACCGGGGAGATCAGCGACACCCGCCCCACCATTGATGGCATCGTCAAAGATATCTTCGTGACCAAGAAGCCTTGGCAGCTCATCAATCCGGCCGCTCCGAAAAAATATGGCACGGGGCAGCAAAATATTTCCAAGGACACTGGCCCGGGCACTCCATTTCATTCGACCGGAGTGATTGTGGTGGGTGTGGAGTGGTGAACGGACCCGCCGAGGAGTCGGCGAAGCCGTCGGTGGCATTGTTTTGCGCCACCTTTCTCAAGCCGGAGATGTTGCATGTTTACCGACACGTCACCGGTCTGAAAAACTTCCGCCCCGTGGTGGTGGCTCAGAAATGCGAAGGCGACTGGCCGGTTGACTGTCTCGTGCCGATCCCGCGTTCGCCGGGACGATTTTTGGCCCGGGCGAAGGAACGAACCACCCGGCGGCCCTGGCAGGCTTCCGCCGCGGAGACCCGACGATTTTTGGCCACCTTGGAGCAGGAACGGTGCGAGGTCCTCCATCTGTTTTTTGGCAATGTGGCCATCCATTGGCTTCCTCTTCTCCGGGTTTGTCCGGTGCCGGTGGTGATCTCGTTTCACGGGTCCGATGTGGCCGGGGCGATGACCTCGCCCGGCTATGCGGAAGCGGTGGCGGAGATGTTTCGCCTCGCCACCCTGGTTCCGTGCCGTTCGGAGCGTTTGCTGGAGCGCGTGGCCGGATTGGGATGTGCCTCCGAAAAACTGCGGGTGATGCGGACGATTCTTCCAGAGCTTCCCGCCGGGCAGCACATGCCTCCGACCGATGATGCCTGGCGAATTGTACAGGCCGCCCGGTTGGTGCCCAAGAAAGGGATTGCGGCGGCGATGCGGGCCTTTGCGGTCTTTGCCGGGCAGTATCCCGGGTCCACCTTCACCATTGCAGGCCAAGGCCCGATGGAGGAATCCCTGCGCCGACTAGCTCGGGAATTAAAAATCGAAGACCGGGTCGAGTTCACGGGCTTTCTTTCCCAGGATCAGTTGCAGGGGCTTTTTTCCATGGCCCATATTTTTCTCCATCCGAGTGAAACCGTGGATGGCGATGTCGAAGGCGTGCCCAATGCGATGCTCGAAGCCATGGCCATGGGGATTCCGGTCGTGGCGACCCGGCATGGGGGGATCCCCGAGGTGGTGGGCGAGGGGGAAAATGGCCTTCTCACTGAGGAAGCGGACGTCGAAGCGCTGACCGCGGCCTTGTTGCGCCTGGCCGAGGATTCCAATTTCTACCGTCGGCTTTCCAAAAACGCAGCCATTTCGGTCCGCGAACAATTTTCCGCCGATCGGCAAATCGCTGCGGTGGAAGAAATCTATCGCGAAGCAATTCTTGCCCGGTCGGGGGGAAACCCGGCACGATAGGGGAGGTTATGGAACATATCTTTGAATCGAATCGTCGCTGGGCGGCTGCCATGCAAGCGGCGGAGCCTGATTTTTTCAAAAAACTCGTGGACGTGCAAAATCCGAAATACCTCTGGATCGGGTGTTCGGACAGCCGGGTGCCGGCGAATCAGATCCTCGGCCTCGAGCCCGGCGAGATCTTTGTCCACCGCAATGTCGCCAACCTCGTCAACCATACCGACTTTAATTGTCTCTCGGTTTTGCAATACGCCATCGATATCCTCAAGGTGGAGCACATTATGGTGGTGGGCCACTATGGGTGCGGCGGCGTGCGGGCGGCTTTTCGCAAACGGGAATATGGATTTGTGGACAACTGGCTGCAGCATGTGCGCGCCATCCATCGTCGCCAACCCGAACGCTTCGAGGGATTGGATCAGACCGCAAAAGAAGAACTCCTTTGCGAACTCAATGTCATCGACCAGGCCCGCCATGTCGATGAAACCAGCATTGCCCAGGCGGCCCGCCAAAGGGGACAAATGGTGAAAATTCATGGCTGGGTCTATCGGCTCTCCAATGGGTTGATCCAGGACCTCAATTTTCAACCTCAACCCCAACCCGCATATCGACCCTCTTGTGAATAAAACCGACTGGCTCCAGCTTTTCCTCAAGGCTTTGGGCCTCTACCTCATCGTCAATAATATCCCGACCTTTGTGACTACGACCTTTTCACTCGTCATGGTCCTCAGTCAGGGGGCCAATCCCAGCTTGAACGCGTCCCGGCTCTTTCTTTGGCAGGGACCGATTGTTTCCGTGCTTTCGATCGGGATCGGGGTGTTCCTGATCGTCCAAACCAAATCCCTGGCCGCGTGGGCCCTGGGCTTTGACAAAAAAGCCTAAGCCGCCACCACATCTTTCCTTTTATGCCCAAACCCTCTGAATCTTCCCTTGTCGAAAAAGAACTCCTTGCGCTCATCGGGGAGCGGTTGTTGGTCCTGCCGGAAAATTTCGGCCCCAGCGACGACCTTCAGGAGGCGGGTCTGGATTCGATGGCGATCATGCAATTGTTGGTTCTGCTGGAGGAAAAATACGACGTTTCGCTCCCGGACGCAGCCCTCTCAATTGAGAATTTCAGCAATGCGGAAAAATTAGCACTCCTGCTGCAGAAACACGCCGTGGAAGCCTGAGCCTAAGACCGCGGTTGATGGCTGAGTGAAAGAAAATGAGCAATCTCCCGCGAATCACGTTAGTCATCCGGCAGGTGAATCTTAATCAATGGCTTATGCTGCGGCGGCAACGCCCAGGCGTTCCATCACCCATCAACTCGCAACTTCCGTTTTTCCGTTAAGACCTTCTTGCCGATGAATTGGGATGTTTTGGTGGTGGGCGGCGGGAGTGCCGGACTGGCCGCGGCCGTTTCCGCGGCCGGACTGGGGGCCAAAACCTGCTTGCTGGAACGGCATGGGTTTGCCGGCGGAATGGCCACTGCGGCGTTGGTCCATTCGATTTGTGGATTGTATCAACTGACGGAGGGAACCCCCGGGGCCTATGCCAATCCGGGATTCGCTTCGCAGTTCGCAGAACGTCTTCGTCAATCCGGGGGCGCGACCGGTCCGGTTCGTCTCGGGCGGGTCGAGGTCCTCTTTCATCAACCGGTAGCCTTTGCCGGACTGGCCGATGATTTTCTGAGCCGTTCCAAAAACCTGACGGTGAAATTTCATAGCGAATTGCTGGCGGCCTCGTCGTCCTCGGGGCCTCTTAAGTCGATCGAAGAGGTGGAGATCGTCTGTCGCGGCGGGCGGGAGACCTTGCGTCCCCGTATGGTGGTGGACACCACCGGCGATGCCACCTTGGCGGCCCTCTCCGGAGCGGCTTGCGAAATGGCGGACCCGATTCGTCTGCAGCGGCCCGCCTATGTTTGCCGGCTGGAAGGGATTGGGGCCGAGGATTTGAATGAGAACGGCCGTCTGCGTCTGGCCCGAAGCATCGCCCATGGCGTCCACGCCAAGCAACTTTCCCCGGCGGCCCTGGGAGTCACCTTCCGCGCCATTTCAGAGGAGGGAGGTCTTTTTGCCACCATCAACCTCGAAGACCCCGAAGGCTATAATCCCCTCGATCCCGCCTGTCTGACCCGGCTCGAAATAAACGGCCGTCAGCTGGCCCGCGAGTTGGTGAATTATTTGGCCAAAAATGTCGAAGGGTTTGGCGGGCTGCGGATCGCTGCGTATCCGGCGCGGGTGGGCGTGCGGGAAAGCCGCCGTTTGGTCGGTCGTCAGCGGGTGGAGGCGGCAGATCTCGCGGCCGGCTGCCAACCCGCCGATGCGGTGGCCATGGCCACCTGGCCGATGGAATCGCGGGAACGGGCCAATGCGGTGACGCTGAAATTTCCGGACCACAACCGACCCTGTGGAATCCCCCTGGGGGCCTTGCGATCGCGTGACCGGGGGAATTTGTTTGCCGCCGGTCGCTGCGTTTCCAGCAGCCACGAAGCCCAGGCGTCCCTGCGGGTCATTGGCACATGTTTTGCCACCGGCGAGGCGGCGGGAATCGCCGCCGCCCTGGCCGCTAATGGCGAGACGGAACCCACCGCCACCCGAATTGGCAAAAAACGCGAAGACCTCATCCAAGATGAATATTGTTGAGAAAATTTTTCAGGAATGTGACCGCGATCACACCGCCATCCAGACTCCGGACGAAGCCATCACCTATGGCGCTCTCGTGACCCGGGTGGAAGAAATGGTTTCCCGGTTGGCCGCGCTTTCCGCCCCCCGGATTGGACTCGATTGCCCCGATGGCATCACCCACATCGTTCTGGCCTTGGCCATTCTCAAGGCGGGCAAATGTTTGGTCCCCTTGGCGCCGGAGCTTTCTGCACCCGAGCGGGCGGCGGTCATCGATCAGACGCATCTGGGCGCCATCCTGACCGGAGACGGAACCCTCACCCCGCTCGAACACGCCCATCCGCCTCGGTTTGATGAAGACGCTTTTGCCGCGCTCAATCCGGCCTTCATTCGATTTAGTTCCGGCACGACCGGTCAAAGCAAAGGGGTGGTCATTTCGCATGAATCCTTGCGCGACCGCGTGGCTGCGGCCAACCGGGGTTTGCAAATTGGTCTTGAAGATCGGGTCGTTTGGATTCTACCCATGGCCCATCATTTTGCCGTCTCCATCATGTTGTACCTGCGCCAGGGCGCGACGACCCTCCTGCCGGGCTCGCACATGGCGAGGGAAATTTTGAGCATGGCCCGACAGCATGGCGGCACCGTCCTCTACGGAGCCCCGTTCCACCATGCCCTCCTGGCGGCCGAGCCCTCGGGAGAGCCCTGGCCGACCTTGCGATTGGCAGTTTCGACCGCCTCCGCGCTGCCCGAATCGACCGCCAAGGCGTTTCAATCTCGCTATGGAATTCCCCTCACCCAGGGACTCGGCGTCATCGAAGTGGGCCTGTCTTGTTTGAACCTCAAGGCGGCCGCGGAAAAACCAACCGCCATCGGACGCCCTTTGCCGGATTTCCAGATTGTCACTCGCAACGGAGAAATTTGGATTCGGGGACCCGGGATGTTGGATGCCTATCTCCATCCCTGGCGGACCCGTGACGCCATCCTCGAAGAGGGATGGTTCCAAACTGGTGACCTCGGGCACTTCGATGCCGAGGGCGACCTCCACCTCGATGGACGGAGTCGCTCGGTCATCAATGTGGCCGGGATGAAATGTTTTCCCGAGGAGGTGGAAGCGGTTTTGCGCGAACATCCGGGCGTCCGGACGGCGCGGGTGCAAGGGCGCGTCCATGCGCGGGTCGGGGCCATTCCGGTCGCGGAAATCATCCCCGCCGATCCCGCTGCGCCACCGTCGATCTCGTCCCTCGTGGCGCATTGCCGGGCGGCCTTGTCCGCCTACAAGATCCCCCTTAATTTTCAGTTTGTGAGCGAAATCCCGCTCACCCCGAGTGGAAAAATCCGTCGTGAGGAAGCGTCGGCCCGGGAAAAAAATTGACGGCACCCGGGCCGCAACCGAAACCCTTTCCCATGATTTTTGTTTCCTTCCTACGAGGGCTGATCCCGTCGTCATGAGTTCCTGCCGGTTTCCAGTACAGCCCCCAGACGGGTTTTTGCTTGCGATGGATGCGTATATGCGGCGCACCGGGCAGGGGGCCCATGCTAGCCAGTCCATTCTCGAATTGGACCGGGGGCCGGACGTCGCTGCCTTGCGGCGGGCAGCTCGCCGGGTGGTGGAAAAACATCCGCTCCTAGTCGCCACGATGCGACGGAGCCGGCTGACCTTTCTGCCCTATTGGGACGCACCAGCGGCGCCGGATCGCAGCTTGCCTCTCGGGCTCTGGCGGGAAAAAGGTTCACCGGGATCGCTGGGCGTGGAGGCGCAAGTGGTCCCGAATCCGGAGGGGTTTTTAGCTGACCAGATGCAGCCGCCCTATGACCCCAAAGACCTCGTCGGACCTCCCGCCAACGCGCGGTTGGATCTGTTGGAATGGCGGGACGGTCGCTGTCACCTGGCGCTCTCCTGGTCGCATGTGTTGATGGACGGCAAGGGGGCCGAGTTGCTGCTGGCGGAACTGGCCCGTCTCTGCGAAGGCGTGGATCTGGATTGCAAAGTGCCCGATTCCAAAGTCCCGAAGATGAGGTTTCGCGAAAAATTCCGCCTCGCGGGCCGGGCGGTCCGTCGGATGGCGGCCTTGTCCAATCTGGGCGTTCGTTCGCTCAGTGGTCCCCAGGCCCGGGCGGGAAAGTGTTGTTATCAGGTTTTCACTTTGAACCCGGCCGATTCCGCCTCGGTGCGGGCGCGGGCCGAGGCCCTCACGGGTTCGTTGTTTCCGTTGCCGTTTTATTTGGCCGCGGTCATGCGGGCGCACAATGCCGTCTTTGCCCAGCGCAAGGTGGTTCCTAAAAATTCCGTTGCGGCGGTTCCGGTGCAAATGCGTCGGCGGGGCGCTCGCGGACCGATTTTTAACAATCACATGACAATCCTCTTCTTCTCGGCTTCGCAGACGGATTTGGCCGCCTTCGAGCCGGCGGCGGCGGCATTGAAGCTGCAGTTTGTCGATATGATGCGCAAGCGGCTGGATGCCTCCTTTGCCCTGATTTTAGAGATGATGTTGCGAGCCCCTTCCCGGCTCTTTATGAAAATTGTCCGGCTCCAATTTGCCGGCGAAATTTCCTCGTTTTTTCATTCGCACACCGGACCTTTCGCGCCCGATATGCCCACCTTTGCGGGGGCCCAAATCGAAAATGCCAACCATCTGCCCTGCCTGGGAGCTCCGCCGGGAACGGGAATCTTTTTTGCCGAGCGGGGCAAGCGCGTAAACATCACCCTTTCCTGGCGCGAGGGATGTCTGAGCGCGGAAGAACGCCGTCTGATGATCGAGGTGTTGCTGACGGATCTTTTGGGTCAGGCGCGGCCGGATCTCTGGCCGGAAGATGAAGCCGCGCGATGAATTTTTGTTTTCAGTCGGTCACGGCCTGCGGCCTACCGCCCGATTCCTCCCAAGGAGAGGAGGGGTCAGACCTTATTAATATTATATTTTCGCCGCCGCTGGTACAGCAAGGAGGAAGGAGGGGTCAGACCTTATTAATGTTATATTTTCGCCGCCGCTGGTACAGCAAGAACGACAAATACCGCCACGACCCCATCTGCAACGCCTCCGCGATCCAGCGCAGCGTCATCGGCGTCTCCCGGTGAATCCGTTCCGCGATTCCCACTTTTACCGGATCCCCCTTGCGCATCATCTGGAGATCCGTCGTCGTCAGTTTCAATCGCCTCAGTTCTTCGGCCACCAGATTTGACGCCCGGACCGTCATGGCTTCTCTCGCCTGACCCGGTTCATGATTCTCAGTCGGTTCGTCCTCCATTTGGTCGACCAGGCGGTCGAGGAAATCTTCCCCTCCAAATCGCCATCCGCGCTTCACCGTCTTCTGAAATTCGTCATCTTCATCGTCCCGCCGTGCTTCCATCCGACGCGAAAATTCCCGTCGGCCCGAAGCATTGTCCCGTCGAACGCCGTGTTCTCCCAACAATCGATCCACCCTCAACCAACCCAGCCGCTTGCGCGGACCCTCTAAATACTGCGGATAGCTGCTCCAGGCGTAATTTTCCAGGGCTTCATCACTTGGGACAATCTTCGCCCGCGCCGGATTCAGATGGGTGTAGTCGCACACCCGCTGCAAATATCCGTCATCCCCTTCGTCCACCATAATCGCCTTGTAGCGACCGGAGAACAAGTGGCCACGCAGTTTGTGCCGCCCATTGAACCTCGCCGTATAGGTCCCAAGCATCCATTGCATTCCCTTCACCAACGTCGGTTCCGGCGTCTCTATCACCAGGTGAAAGTGATTCCGCATCAGGCAATACGCATGCACCTCCCAACCTGCATACACCGCCGCTTCTCCCAATGTTCTTACAAACATTCGACGATCCTCGTCGCCCTTCACGATGTCTTTCCGCCGGTCCCCTCGATTCATCACATGGTAACGCGCCCCGGCATACTCAATCCTCTGCGATCTTGGCATTCCTCCCTTTTACCATCCCTCTAGAACCTGTCAATATAACATTAATAAGGTCTGACCCCTCTTTCTACCTTTCTTTTTTGACTCTTTTAATAAGGTCTGACCCCTCTTGACTCTTCACCTCTTCAGAAGCAATAATCCGACAATACGTGGGACTGGTACCTTGCTTCAGGGATAGAAATATCCGCCGCTCCTTACTATTTGTTGACAAGTAAGGAAAGGAGGCCTATTTTCTCGTCGTGGCCACTATCAAACTCACCGCCAAGCGACAGGCGACGCTCCCGGTCAAAGTCTGCAACGATCTCGGGATCACCCGCGGGGATCTTCTGGAACTCCTGCCTCTCCGACACAACAACCAAAGAGTCTGGGTTCTCAAGCCGGTGGTGAAAGGCAAGCCATCCTGGATTGGCTCACTGAGCCAATATGCAGGAAAAAGCAAGGGACCTTGGACCCGTCAGGAACATGGCGAGTTGGCGGGTCGCGCCATGGCGATGGAGTCCGGAAAATGATCTCCGGGCTGGATACGTCTTTTATCATCCGCCTTTTGACGGGTGACCCACCAGAGCAAGCCGGCAAGGCGCAGGAGTGGCTGGAACGCTGCCTTCAGCGCGGCGACCGCCCCACGATCAGCGACATGGTCGTCGTGGAGGCCTACTTCGCCCTCCAGTCCTACTACCATGTACCCAAAGCCGAGGCGTTGAAAGCTTTGCGGCGACTGCTGGAAAGCGGAGATGTCGAACCTATCGGATTTGCGCTGGAGATCATGAAAAATACGCCCAACTTGGCAAACGCCAAACCAGGTTTTGTCGATCGTATCATTCACGCTGAAATCCGCAGCCAAGGCGGCCAGTTGCTGACGTTTGAAAAAGCGGCCTCCAAACTGCCCATGAGTAAAGTTCTCTGAAATTCCTTTCAAGAGTAGCCGCAGCCATAATTGGCTTCGGAGTTGAAGGGGTCATTGAAGTCACATCAGAAGAAAAGCTTCTTCTCGATGAACGATGGGAACGCTACCGGAGCAATCCCTCTTCCGTTTTGACCATCGAGGAGTTCCAGAAACGGCTCACTGCGCTTGCGTATGAGTTGAAATTCAAGTCCCAAACCGAGGCCACCGACCGTGACTGATTTGCCAGATCACGGGCAGGATAAAAAACGAAATCAGGGCGTCGAGCGCCAGTCCGAGAGCGCAGGTCAGGCCGAGGCTGGCCAGCCCCTGGTGATTCGCCCAGCCGATGGAGGCAAATCCGGTGATGGCCGAGATCGCACACAAACCAATGATGAGCCCAAAGGTGTTTTGGGCCGCTGCCACCTTTCCGCCATTGCGCCGGAGGGCGAGGAGAAGAAGGATTCCATAGTCGATCCCCGTTCCCAGGAGGAGCAAGATGGCGGCCAAGTTGAAGAGGTTCCAACTCATGCCCAAAAGGCGCATCGCCCCGGTCAGGGCCAGAAAGACGAGGGTCAAAGTCAGGAGCAAAACCCCGACATCCCGGATGCTGCGGAAACCAATCACGAGCAAGATGGTGACGATGCCGAGGAGGCCGCCGATGAGGATGACAAATTCCCGGGGGACGACGCGATTGAGTTCGAGCCCCAGGGCTTCCCAACTCACCAAATAGACGCCCTCGGAAGAAATTGCCTCGGTCAAGCCGGCGTCACCTCCCGCCCGGGGACGGACGAGCCCCATGGCTAAAAACCCATCGTCGCCCTGACTGGCCACCCGGCGGAGAATCCAGCGAGCACTTTCTCCCTCCGGCCAAAGCGGAGTCGGTTTTCCCATCCAGGATTTCCACTGATCGAGGACCTTTCCCGTGAGTGCGTAGGCCTCCTCGGTAAACCCAGCTTTTTCCAAGGTCTCCTGCAAGCGCGGGCCATCTTGGGCAAGTTCCGCGAGGGCGGCCAAATTTTCCGTCTGTCGTTCCGGGGCCGGCCAGAGCATCAAGGGGGTGTGGAATTCTTCCACCTCACCCCGGTCCTTCGCCGCCGACAGAAGAGGCTCGATTTTCTCGAGGCGGCTGCGCACTTCCGCTTCGCTCTCACCGGCCACGACCAAACTCAAAAGCGCGCGGTCGTCCGAGAGTCGGGTGTAAAGATGGTCCATGGCCGTATGGGCCTCGCTATGACGGGGACGGAGCGAGGACACGGACGAATCCACCTCGGGAAACCCGAAAAAGATCGTGACCGACCCGAGCCCCAGCATGAGCAGAAAAGTCAAAATGGTGCCAAGGCGTCGAAATCCCGGCGACTCGATCCGATGTTGGAGGCCAGTTGGCTTGGTGGCCTGGGCCCTTCCGGCATAGGCCAGCGGGGCAAAGAGGACGATCATCACGGCCGCACCGACGAGCACGCCGATTCCGACGAGGTTGCCGAGTTGGGAGAGGCCGGGCAGGCTGCTGAGATTCAAGGCAAAGAAGGCGGCGGAGGTCGTTCCTGCGGTCCATTTGATGTTATTCCAGGTGGAAACTTGGAGGTCGCGAAGGGTCCCTTGATGGTCAAGCGACCGATGATAAATGAGATAACCGTAATCGACACTCAACCCAATCATGATGGAGGCGAAGCCGACGCCAATGACGGTCAATTCACGAAGGAAAAATCCCGCCAGCCCCAGAGTGATGAAGAAAACAATCCCCAACATGAAGATGAGCTGGAAGAGGGGTTTCAGGCGGTGATAGGCGATAAGAAAAATTAGTCCAATGACGAAGAGAGTGACCAAGGACGACGACATCATGTCCCATTCCATCGTTGCGGAAATGTCGGCCACAAAGGCGGGCTCGCCGGTGAAGCCGAGTTGGATTTTTTGGTCGCCTTTCCAGTTTTCGACCACGGCCCGAACCTCGGCGATCCAGGCAATGGCATCCTTATAGTTTGCTAAGGAGGGAGCGGCGGTGACGTAGAGAACGCGAAATTTGCCATCGGCGGACGAGAACTCCGACTGCATCCCTTTGGGGACCATCCCCGAGGCGAGCAGAAATCGACTAAACCCATAGGGATCATAACTCGCCATGGCGATCTCCTGGGGCGAAAACGACTCACCGAGAACATCCAGGGTTTGGGCCAAGATTTTCGGAGCCTGTTCCGGAGAAAGACTCTCCCGGAGCGAGGTGATGTCCGCCGGGGGTTGATTGATCAACAAATACGCCACCAAATCGGCCAACCCGGCAGGGTCCTTTTCCCATGGCGGGACGGCCACCGCCTGGGTGACGAGGTTGGGGTGGGCCTGGAGTTCCTTGGCCAGGGCGAGGGCGGCGGAGGCGGCCTGGTCGAAATCCTCCGCCTCCATCGTGATGATGAGTTCGTCCGGTTGGGAAAAGTGTTTAAGAAAGAGCGAAAGGCCCTGGACTTGCTTCAGGTGTCCGGGAAGCAACTTGAGGATATCGACGTTGAAGCTGATCCGCGACCAGCCCAACGCTACCAAAATCAGGACAACGGCGAGTCCGAGCGCCTTGAGAATCTTGAGGTTTCTAAGGTTTCGCATTGCGCACGTCGTATCCGGTCAAATCATATCCAAACACATGGGGGTCAATCCGGCTGTTGATCTCGGTCTGGGAAAAGACATTGCGGAGCGAGGATCCATCCCGAAACGTGATCTCAAAAGCTAGGAGGTGGTTGTTCGAGGTGTCGAAATCCAACTGAATGCCCCGAACCACCTGCCGCGCGTCCGGTTCCCGGGGGAGCAGGGTGAGGGAACATTGGTTTCCCTGGGTTTGGAGGTCGAGGATTTCGAACTGGCGTTCGAACTCGGCAAAGTCCGCCGCGAGGGGAAATTCCATCATCCCCAGGTTCGGCTGACCTGCCTGTTGGCCCTGCCCGTTGGGGTCCATCTTTTGAGCCCGCTTTTTCTCCGGCTCGATCATGGCCATCTCGTCCTTATAGCGCAAAATGATCCGAGTGGGCGGCGATCCGAGTTCCCAGCGAAAGGCGTCAGGAATCTGAAACCAGACGTGGCCGTGACGTTCCAGCGGATCCTTTACGGTCCGAAAGGTCCGGGTTTGCACAAAGTCGGCCGAGAGCGACTTCATCCCGGCCTGCGAGGCGATCCATTGTTTCACCGGGGTGAGGTCCAAGTGGGGGGCAGCCGGAAGCGAAGACACCGCGAGGAGCAGAAAGATGGGAACAAGATTGCGCACAGGATTGGGATCAAGGGAGCTCCAAAGCGCGGGCAAACTCTTCCAGGCAGGCGGCGACGCCGCGTTCATCGCGGAGGAGGGAGGTGCCGACAAGGGCGGCGTCGAAGTTTTGGCTGGTGGCTAGAATGTTGTCCGGAGAGAGCCCGCTTTCGGCAACTTTGATGGCGTGAGCGGGGAGTTTCTCCGCCAGATCAAAAGCGGAATAGTCGAGGCTGAAGTCTTTTTCGGACGAGGCCTCTTTGGAGACAAATCCCTTGGTGGCCTTGAATTTCCGGCTATTGATCCCCACCACCCGGACATCTTCGGGGAGGAAGCCAATTTCTTCCAAGGTATGAATCTCAAAAAGGGCCTCCATCCCCAATTCACGGGTCAGGTCGTAGAATCCCCGTAAGTGGGCCGTATCGAGGACATTGGCCATGAGAAGAATGGCATCGGCGCCGAAACTTCGGGCTTCGCGAATTTGATATTCTTCAATGATGAAATCCTTGCGCAGAACCGGCTTGGTCACGGTTTTCCGGATGGCGGCGAGGCGCTCGATCGCCATGCCGAAATGGTGGGCATTGGTAAGGACGGAAAGGGCTCCGACGAGAGGAGATTCTTCGTAGGCCTGAGGAGCTTCGAGGATGTTCTCGGCCCGCATCGGACCCACGCTGGGCGAGCGGGCTTTGACTTCGGCGATGAGACGAAATTGCGAGGCGAGGGCCTCCTGAAGGGAACGAACCGGGGGCGCGTCGGGCGTCATTCGTCGAATTTCGGCTAGCGGGCGTCGGGCTTTGATTGTGTCCAGTTCGGTCCGGACATCGAGCAGGATTTCGTCGAGGATGGTTTTCATGCGGAAGCGCAGTCAGACTGCGGTGGAGGAAGGACGGAAGAAAATCGGGTTGCCAACATGAGACCTCTTTAGCAGGTCGGAATTTCCTTCCAAGCAAATCAGAGCGGCTCTTCAGGGTTGACTTGAGCTCCGGGAGTGGGGGATAAGCACGGTCTGTTCTTGATCGATATTTTATGAAAATTGTCCGCTACCTAGATGCCAATGGCACCACCCAATACGGTCACCTCAACGCAGAGGGTGCCGTCGAGCGCCTCGAGGGGGACATCTATTCTCAGCCTACCCCCACCGGGGAAATCGCGGTGGTTCAAAAGCTGCTCGCTCCGATCGAACCGAAAGCAATTCTCTGCATCGGACTGAACTACAAAAAACATGCCGCCGAAAGCGGGGCCAAGCCGCCCGAGCTTCCCATTCTCTTTGTCAAAGGAATCAACACTTTGCAAAATCCCGGCGATCCCATTGAGATCCCAACGGCGCTTCCGAGTGATGAAGTTGACTACGAATGCGAATTGGCCGTCGTCATTGGCAAGGCCTGCAAGAACGTGAAGCGGGAGAACGCGCTCGAATACGTCCTCGGCTACACCTGCGCCAACGACGTGAGTGCCCGCGACTGGCAAATCAAAAAAGGTGGCGGCCAATGGAGCCGCGGAAAGTTTTTCGACACGTTTTGTCCGCTGGGCCCCTGTCTCGTCACCACAGACGAAATCCCCAACCCCAATGCTCTGGCCATCAAGACCATCCTCAGTGGGAAAACGGTGCAAGACTGGAACACCAACGACATGATTTTTGATGTCCCCACCCTGATCGAATTTCTCAGTGGCAGCACGACGCTCCCGCCCGGCACGGTCATCCTCACCGGCACACCCCATGGAGTCGGCATGGCCGCCAAGCCCCCTCGGTGGCTGAAGCCAGGTGATTCTGTCACCATCGAAATCGAAAAAATCGGCCAATTGACCAACCCGGTCGAGCTGGAGAGTGAAAGGTGACAAGTGACAAGCGCAGCCTCCCCGCAAAGATTTCCTTTTTCTACGGGGCCATCTCCCGATTCTCTTCTCGTCATGACCCCCCGATGCCTTCGTGAAGAAATGGTCCGGGGTGGCCCTGACTGAACGAAGTGCCGCCCAGCAGCATTTTCTTGATCTTTGCGCACTCACCGGACACCCCACTCCGGCAGAGGCGGATCCAGAGGGCGAATGGTTCACCTTCGAGCGCGGGGCCGGGAAATCCGGCGGCGGCGACGGCTTTGCCGACGTCTGGAAGCGGGGCTTCTTCGCCATCGAATACAAGGGCCGTCACAAGGATCTGGATAAGGCCTGCCCGCAAATCCTGCTCTATCGGGAAGCGCTGGAAAATCCCCCCCTTCTCGCGGTCTGCGATCTCGACCGCATCATCATTCACCCCAACTTCACCGCCACTGCGAAAAAAGTTTACCTCATCGAATTGGCCGCGCTGCCGGAGCCGCGCAACCTGGAGATTCTCCGCGATTTGTTTCATGCTCCGGACAAACTTCGGCCCGGAGCCACCAGCCGGGCCATCACCTAACAGGCAGCCGCCAGTCTCGGCGAAGTGGCGCTCTCCCTCCGTGGTCGCGGACTCGAGGCCGCGCCAGTGGCCTGCTTTGTGGATCGAATCGTCTTTTGTCTCTTCGCTGAGGATGTCGCCCTCCTGCCGGACAATCTCTTTACGAATCTTTTTGCCAAAACCCATGGCGACCCGCCCCGGCTGAAAAAACTCCTCGACCAGCTTTTTCAAGCCATGGCGGAGGGTGGAGAGTTTGCGCAAACTCTTTGCCGATCGCCTCCCCGGTCAATCCGATCTTTGTTGCTATTGGTTCGAGAAGGCCCGGGCACAAATTGCGGACAAGAAATGTCAAAATGCCGGCCTCCTGGCGACCAATCAGAATCTGTCATTTTTGGGCAGTTGCAAAGGCGGCCCCTTCGATATCGTGGAAGAAGTCTCGATGGGCAATCCAAGCTCATCGGAGTCAGCAGGCAGTCTCTGATCAAGTTGTGGATCGCTGAGCGTCTCCAACAAGAACAGAAAAGCAGGAAAGAAATGCTGGCGCTTCCGGTCTCGGCGGAGCAGGCCTGAACGACTCGACCAGTCTTCAATCCGCCTTAGCGGATTTTTTGGCGTCGGGGAATCGCTTTTGCAATTCGTTGAGGGCCTTTTCGGCATCGAAGAGATTGTCCGCTTTGCGGTAGGCGTCTGCGGCGCGCCGAAGGGCGCGTGGGGTCAGTGAGGGATCGTCGTAAAGAACGCCCACGGTCATGAAGGCCCGGGCCGCGTCGGGATAGTTGCCGCGGGCAAAAGAGATTTCGCCGCTGAGGAGTCGGCCTTCGGCATTGAGGCGGCCTTCGGGTTGCAAGAGGAGGGATTCGTCGCAGAGGGCGGTGGCCTGATCGAATTCCCGTCCGGCCAGGGCGATGGCGGCCTTGGCCTGGAGGCCGCGGGAGCGGCTGCTGGGATCCCGGGCGAGCTCCAAATATCGGGCCACGATCGGGGCCGCGTCGGCATTTTTTCCCAGGCGGATCTGGGCTTCAGCCAGAGCGATGAGGGCGTCGGGGTCGGAGGCATTGGGGTCCTGGGCTACCGGGAGGAGGAATTTGACCGCGGCAGCGTAGTCGCCTTCGTCGAAACTCTGACGTCCCAGCCAGCGAGTGATTTCGGTGGGGACATTGACCTGGGGATATTTCGTGATGGTGGCGACGAGGGCCTCGCGGTCTTGGAGATAATATTGGGCGAGAACAATCCGCAGGGTGGCCCGTTCCGTGTATTGGTCCGGATCGAGTTCCCGGGCCCTTGCGAGGCTGGCCAGGGCACCCTGGTAGTCTTTGTTTTCGAAGGAGGCCCAGCCGATCCAGAAGTTGGCTTGGCCGGCGGCGGTGCTCTTCGGGTATTCCTTTAGAAGGACCTCAAACGAGGCGATCATGGCTGGGTAATCTTTTTTCTGGCCGAGAATGAGCGCCTTTTGCTGGAGGGCGAGTTCGCGTTCGGCGGCTTTTGGGTCGGCGATGAGGCGGTCGAAGTCTTTCAGCGCCGCTGCATAGTCGCCCTCTTGCTGGAGCGCGAGTCCTCTCTGGATGAGGGCAGAGGCCAGGGTCGGGCTCTGGAGATTTTTGGTGATGTATTCGGTAAACGTCTTCACCGCGCCGGGCGCATCGCCGGTCTGGGACTGACACCACCCGAGCTTGAAGAGGGCCTTTGTCTTCAAGTCATCCGAGAGTTCGGAGCTGAGAAGTTCGCCGTAGATGGGACCGGCTTCGGCGTATTTTTTATCCTTAAAGAGGGCCTCGGCCCGCAAAAGATGGACTTGGGCACGTTCTTTCGGGTTGGTGGATTCCTTGAGGAAGTTCTCAGTTTCGGCCAGCAAGTTGGGGTCGTCGAGTTGGTACATGCTGACGAGGCGTTGGAAGCGGGCATCCTGGGAGGGCGCGGCATTGGGGTATTGAATCAGAAGACGATCATAGACGGCCCGGGCGGCCCGGGTGTTTCCCGTCTGCCGGTAGGAATTGGCCGAGAGCAAAAGCATTTCGGCGGCCGCCTCGTCGGGGAGTGACTCCGGCGGGTGTTCGGCCAGGGTGGAGACTTTGTCGTAGTGTCCCAAATCGTATTGAAGCCGCATCGATCCGAGAAAAGCGACGGATTTCCATTCGTCGGATTTCTTCATTCCCAAGACGAGATCGAACAACTCGAGAGCTTTTTCTTTTTGTCCGAGTTCCACCGCGAGGGCGGCCGCCTTGACGGCGGCTTCGGCTCGGACGGAATCGGGAAGCGACGCGTCGGTGAGGGCCAGAAAGCCCCTCAGGGCTTCTTTTTTGCGGCCCGCAGAGGCATCGAATTCGGCCACCGCGAGGAGGGCGTAGTTTCGGTAGGGGTTGTCGGTTTTGACTACAGCGACTTGGCGATAGATTTTTTCCGCCTCTTGGGTTTGTTCGAGCCGAGTGTGGCAACGGGCCAGATTGTAGAGCGCGGAAAGCCGCACTTCGTCGCTGGTGGCCTCGGTGGCCGCGAGACGGAATTGGGTCAGCGCCGGCTCGAATTTTCCCTCACTGATGAGATATTCGCCGAGCCGATAGGCCCCTGCGCCCGCAAATTCGCCTTTCTGAAACTCCCTCAGAAGGCGCTCGTAGCCATCGCGGGCGGAGGTTTCATTCCCGAGCATGCGATGGCATTCGGCCAAACGAAAGAGGGCGATGTCGCGGCCAGCGGCCTGGGGATAGACGATGAGAAATTTCTCATACTCGGTCAGGGCATAGTCATAGGTCTTCCGGGCATAGATGCTGTTGGCCAAGGCGAGCTCTCCGGCGGCGCCGTCTTCGGGCGTCTGGATGGCTGGACTGAGTCGGATGTCACCAGTTTGATCGCCGGTCGGAGCTGGGGCGACATAGATCCGGCCTTCGGGACGATAGGGGACGCCTTCGGCTCGCGCTTCTTCGGGCGTCGGCGCGGGTTTCGCGGGGGTTGCGATGGGTTGGGGATCGACCGGCAGGGCTCGGCGAATTTCGGGCGGGGTGCTGGCTGGAGCGGAGAGAACGGGAATGGCGCGCCGCACTTCCGGCGGAGTCGGTGAAACCTCCGCAATGGGGGGCGGGGTCTCCACCGGCAGGGCGCGGCGGATCTCCGGGGCGGGCGGGGTCGGACGCGAGAGGGTCGATTCAGCCCGGCGCACCTCGGGTTGCCAGGGCGATTCGGATTCGCTCTGCGCGAAAACCCATCCAGACGAGGTCAGCAGAAGTAGGATGACGATGCGGGAAGTGAACATGATGCGGGATCGGGTTGCTGGTGTTTGGTTTTCCCTCAACACTCAGCCTTCGAATCTAACCCTTTCGTCTCATTCCGGCTTGCTGGTGGCGAAGGCCACATTCCAGATGTTGGCCGCACGACAAATGTCGAGAACGGCTACTACCGAACGATAATCCGCTTGTTGATCACCCCGGAGGACGACCGCCTGATCGGGATACAATTCCGAGATTCGGGTCAAACTGGACTGCAATTCTTCCGGGGCCATGACCCGGCGATTCATGATCACCGAGCCATCGCGGCGGACGTTAAGGATGACCTCGCCGACGGGGCGGCGGTTTTCCTTGCCCTCCTTGGCGGCGGGAATCCGCACATCGATCTCGGCTTCATTGCGGGCGAAATTCCACGTCATGATGAAAAACACCAAGAGAAAGAGGAGGATGTCCACCAGGGGCGCGATCTGGAAAGCGATGCGCTCCGGGTAAACGTGGGTGCGAAAATTCATGAGCGGGGATCAGAGGGGGGTCGATTTATTCTCTTTGGACATACTGACACTGAGTTGAGCCATGAGGTGGGCGGTGGCAATTTCCGATTCCGAGATCATCGACTGGGTCCGTCCCCGAAAAAATGAATACGCCGCCATGGCCGGGATGCCGACGAGGAGTCCGGTGGCGGTGGCGATGAGGGCTTCGCCGATCCCTTGAGCCAGCAGAGTCGGGCGGGTGGCGGCGGCATCGACCGCGATGACCCCAAAGGATTGTACGATTCCCATGACCGTGCCGAGGAGGCCCAGCATGGGGGCGATGGTGCCGATATCGGCCAGGTAAGAGACTTGCTGGTTGAGAGCGCTGGCCTGACGCATTCCCTCAGTCTGGGCAATCTCCCGGGCTTCGGCCATGGTCGCGCCGGGATTTTTGGTCATAAATTCCATCACGCGACGGAGAATCCGGGCGACGGCCCCGTTGTGCCGGTTGGAAATGGCAACGAGTCCGAGATGATCGTTTTTTCGAATCAGGGCGTCTGCGGTTTCCATAAAACGCCGGGAAACCACCGCGCCGCGGCGCATCGTCAAGATATAGATGAGCACCAACATGACGGTGATCACGGAGAGGGCCGCTAGCGGAATCATCATGAGCCCACCGGCGGAGAAGACTTGCCAAAGGTTCGCCGCCTTGGCGGGAACGTCGGCGATCGCCGAAGGATCGGCGGTTTGGGCCAGAAGCGGGGCGGCGAAGAGGAGCGACGCAAGCGTCGGAAGAGCGGTTTTCATCTAGGTGATTAAAATAGTGGCTTCCCGCCGCTTCGCAAGCGTGTGCTATGATGTTCTCATGTCCGTTGACCTTCAAGCCCGCCTCCGGGACGTTCCGCATAAGCCGGGCGTCTATGTGATGCGGGACCGAATCAAACGCGTGATCTACGTGGGCAAGGCCCGTGATTTGCGCAAGCGGTTGGCCAACTATTTTACTCCTTCACGGGCCGCCCAAGCCGACATTAAGACGAGGGCCCTCATCGACAGCATTTGGGATTTTGAATGTCATCTCGTCAAAAGCGACGCGGAGGCCGTCTTGTACGAAGGCCGTCTGATCAAAGAATTTCGTCCCAAATACAACATCAGCTTCAAGGACGATAAACGCTTCCTTCTCGTGCGGGTGAACCTCCACGAGGTTTGGCCCCGCTTCCACCTCGCCCGTCTGCGCAAAGACGACGGGGCTCGCTATTTTGGGCCCTTTGCCCACAGCGGTGCTCTCCGCACTACTCTCAACGCCCTCCGCCGGAGACTAGGGATTCGTTCCTGTCTGCCCGCCGAACCAACCGAGCGTGACTATAAACATTGCCACGACGACATCATCCGAAATTGCTCCGCCCCCTGCATGGCCCGGATCACCCGAGAAGAATACCACCGCCGAGTCGCGGAAGCCTGTGAACTTCTGGATGGGCAAGCCAGTCAGATGATTGGTCAGGTCGAAGAGGAGATGAAAAAAGCGGCCGAAAAACTAGATTTCGAAAAGGCGGCCCAACTTCGAAACCTCCTTGAGGACCTCAAAAAAACGACCAAACCCATGACCCGGTTTACCCGCAAGACCCTGCCTTCCGCGATTCATCCCGCGGAGGACTTGGCCGCCTTGGCGGAGGCTCTGCAACTGGGTGCCCCACCCCGGATCATGGAGTGCTTCGACATTTCAAATATTTCCAACACCCACATCGTGGCCAGCATGGTCCGGTTTAAGGACGGAGTTCCCGACCGCGACGGCTACCGCCGCTATCGCATTCGGGGGACGTCGAATCAAAACGACTTTGCCAGCATGGCCGAGGTGGTCCGGCGTCGGTATAGCCGGGTTTTGCGCGAAAGCGGGCCGAAGAGAGATGAACTTGCCCCTCCAACGCACGCATCGGTTGCGGAGGGGCAAGTTCCACCTTGCCCGGCTTTGGACTCGGACGGATTGCAAATTTCGGAAGTCGATTATGGACCGGAATATTCACAGGACGAGCCAACTTCCGCCTTCCCACTTCCCGCCTTGCCCGATTTGATCATTGTGGATGGCGGTAAGGGCCAGCTTTCCAGCGCCTGCAAGGAACTCCAGACTCTGGGACTTTTTGAGATTCCCATCATTGGGCTGGCCAAGGAATTTGAGGAAATTCACCGTCCGGGTCGCCCCCTCCCAGTCATTCTTTCGGAAGACAATGGCGCTTTAAAGCTCCTTCAGCGGATCCGCGATGAGGCCCATCGTTTCGCCAATGGCTTCCACAGCCTCCTGCTGAAAAAACGCATGAGCGAAAGTCTCCTCGATGATATTCCGGGTGTGAGCGAAAACCGCAAAAAAGCTCTGCTGACGAAATTCGGATCCGTCGAGCGGATCAAAAAACTCCCCGCCGCTACCCTAGCCGAAGTCCGCGGGATCAGCCCGAGGTTGGGCGAAGAAATTGTGGAGTATTTGACCGCGGCCTCACGCCGGAAGGCAGGTTGAGCCGGGACTGCTGCTGCGCCAAAATTTCTTCGCGCATAAGCTTCCGGGTAGAGCCATCCGTTGCCGAACGCCTCCCCCACAGACCCGTACGAACCCAATTAAGGCATACGGTTCCTCAGATCAGGAAAAGGGATTGCCCCCACTCCATACCACCCACAGTATGATCCGCATTCTCAATGACCGATGATCCTCAATGGTTTTGTCTGCACACGCGGCCAAAAAACGAAAATCTGACCTGCCAATTTCTTCGCAACGACATCGAGGCTGAAATATTTTGCCCATTTATCCGGTTCCAGAGAGCTCGTCGTACGGGCAAGGCCTGGGTCACTGAAGCGATGTTTCCAGGCTATGTCTTCGCTCGTTTTTCCTATCCCGCCCTGCATCGTCAGGTTCAAGCCACGCGCGGCGTAGTAAAAATCGTTCGATTTGGGCATCGCACTGCGATTGTGCCTGATGAAATCATCGCCGCGCTGCGAGGCTCTCTCCAGGACAACCAAACCATCGTGATTGAGGCAGGGATTCAACCCGGCGAGGAAGTTAACTTGGTCGAGGGCCCCTTTCGCGGTCTTCGCGCCATCGTGACCAAGATTCTCCCCGCAAAGGATCGAATTGCCGTTCTTTTGGAGCTCCTCGGGATCGAACGGGAAGTGGAAGTCCCCATTTACTCGGTTCTTCCGGATACGGTGCATCCGCTGATTCGCCAAAAGTCCTGACGCAATACTCTCGTCGACGCAATTTCTGGCGCTTAATCGAAGGACGACCTCAGGGTGATCTCGGGCGAGCAAGGTGGAACCTGTCCCTCCACCAAAATTTCTACTCTCATTCTTCGACAGATCATCGTGGTCTCATCCAGCACTTCGAGTGTAAAAAAAATGCCCCGTCACTGGTTTCCCAGTGACGGGGCAAAAACTCTGGCAACGACCTACTCTCGCACAAGCTATACAAGCACTACCATCGGAGCTATGATGTTTCACTTCCGTGTTCGGGATGGGAACGGGTGGGGCCACCATGCAAGGATCACCAGACGATTGGAAACATTTCTCTTTCCAAGGTGTCTGGTGACACCATTTCAGTTACCAGTCTATCAAAAGAGCAATGCTCTCTGACAACCGCATGCATGGCAAATTTTTACAACTTTTTCAACTTGGAATCCACTTGATTCGAAGAAATATAAAAAGCCGAACGAACATTAGTAATCCTGAGCTCAACACATTACTGTGCGTATACCCGAATCCTATCAACGTGGTGGTCTTCCACGGTTCTTCAGGGAGAATTCATCTTGGAACAGGCTTGGCGCTTAGATGCTTTCAGCGCTTATCCTTTCCGGACATAGCTACCCGGCACTGCCGTTGACACGACAACCGGAACACCAGTGGTCCGTCATTTCCGGTCCTCTCGTACTAGGAAATGAACCCCTCAATTCTCCTGCGCCCACAGTGGATAAGGACCGAACTGTCTCGCGACGTTCTGAACCCAGCTCGCGTACCACTTTAACCGGCGAACAGCCGGACCCTTGGGACCTTCTCCAGCCCCAGGATGTGATGAGCCGACATCGAGGTGCCAAACCCTGCCGTCGATATGAGCTCTTGGGCAGGATCAGCCTGTTATCCCTAGCGTACCTTTTGTCCGTTGAGCGATGGCAATTCCACATTCAACCACCGGATCACTTGGACCTACTTTCGTACCTGCTCGACCTGTATGTCTCGCAGTCAAGCTGGCTTATATCCATATACTCGACACCTGATTACCAACCAGGTTGAGCCAACCTTCGTACTCCTCCGTTACTCTTTGGGAGGAGACCGCCCCAGTCAAACTGACCGGCTGCCAGTGTTTCCCAGCCAGCTAATGGCATGGGGTTAGATGTTCCAATTTCACAGGGTGGTGTTTCATTGTCGGCTCATTATCCCCCGAAAGAGATAAATCAAAGCCTCCCACTTACGCTAAGCAATAAAATCGAAACAACAGTGACAGCGT
>Ga0105051_10000586_pt1 | contig 50588 bp, 42 predicted proteins | sample FRY02_FD_78383 | JGI IMG/M metagenome (GOLD analysis project Ga0105051, IMG submission 78383) | Freshwater microbial communities from Lake Fryxell liftoff mats and glacier meltwater in Antarctica - FRY-02 (megahit assembly) | ecosystem: Environmental > Aquatic > Freshwater > Ice > Glacier... | reverse complement strand
GCAAGACTTGTCAAACAGGCGCCCACATAAGAAAGAGACACCCTATGCGCATACTGATTGCAGAAGATGACCAAGTCTTGGCAGACGGCCTGATGCGCACGCTACGTGCTGCCGGTGCAGCGGTAGACCACGTGGCATCTGGCACCGAGGCAGACGCGGCCCTGATGACGAGCACCGAATTTGATCTGTTGATACTGGACTTGGGCCTGCCGCGCATGCACGGGCTAGAAGTGCTCAAACGACTGCGCGCACGCGGCAACAGCGTGCCTGTGCTCATACTGACGGCTGCAGACAGCGTGGAAGACCGCATCAAAGGTCTTGACCTAGGCGCAGACGACTACATGCCCAAGCCCTTTGCGTTGCCAGAGCTAGAAGCACGTGTGCGCGCATTGGTCAGACGCGGCGCAGGCAATGCCGCCAGCCTGATCAAACATGGGCCACTGACCTACGACCAACAGGGCCGCGTGGCCACCATGGATGGTGTCATGGTAGATCTGTCAGCCCGCGAGTTGGGGTTGCTAGAGGTCCTGCTTCAACGCACCGGGCGTCTGGTCAGCAAAGACCAGTTGGTAGAACGCCTGTGCGAATGGGGCGAAGAGGTCAGCAACAACGCCATAGAGGTGTACATACACCGCTTGCGCAAAAAAATAGAAAAAGGCCCCGTGCGCATTGCAACTGTTCGCGGCTTGGGCTACTGCCTTGAAAAAATTGCCGGATAAATCACAAAACTCAGGCCTTGCGTTTGGCTTGTTCCAGCGTGAGCAGCGCAGCTTGTTTGGCGAAATTCTGGACTGGATGCTCACGCCACTGCTGCTGCTCTGGCCGCTCAGCTTGGCGCTCACGTGGTGGGTTGCACAAGGCATTGCCGCCAAGCCCTATGACCGCGCGCTGGAATACAACTTGCGCGCTATGGCGCAACTGGTGCACTTTGACAACCAACGCGTTGACTTTGCACTTACGCGAGAAACACGAGACCTGATGCGCTCTGATGAGACCGACCTGGTGTACTACCAAGTGCTGGGCGCGAAAGGCTTCGCCATTGCGGGTGAAAGTGACCTGCCACTGCCCCAGGCACGCGCCGGGCAAGACCCCAACCTGGGCATGTCTGAAATGCGCGACGACGTGATGCGCGGCGACGATGTGCGGGTCGCCTATATGTGGTTGCAAGGTGACAACCCGGACAGCCCAACCGTGCTGCTGCAAGTGGCAGAGACGTTGGGGAAACGCTCGACGCTGGCCACCGAAATTATCAAAGGTGTGATGGTCCCACAATTTGTCATCTTGCCATTGGCTGTGCTGCTGGTGTGGCTGGCGCTGGTGCGCGGCATACGCCCGCTCAACCACTTAGAACAGCGCATACGCGAACGAAAACCCAACGACTTAAGCCCATTGGACGACAGCTTTGTCCCACAAGAAGTTGCACCGCTGGTGCAGTCCATCAACGACTTGTTGGCGCGCTTGACCGCGTCGCTCACCACACAACGCCGCTTCTTAGCCGATGCGGCACACCAGCTCAAAACACCCTTGGCCGGCTTGCGCATACAGGCCGACTTGGCGCAGCGCGAAACAGACCCCAACGAGGTTCACCAAGCCTTGGGCCAAATTGCACGCAGCAGCGTGCGCGCCACCCACACCGTTAACCAGCTGCTGGCACTGGCCAGAGCCGAAACAACAGGGCGCACACTGCCCACACTCAAGCTGGATATGGCGCACATCGTGATTGAAGTCATGCAAGACTTTGTGCCCCGCGCCATGGACAAACACATAGACATTGGCTATGAGGGCCCAGAAACCGTACCCAGCGAATGCCTCATAGAGGGCAACGCCACGCTGTTGCGTGAACTGGTTCGCAACTTGGTTGACAACGCTATCAACTACACGCCTGTTCACGGCGAAGTCACCATACGGCTGCTGGTCGACCCGTTCAGTGGCGTGCAGGTGCTACAAGTTGAAGACAGTGGCCCAGGCATTCCAGCGCAAGAGCGTGATCTGGTGCTACAGCCTTTCTACCGTGCACTTGGCACCAACGTAGACGGCTCTGGTTTAGGCTTGGCCATCGTGCACGAAATTGCACAGCAGAACGACGCCATCGTTGAAATGAGCGACGCCCACCCACATAAACACAAGCCAGGCTTATTGGTCAGCGTGCGGTTTCCACCCAAGCAACACGCCATCGACAACGCACACCACCCATAAAGCGGGTACACACACGAATAGGTTGCGCTCAAGGCCTCTTAAATGCCGCCACTATGTCTTCAGGTACGGCGATGGCGCGGTGGGTATCTAGCGAGGTGGTGACCAGCGTTTGCTCGAAAATGGCGCGGGCATCAGCCCGGTCGCCAGCGCCATAGACGTGCACATCGAGAACGATAGAGCGCGCGCCAAGGCGTTTGACCGCAAAGCCAAAAGTGATGCGCTCGCCCATGTAAGACGGCTTGACAAAGCGTGACACAAGGTGAACTGTGGGCAAGCCGACTCTGCGCTTGGCAACCAACTGCGCATATGGAATATGTAGGCCTTGTGTAAACCACAATTCCACACAGTTGTTGAGCATGACAAAGTACTGCGGGAAAAAAACCATGCCCGCTGGGTCGCAGTGAGAAAAATGCACCAGCAGCGTGTGCTCGAACATAGGCTGAAAGACAGCCTCACAGACGAACTTTGATGCAGGCCCTGACGCGGGCGAATGGTCTTGCGCAGTCATGGTTGCAACCTTTTATCGGTGTTTGAGCAACTCACGCGCAATGATGAGTTGCTGCACTTCTGAGGCACCCTCGTATATCCGCAGGGCCCGAATTTCTCGGTACAGGCGCTCGACCATCACACCAGAGACCACACCCATGCCGCCCCATATTTGTACGGCGGCATCGATGACTTGTTGTGCGTGTTCGGTTGCAGCCAATTTCGCCATGGCAGCCTCTTTGGTCACGTTGCCCCCTTGGTCGCGCTGCCACGCGGCCCGGTAAGTGAGCAGGCTAGAACTGTCTACGGCCAGAGCCATGTCAGCCAGCTTGGCCTGGGTGATTTGAAAGTCAGCCAACTTGCCACCAAACATTTTGCGCGAGCTGGCACGCGCCAAGGCTTCTTGCAGTGCACGCTTGGCAAAGCCCAAGGCCGCAGCGGCCACCGAAGTGCGAAACACGTCTAAAGTGCGCATGGCCACCTTGAAGCCCTGACCTGCCTCGCCAATGCGCTGCGATGCAGCGATTCGGCAGTCGGTTAATCGAATGGTTGCCAGCGGATGAGGCGCGATGACGTGAATGCGTTGCGCCACCTCAAAACCTGGCGTATCGGCGTCGACAATAAACGCAGAAATGCCGCGAGCGCCAGGCGCTTCACCGGTGCGTGCAAACACCACATAAAAGTCGGCGATACCGCCGTTTGATATCCATGTTTTTTCACCGTTGAGTATGTAGTCAGTGCCGTCCACAGTGGCCTCGCAACACATGGCCGCCACATCAGAACCTGCATCAGGCTCAGACAGCGCAAAAGCGGCAATGGCTTGGCCACTGGCCACGCGCGGCAAGTAAGCTTTCTTTTGTGCGTCGCTGCCGTCTAAAGAAATCGGGCCTGAACCCAGACCTTGCATGGCAAAAGCAAAGTCAGCCAGACCGTTGTGGCGCGCCAAGGTCTCGCGCAACAAACAAATAGTACGCGTGTCCACTGTCTCGCCTTGACCACCGAACGCTTGTCCAGCGACGGCGTGGCGCAACCAGCCCGCTTCACCCAGCAGACTGACCAACTGTTTGCAATCGGCGTCGTTGTCGTCGCTGTGAATATGGGCCACACTGGCTGCAGCCCATGCCTCTAACTCCGCAGCCAACGTGCGGTGATGGTCTTCAAAAAAAGGCCACTGTAGGTGCGCGTTGTTCATCACACTAGTTTCCTTGAAACACTGGTTGTTGCTTGCTGGCAAACGCTTGGTAGGCACGGTTAAAGTCTTCTGTCATCATGCAAATAGCCTGCGCTTGGGCCTCTGCCTCTATGGCCTGCTCTATGGTCATGGCCCATTCTTGGTGCAACATGGTCTTGGTGATGCCATTGGCAAAGTGAGGGCCGCTGGCAATGTCGTTGGCCAAGGCTTGTGCCTGTGCCAGCACATCCTCTGGTGGACAAAGGCGGTTGAACAGGCCCCATTGAAAGGCCTCCTCACCGCCTACACTGCGCCCTGTAAACAGCAACTCACTCGCGCGGCCCTGGCCAATGATACGGGGCAATATGGCGCAAGCGCCCATGTCACACCCGGCTAAACCGACACGGTTGAACAAGAAGGCCGTTTTACTGCGAGCTGTACCAAACCGCATGTCACTGGCCATGGCCACTATGGCACCCGCGCCGGCACAAATACCATCAATGGCGGCCACGATGGGTTGCGGGCACGCGCGCATGGCTTTCACCACATCGCCTGTCATGCGCGTAAAGGCCAACAGCTCAGGCATCTTCAGTTGTATCAACGGGCCAATAATTTCGTGCACATCACCGCCTGAGCTGAAGTTCCCCCCGGCACCGCACACCACCACAGCATGCACATCGGTCGCCCATTTAAGCTTGGTAAAAACATCACGCAGCTCTGCATAGCTGTCAAACGTTATGGGGTTTTTACGATCAGCGCGGTTCAGTGTGATGGTCGCCACGCCATGGTCAACAGCCCACACAAAGTGTTGCGCTTGGTAGTCGGCCATTAGCACCTGATTGCCTTCAGCAAGTGACGCTGGCATGTGGTCGGCGTTGTGTGTAGATGTGCTCATAAACTGGCCTTGTTGATGTTGATGTTTGTATTGCGACTAACCGCTGACGTTCAGATCACTCGTTCATGTCTTGGCTTGTTGACGCGCTCTATCGAAGTTGCTTTCCATTTGGCGTTTGGCCGATACGTATTGTTTGGGCCACGGCTGTACGGTGTAGCCAATTTTGGCCGCTTCTGTCAATGTCCAAGATGGATTGGCCAAATGAGGGCGTGCCACAGCGCACAGGTCGGCACGTCCAGCGCCCAATATGCTGTTGGCATGATCGGCCTCACTAATTGCGCCCACCGCAATTGTCGCAATACCGGCTTCTTGCCGAATACGGTCTGCAAATGGCGTTTGGAACATCCGTCCATAAACCGGTTTTTCCTGCTTGCTCACCTGCCCAGATGAGCAGTCGATCATGTCGGCACCAGCGGCCTTAAACGCCTTGGCAATCTCAACTGCATCCACTGGTGTGATGCCACCAGCGACCCAGTCATGGGCCGATATGCGCACCGACATGGGCTTGTGGTTTGGCCACACCTTGCGCACGGCGCTGAACACTTCCAGCGGGTAACGCAAGCGGTTGTCAAGGCTGCCGCCATAAGCATCGCTGCGGTGGTTGGTCAGCGGCGATATAAAGCTAGACAGCAAATAGCCGTGGGCACAATGCAACTCTAGCCAATCAAAGCCCGCATCGTGGGCACGACGGGTCGCCACAACAAATTGCTGGGTGACCGCATCCATGTCGTGGCGCGTCATGGCCTGTGACGTGTCACTGACACCTTCCATGTAGGTTTGCGGGGAGGCCGACACCAGAGGCCAATTGCCGTCAAGCAGTGGTTGATCCATGCCGTCCCAAGCCGCACGCGTTGACCCTTTGGCACCAGCATGGCCCAGCTGGATGGCCATTTTGGCGCTGCTGTTGTTGTGCACCCATGCCACCACGTGCTGCCAAGCTTGCCCTTGTTCATCGGTATAAAGACCTGGGCAACCAGGTGTGATGCGCCCTACATCGCTGACGCATGTCATTTCAGCAAACACCAACGCTGCGCCGCCCATGGCACGCGCGCCCAAGTGCACCAAGTGGTAGTCGCCCACCACGCCATCAACAGCGCTGTACTGTGCCATGGGTGAGACCACAATCCGGTTGTGTAGCACCAAGTCGCGCACTTTGTATGGGGTAAACATGGGTGGTGTGGGTTTGCCAACTGTTGGCTCTGGCAAGGTCAGGCCACTTTGTTGAGCGAACCATCGCTCGTAACCTTCTAACCACTTTGGGTCACGCAAACGTAGGTTTTCGTGACTGATACGCTGACTGCGTGTGAGCATTGCGTACATTAATTGTTCTGGTTCTAGCTGGTCGCAGTAGCGCTCACCGCACACTTCAAACCACTCCATGGCGTTCCAAGCCGCGTTTTGAAGCTTTAAGGTTTCAACCCGACGCAATGCTTGATAAGTCGCCAACACCTCAGGCAGATGCGCCGGGTCGTCGCCAAGTAGGTCGAATTGTCGGGTCAGCTCTATGGCGTCTTCAATGGCCAGCTTGGTGCCAGAACCAATCGCAAAGTGCGCCGTGTGCACGGCGTCACCCATGAGAACCACATGCGCACCATTGGTGTTTTGTAGTGACCACTGCTCGCAAGCCACACGCTGAAAATTGAGCCATGCCGAACCACGTACATGCCGCGCATTGGTCATTAACGTGTGGCCCTCTAAGGTGGCCGCAAAGACATGCTCACAAAATGCAATTGACTCGTCCTGACTCATGGCGTCCAAACCGTGCGCCAGCCACACCGACTCAGGGCACTCCACAATAAATGTGGTGGTGGTGTCGTCAAACTTGTAAATATGCGCTTGAAACCAACCGTGCTCGGTTTGTTGAAAATCAAATGTGAACGCGTCGTATAGCTTGTGTGTCCCTAACCAAATAAAACGGTTGGGACGCACCACAATGTCTGGCTTGAAGACGTCTTGGTAACGCGTTCTTATTTTTGAATTAACCCCATCGCTGGCAATGATTAAATCGGCATCGTCAAAGTCAAGGTCTGAATCGACATCTGCTTCAAACATAAGCTCTACGCCCAACTCTTCGCAGCGCGCTTGCAAAATATTCAGCAAGCGTTTGCGCCCAATACCCACAAAACCATGCCCACCAGAACGAATGGTTCGCCCTTTAAACAGCAATTCAATATCATCCCAATGGTTGAAAGCCTGCTCAATGTCGCCAGCCGACTTACTGTCCCACTGGCGCATGTTCTCCATGGTGGCATCAGACAAGACAACGCCCCAGCCAAATGTGTCGTAAGCCTTGTTGCGCTCTACCACGCGGACTGTATGGCTAGGGTTGCGCTTTTTCATCAAGGCACCGAAATATAAACCAGCTGGGCCGCCACCTATGCAGACGATGTTCATGCAATTGCCTCTTAAAATATGATGCACCTAAACAATGTACAACTGCATTGTTTGAATATTATTGTTTGAAGTTTAAACTAATATTATTTTGTGACAATAGGGCAATGACGCATTGCATCATGCAGAAAAAAATGTTTGTCCACAACACACAACCTAGGCACACCTACATGAATGACTCTGGCGCGACTCCTTTAGATTTAGAAGCCCGCTCGCACAGCGAACATGCCATGGCTTTGCGCTTGTGGTTGCGCTTGCTAAGCTGCTCATCCATGGTGGAGCGTGATGTGCGCTCGAAATTGCGTGAAGAGTTTGCAACGACCTTGCCGCGGTTTGACCTCATGGCACAGCTTGAGCGCAACCCACAAGGCTTGAAAATGAAAGACTTGTCACAACGACTCATGGTCACTGGGGGCAATATCACCACCATTACAGACCAATTGGTAACCGAAGGTTTGGTCGCGCGCGAGGCCAACGCACATGACAGGCGCGTGATACACATTCACCTCACCGCAAAGGGACGCAAGCTGTTTGCGAAAATGGCCACGGCCCACGAAAAGTGGATTGTTGAAGCCTTTGACGGGCTTACTGATGCACAACACGCGCAGCTGTACAAACTACTGGGCACGCTGAAAGCCAGCCAGTTGCGCGCTTAACCACGCACCCATCTACACCCCCAGCCATAACCATGAACACACCACGCATGTCTCCCGCTTACTTAAACGCCCAGTACAACAACCGACTTCGCGTGGTCAATGCGCCAGCCATTTTGCAAGGCTGGCAGTCCCGCTCTCAGGTGGCAAGACAGCAGCTAAGCCACCACAGCGGCGTGACTTACGGCCAACACCCGCGCGAGGTACTTGATGTGTTTCCAGCCACCACAAACGCCGCGTTGGCGCCGGTGGTTGTGTTTGTTCACGGCGGTTACTGGCGCGCTTTAAGCAAAGACGAACACAGCTTTATTGCGCCAGCGCTTGTCAGCGCCGGCGCCTGCGTGGTGGTACCCAGTTACCCACTGTGCCCGCAGGCGAGCCTAGAAGATATCGCGCTGTCGCTGACACAAGCCTTGGCCTGGGTGTACCGCAATATTGAACGCTATGGCGCAGACCCCACACGCATCACAGTGGTTGGCCACTCCGCGGGCGGGCATTTGGCGGCCATGCTGGTCAACACCTTGTGGCCAACAGTGGGCGTGGACTTGCCGCCACAGTTGGTCAGGGGGGCGGTTGCCATTTCTGGCTTATACGACTTGGCGCCCATCATGCGAACCACTCACCTGCAACAAGACTTGCAACTCACCACCACACAAGTCGCACGTCTAAGCCCGGTGAATTTGCCACCATCGGCCTTGAACGGCGCACAACTCAGCTGCGTTGTGGGCGGACAAGAAAGCGAGGAATTTGTGCGTCAAAACACCTTGATGCAACGCGCATGGGGCACCCAGCATGTGCCCATTTGCGAAGCCTATGAGGGGCTCAACCACTTCACGGTGCTGGACGCCCTGACCACGCCGACACACCCCCTACACCAGCTGGTGTTGTCGCACTTAATGCACGCCCAATAAGCGCGCCGCATCGTGTGCGCTTAAGCTGTCAAGTGGCCCACTCCACACTGTGGTCCCTTTTTCTAAAATAACGGCTTTATCAGCCACCCCGCGCAACTCTTTGAGTGACTTGTCAACCACCACAATCGACAGCCCGCTGCTGCGCAAAGCCGCAATAGCGCGCCATATTTCTTGCCGCACCACGGGTGCCAAGCCTTCTGTGGCTTCATCCAAAATCAGCAACTTCGGATTGGTCATCAGCGCACGGGCGATGGCCAGCATTTGCTGCTCACCGCCAGACAAGGTGTTGGCTGACTGCGCAAGACGCTGTTCAAGCCTCGGGAACAAGCCGTACACACGGGGTAAGTCCCAATGGCCAGGCTTGGCGGCCATGCTGAGATTTTCTAAAACCGTTAGGTTTGGAAAGCAACGCCTGCCTTCAGGCACCAAACCCAAACCCAATTGAGCCACCATGTGGGTTGGCACATTAGCCAGGTCACGTCCTTGCCAGGTGATGCGCCCACCAGTGGGTGCAATCAGGTGCATCAGTGCTTTAACAGCCGTGGTTTTACCCATGCCGTTGCGCCCCATCAGCGCCAGCACCTCGCCTGCCTCCAACGTCAAGTTCACGTCAAACAATACCTGCACAGGTCCATAGCCCGCCTGCACATGTGACATGTTCAACCACGCGCTCATACAACACCTTGGGTAGAAGTGGGCATACCGTCATCGCCCAAATAGGCAGACAGCACCTGCTCATTGCCCCTGACTTCATCGGGTGTACCCGTCATGAGCAAGTGGCCATAGTCAAGTACTGAAATCCTATCGGCCAATGAAAATACGGCGTCCATATCGTGCTCGACCAACAACACAGGTGCGCGCGTGCGCAGGCTTGCTATAAGTGACAACATGTCTTGCGTACCTTCTGAGCCAATGCCCGCCATGGGCTCGTCGAGCAGGTAAATTTTGGGACGCAAGGCCATGGCCATCGCCAATTCAAGACGACGCCGCTCGCCATGCGACAGGTTGCCAGCCAGCACCTCGCAACGCTGGTGCAAGCCCAACTGCTCCAGCACGTCCATGGCGTCGTCGCAGCTGTTGTGGAACGACAGGGCTTGTTTCCAAAAACCATACACACGCTGCTCGCGACCCTGCACAGCAAGCACCACATTCTGCAATACGGTGAATGCTGGCAACACCGAAGAAATTTGAAAAATCCTGCCTACGCCGGCCCGTGCACGCTTGGCCATGCCCCAACTTGTGACGTCTCGCCCGTCCAACAGCACGCGCCCACTGTCTGGTAATGCCTCACCCACAATTTGCTTGATGAGCGTGGATTTGCCAGCTCCATTGGGTCCAATCAAAGCGTGGATCTCACCTGGTTGTACCGTTAAGCTGACGTTCGCTGTGACTTCTAAAGAGCCATAGGACTTACACAGGTTGCACAGCTCGACAACGGGATGGCTCATGGCTGGTCCTTGCGCAGCAACAGTCCCAGCACGCCGCCGCGCGCGAACATCACCACAACCAACAATGTCAGTCCCAAGAAAAATTGCCAATGCTCACTGACACCACCAAGCCAATGCTCTAGCAGCACAAACACCATCGCGCCGATAACTGGGCCCATTAGCCTTGCCACACCGCCCAAAATAACGAACACAATTATCTCGCCGGAGAAGTGCCATGACAACGATTGCGGACTCACGAAGCGGTTGAGGTCTGCGTATAAAGAACCTGCCAAACCAGTGATAACAGCCGACATGACAAATGCTGTCAGTTGAACTTGAAAAGGGGAAATACCAACGCTTTGAACCCGCTGCGGATTTTGTCGAACAGCTTGCAATACCAAACCAAAGCCAGAGTGCGACAAACGTGCAAACAGCCACAACGCACACAGCAACACGGCCAATGTGATGAGGTAATAAGTCAACGGCGTCATGGTGTCCATACCCGCAAATTGGTTGCGCACGTAAAACGACAAACCATCCTCGCCGCCATAAGCTGGCCATGCAATGGCCAAGTAATACATCATTTGCGCAAACGCCAACGTCACCATAATGAAGTACACGCCGCTGGTGCGAAGGCTAAGCAAGCCAATCATTAGTGCAGCCGCAGCACACACCACCACGGCCACAGGCCATATCACCAACATGTCCTGCGAACCTGTCCAGCCAGTCCCTAATAAGGACTCTGCATTCATGTGGTGGGTGGCCAAAATACCTGTGACATAGCCGCCCAAGCCAAAAAAAGCTGCATGGCCAAACGACACCATGCCGCCCAAACCCAAAGCCACATTCAAACCCACCGCGGCCAAGGCCAAGATAACCACCTTGGTTGCCAGCGTGAGCGAGAAGATGTCACCCGAGAGCTGTGCGTAGACAGGTACCAACAACAAGGCCAGTATCAGCGCTGCATTGATACGGTACTGTGTCATGCCGGCTTGCCAAACAGCCCTTGCGGCTTGAACAACAACACCGCGGCCATCAACACGTAAATAGCAACCGAGGCCAAGGCCGAACCCATTGAAGCCGCTTGCCCTACAGGCATAAAAACTTCAAACACAATCGGCAATAAAAACTTACCCATGACATCCAGCGTACCCACCAACAAGGCCGCCACCAAGCTGCCAAAAATACTGCCTATGCCGCCAATGATAATCACCACAAAGGCAATGATGAGCACAGGCTCGCCCATGCCGACTTGAACTGATTGCAAGCTGCCTATAAGCGCACCCGCCAGGCCGGCTAGCCCGGCGCCTATGGCAAACACCACGGTGTACAAGCGCCTGATATTGACACCCAATGCCGCCACCATCTCGCGGTCAGACTGACCCGCGCGTATGCGCACACCCAAGCGGGTGCGGGCAATGAGTACAAACAAGGCTGCAGCCACTACAACCGACATGGCAATGATGAACAGCCTAAAGACGGAGTACGTAACGCCAAAGGGGAGCGCTACCGTGCCCTGCAGCAACACCGGCACATCGAGACTGAGCGGGAATGACCCAAACAACCAGCGCATCAATTCGTTGGCCATCAGAATCAGTGCGAAGGTTGCCAACACTTGGTCTAGGTGGTCGCGCTGGTACAACTGTCTGACCACCACGATTTCTATCACCGCACCTGTGAGTGCGGCAACGCCCACAGCAAACAGCAGCGACACAAAGAAGCCCGCACCCATTTGAATGCCGGCGGCACAGGCAAATGCACCCACCATGTACAGGGACCCATGCGCCAAATTGATCACGCCCATGACCCCGAAAACCAGTGTCAAACCAGCGGCCATCAGAAACAGCGTCATGCTGTATTGCACGCTGTTGAGCAGTTGCTCCAAAACCAATGACGTAGTTATCAAACGAAGTGCGCGATCAGTTGTGTATAGGTTGCAAGTGGGGCGAGGTTGCCGTGCATGTTTATTTCATTGCGCACTGACTGGCGTACACGCCCACATGCTGTGAGATGGCTTTGCTCAGAATTTTGTTGGTGTACACATCGCCTTCTTTGATGACTTCACGCACATAAATGTCTTGAATAGGATGCTGGCTGTTGTCAAACTTGAACGCCCCACGGGTCGATTCAAAGTTGGCTTTTTTCAGCGCAGCCCTAAAGGCATCCGCGTTGCCAATGTCGGCTTGCGCCATGGCTGACAACAACAAGTTGGCCGTGTCGTAACCTTGGCTGGCGTACAGCGACGGCAGGCGCCCATACGCTTCTTGGAAGGCTTTTACAAACTTCACATTCGCCGCATTGTCCAAGTCTTTAGACCACTGTGAGGTGTTGCGCACACCCAAAGCTGCCGCACCTACAGCTTGCAAAATACCTTGGTCAAACGAGAAGGCCGGACCTACCAATGGCGTCGTGGCACCTGACTGTGCATACTGTTTCATGAATGCGATACCCATGCCGCCTGGTAAGAAAAAATACACGGAGTCGGCGCCTGAGGCTTTGATTTGTGCGATCTCACCAGCGTAGTCGGTTTGACCCAACTTGGTATACACCTCAGAAGCAACTGTGCCTTTGTAGCCACGTTTGTAACCCTTTAGCGCGTCTTTACCAGCTGGGTAGTTGGGTGCCAAGATAAACGAGTTCTTGTACTTGGCAACACCCGCCGCGTAAGCGCCTGCAGCTTGGTGCAAGTCGTCGTTTTGCCATGCCACGTTGAAATAATTTTTGTTGCACCCAGCACCTGCTAGCGCTGACGGGCCCGCATTGGGTGACAGGTAAATTTTGTTTTGAGCCGTTGCGCTTGGCACCACTGCCATGGCCAAGTTAGACCAAATAATGCCTGTCAGCACATCGACCTTGTCAGACTGAATCATTTTGTCAGCCAGCTGAACGGCCACATCTGGTTTTTGCTGGTCATCGGCCACCACAACGCTGATGTCTGTGTTGCCGCTGAGCTTGACAGCCAGCTCGAAACCAGCTTTCACATCGATGCCCAACCCGGCACCACCGCCCGACAGCGTGGTGATCATCCCGACTTTAACGGGGCCAGCAACAGCCGCGGCGCCCATACACAACAGCGACGTGGCTGCGACTATTGTTGTTACTGCTAGTTTGAATTGCATGGTTGTCTCCTTGGGGGTTTAGAAATTGTCAGTTACACCGTTTGTCGCAGCATAAACCTTTGTATTTTGCCAGTCGCTGTCTTGGGAAGGGAATCGGTGAACACCACTACACGGGGGTACTTGTAAGGTGCAATTATGGCTTTAACGTGATCTTGCAGCTGCTGCACCGTTTCGGCGCTGGACTCCCATTGCGGTCGTAGCACCACATGTGCGCGCACCACGTGTCCTCTGGCTTCGTCAACTTGCGCCACCACCGCGCACTCAGCCACTGCCTCGTGCGACATCAAAGCGGCCTCTACCTCTGGACCAGCAATGTTGTAGCCGCCAGAGACAATCATGTCGTCGTTGCGAGCAACAAAGTGAAAGCAGCCCTGTGCATCTTGGTAAAACGTGTCGCCTGTGATGTTCCATCCATCACGCACATACATCTGTTGACGCTCGTCATTCAAATACCTGCATCCGGTTAGCCCACGTACTGCCAACGCGCCAGGCTCACCGGTCGCGACTTCCCGCCCTTGCTCATCAATCACCTTGGCCTCGTAGCCTGTCACCGGTCTGCCTGTGCTTGCGGCGCGGCTGTCATCTAGCCGGTTGCTGATAAAGATGTGCAGCATTTCTGTTGAGCCGATACCGTCGAGCATGGGCTTGCCTGTTTTTGCCAGCCATTCGTCGTAGATGGGAGCGGCCAAGGTTTCGCCTGCCGATATGGCCACACGCAGACTGGATACATCTGCCCCTGCGTCCATGGCCCCCAACATGGCCCTGTAGGCGGTCGGGGCGGTGAGGCAAACGGTCGCTTTGTATTGCTGAATGATCTCAATGAGGTTTGGCGGCGATGCATTTTCAAGCAACACCGAACACGCACCGAACCGCAGTGGAAATAGCGCCAAACCACCAAGGCCAAACGTAAACGCCAGTGGCGGCGATCCAACAAACACATCGGTGGGAACCACTTGCAACACCTCTTTGGCATAACCGTCACAAGCCATCAACAAGTCGCGGTGAAAGTGCATGGTCGCTTTGGGCTGGCCTGTGGTGCCAGATGTAAACCCCAGCAAGGCCACATCGTCTTTGCTGGTAGCAACAGCTGAGAAAACCACTGGGTGCTGAAGTGCAGCCCTGTCCAATTCTTGTGTTTGCTCCGCTGTGCCGTCGAATGTGACAATGGCCAACAAACTGCTGCCTGCTCGTATGCACGGCTTTAAATCGTCCAGCAACCTGCCATCACACAAAGCCAAGCTAACCTGCGCCTTGTCCACGACTTGCTGCAACTCAAGCGCCCTGAGCATGGGCATGGTGTTGACGGCTACAGCACCAACTTTGGTAACTGCCAGCCAACACGCCACCATGGCCGGGTTGTTGGCAGAGCGTATCAACACACGGTTGCCGGGTTTAACCCCATAGTTGTTGACCAACGCGTGGGCCAGTTGGTTGCTCCACTGAGCCAACTCTTTATACGTTCTGCTGCGGCCATTGCCCACCAAGGCAATGCGCGCACCAAAGCCTTTTGCAACCATGGCATCACTGAGCTCAACGCCGACATTCAAGGTTTCAGGATAAGGCTCAGTTGGCGGAATAAATGTAGGCCACAACCCAGGCGCGGGTAAGTTGTCTCGTGTGAACGTATCGGTATGCGCAGAAGCACCTAGGGTTGCGGTGGCTGGGCTCATAAGTCATCTCCACACATACGCACCCACTGGGGTGCAAGCCACCCTCTGGCTTGTCCATAACCAAATCCATGACCATAGCCATACCGACAATCGCTTCGCATCAGCACACTGGGTGTGGCCACCATGTGCAGTGACTTGCATGGATTAGACGGCGGCGCGGTGTTGGGTGGTGTCATACAACTGCACAAAATGGCGGTGACTTGTGCATCGCTCTATGCGAGACATCTACACCACCTTACAATTGTTTGAGCTTAAACTAATTAAGTTCGAACGAAATAAGTACATACCCGCGCACTCCCTACACGTGTGCCACCTACAATAAAAATACCACTATTTGAAAGATTTACTGCGCATGAACACCGCCATACAACCACACGGCTGGCTACCCGCCAAGGGCTATGCCAACGGCATTTGGACAGCAGACGGCAGCCTCTATGTAGGCGGACAAATAGGCTGGAATGCACAGCAGCAATTTGAAAGTGACGACTTCATATCGCAAATGCGCCAAACGCTGCACAACATAGTGGCCATAGTCGAAGCAGCAGGTGCGGCCACCACAGACATCGTGAGGCTGACCTGGTACGTGGTGGACAAACGAGAGTACATGGCCAGACAGTCAGAAGTCGGCCAAGCCTACCGTGACATCATGGGCAAACACTTTCCGGCCATGACCATGGTTGTTGTCGCTAGCTTGGTAGAGGACCGTGCTTTGCTGGAGATTGAAGCAACCGCTGTCAAGCGGTAAAGCGCGCTGGGTGCCAGCCCGCTTCACGCCACGACCTCACAGCGCGGTCACCCAGCTGCTTTTTTAGCGGCTGTTTTTTTGGCTGCAACACTTGTAGGCGCCGCTTTTTTAGCCGGGGCTTTTTTAGCTGCTGCCTTTTTGGCTGGTGCTTTTTTGGCTGCGGGCGTTTTCTTGGCTGCCGCCTTCTTAGCCGGTGCACCAGAAGCTGTTTTGCGAGGCGGGAATTTGGAGACGCGCGGCTCAAACTCAAACGCCACCTTGCCTTCTTCAGCGTTCCAAGCCAAGAAGGCTTTGAAAGCGCGGCGTGTGCGCATCGAGACAAACTTATCCAGCAAGTCGGTTTTACCTGTGGCCAACAGCTTTTGCATTTGCTCAGCGTCAACAGGCTGCTGCAGAATTATCTTGCCGCTTTTGAACTTGCACGTTGGCGTGGGTTGCTCGGACGTCGGCACGGCCTTGTTACAGGCGTACACGCTGACATGGTCAAACACATCGCCGCCGCAACTTGGGCATTGCCCCAACGCCGTTTGAGCTGAAAAGTCCACTATCTCGCCGCTGTCGTCGTCACCCTTGTTGCCAAAGTCAAACTCCAACTTCCAGTTGTTGTCTTCTTCACTGAAATTCAATGCCAACTCTGCCGTAAAGGGCCAGCCGGCTTTGGAGCGAAAGCCTTCCAAGGGACCGATGCGTTTGTCGCGCACGAACTGCTCCACCTCGGCCACCTCGAAGGTACGACCAGCTGGCAGCTTGGTCATAGAAAAGCCACAACCCTCACCACCAGATGCGCCCACGCAGGTGTAGCGGCGGTAGTTTTCTTTCACCACGCCTGCACAGTTCGGGCATGGTGTAACCAACGTGGCGTAGTCGCCAGGAATAGTGTCCTTGTCGTACTCTTTGGCTTTTTTAACCATGCGCTCAGTCATCGCGGCGATCTCAGCCATAAAGGTTTCGCGCTTGAGCAGGCCTTGCTCCATCTGCGACAGCTTGTACTCCCAATCACCCGTCAGTTGGGCCTTAGACAGCTCGTCGACACCCAAGCCGCGCAACAGCGTCATAAGCTGGAAGGATTTGGCTGTTGGTATCAACTCGCGGCCTTCGCGCAGCATGTATTTCTCGCGTATGAGGCCCTCAATGATGCTGGAGCGTGTGGCGGGTGTGCCCAAGCCTTTTTCACGCATGGCTTCACGCAGCTCTTCGTCCTCAATGGCTTTACCTGCGCCTTCCATAGCGGACAGCAATGTGGCCTCAGAGTAGCGCGCAGGCGGTCGGGTTTTCAGCGCTTTGGGGTTCACCTCTATGGTGCGGATCTGCTCACCCTGGACCACGGCGACCAAGCTAGGTCCCTCTTTGTCATCGTCGTCTTGCGCTTCTTTGCCGTATATGGCTTGCCAACCTGCGCTCACCAAGACCTTGCCTTCGGTCTTGAACTGCTGGTTGGCTGCAGTGGTAATGCGTGTGGTGACTAAAAATTCAGCAGGCGGAAAAAACACCGCCATGAAGCGCCTGACCACCAAGTCGTAAATTTTTTGCTCGGCTTCAGACAAACCGCTGGGCGCTTGCAGTGTTGGAATGATGGCGAAGTGGTCACTCACTTTTTTGTTGTCAAAAACGCGTGGTAACTTTTTTACGTAGTCTTTGGCCATTGCAACTTTGGCATGTGGCGCCAGGTGCGTCATGCCGCTGTCGGCCAGCATGGCGAACGTTTCTTTGACCGTAGGCACGTAGTCTTCAGGCAGGTAGCGTGAATCGGTGCGTGGGTAGGTCAAGGCCTTGTGGCGCTCGTACAGGCTCTGGGCAATTTGCAAGGTGGTTTTGGCAGAGTAGCCAAATTTGCCATTGGCTTCGCGCTGCAACGTGGTCAAGTCAAACAGGCCAGGACTTGATTTCTTAGACGGTGCCGATGTTTCTGACACGCTGGCAGGTTGGCCGCGCACGGCGTTGGCAATGCTTGTCGCTCTGGCTTCATCCCACACACGGTCGGCTTTTTGCTCCCCATCTTTGACCTCGCCCTCATTGGTCGCGGGCTTTTTCCAATTCGGATCGAACCACTTACCCGCGTATTCACCAGCCTGCGCGCCAAAGTTGGCGTGTATTTCCCAGTACGGGCGGCTGACAAACTTTCGAATGAGCTCTTCACGCTCCACCACCACTGACAGCGTTGGTGTTTGCACGCGTCCAACGGTGGTTAAGAAAAAGCCGCCGTCTCGTGAATTGAATGCAGTCATGGCGCGCGTGCCATTGATGCCCACCAACCAGTCGGCCTCGGACCGGCAACGCGCAGCATCTGCCAAGGGCAGCATTTGTTCGTTGGTGCGCAACTGCTCAAAGCCATCGCGTATGGCTTGCGGCGTCATAGATTGCAGCCATAAGCGGCGCACACCTTTGGCCAGCGGTTTTTTCTCACTCGCATACTGTTCGATTAATCGAAAAATCAGCTCGCCCTCTCGGCCTGCATCGCAGGCGTTGATGAGGTCACCCACATCCTTGCGCTTGGCCAACTTCACCACCGCATTCAAACGCGACTTGGTTTTATCAATCGGCTTTAAATCGAAATGCGGCGGCAGCACTGGCAGGTTGGCAAAACTCCACTTGCCGCGCTTGACCTCGTAAGCCTCAGGTGCGGCAATTTCAACCAAATGGCCGACAGCAGAGGTGATGATGTACTGCTCGTTCTCAAACGAGTCATCCAGTTTCTCGAACTTACCCACGCTAGACGTGAGTGCGGCGGCGATGTCGCGGGCAACTGAAGGCTTCTCGGCAATGACCAATGTTTTCATCTGTCTACAATCCAATGCGTGGCGTTTGAATACGCCCATGCGGCCATGCACATGCACAGCCACTTATTTAAACCTTACCAAAAATTTTTAGGCTGCCTCAACTGTGTCTACAACAAAGCCTCGCGCACCTGCTGCAATGGTTAAAGCAGCCAAGCTATTTAAACAGCGTATTGAAGCACGCAATTCACCTGTTCATGGTAAAGGCGTGTTTGCATTGGTTGATTTAGCCGCAAAAGACACCTTGGTGGAGTATGTTGGCGAGATTATTGACTGGACAGAGGCTTTGGACAGGCACCCCCATGATCCTGAACAACCCAACCACACGTTTTACTTCCATATCGACGAGACACGTGTCATTGATGCCAACGTTGACGGCAACCGCTCACGCTGGATCAACCACAGTTGCGACCCCAACTGCGAAGCCAATGAGCGTGCAGGACGCGTGTTTATTAAAACGTTGCGACCCATCGCCGCAGGCGACGAGCTGTTTTATGACTATGGCCTGGTCATTGATGAGGTTTACACGCCTGCGTTGATGGCCGACTACCCATGCTGGTGCGGTGCAGCGCAGTGCCGGGGCACGCTGCTGTCACCCAAAGAAGATGGCAGCAGCCACGACAACTTAAAAAAAACACCTACTAAGAAAAAAATCAAACAGACCACGCGCTCAACACGCCGTACGGCCAGCTGATGGCCATGGACAACCCGCCTGTAGTCGCCATGATGCGCGCACTGAACCAAGGCGCAGAGGACATCTGGCTGCGCACCCACCAACAGTGGCCGGACATCAGCATTGACGTCGTGGCGCACATTGGCTCAACGAATACAGCCCTGATGGACGTTGCACGCGCAGGCCAACTCACGCACACACGCGTCATGCTTGCGGCCGAACAAACCCAAGGTAGGGGGCGTTTGGGCAAGCCATGGCTCACACGCGTTGGCGATGCGCTGACTTTTTCAATCGCTTTGCCGTGGCCCGCATCGCTGCCACTGGCAGGCTTGTCACTGGCCACTGGTGTGGCTATTACGCGCGCCCTAGAGGCTACGCCACACACCGACACAGCCCGCTTTACGCCTCGCATCAAATGGCCTAACGATATTTGGGTCAACGACCAAAAGCTTGCTGGCATTTTGGTGGAAGTTTGCGGTCAAGCGCAACAACGCTGCGTGGTGATTGGCGTCGGTGTCAACCTATACCCGCCCACTGGCGTGCTCAGTCACAGCGGCGTAGCACCTACCGGATTGGCCAACTACATGGGCGACGGTGTGCCGCCAGATGCCAGCGCCGTGGTGAGCAACTGCGTGGTGCAATTGGTCAACATGCTGCGTCAATTTAAACGCAATGGGTTTGAAACATTTGCCGCTGAGTTTGATGCGCTGGATGCGTTGAAAGGGCGGGCGCTGCATTTGTCAGATGGCAGCCAAGGCACCGCACTTGGTGTGGACGCCGAAGGGGGCTTGCGCTTACAGGGCGCGTCAGGTGGATTACAAACAATCATCAGTCAGGAAGTGAGTGTGCGGCCATGCGTGTCACCGTAATTGCCTTGTTGCTAGCGGCCAATGGGCTGCTGTGGTCTTGGGGGCAGGGTCACTTTGCCACACTGGGTTGGCCTTCGCCCAACCACAACCACCCCGTAGCGGATGCAGACCCTAACGCGGTCATTGCCGCATTGCCCCATGCTGACACACCAGCAAGTGCTGAATCATCAACGCTTGAGAGCACCATATCGACCAGCATTGCTGAACAGAGCAGCACCAAGCGCACGCCATATGTTACGAGCCAAGAGGCCTCTAAAGACGAAGCGGCCGGCGCGACACCCGTTGGCACGCAACCGGGCGCTTCTGCAGCGGACGCCGCTGCACGCTCTGAGGTCATTGCCTCCGCCATCACAGCAGCCAAGTCAGACCAGACTTTGATGGGCAACAACACGTCCATGGGCAACGGGGCCACTTTCACGGGCCAAACCAGCGCTGTTTGCTGGCGAGTGCGCACCTGGCCATTGGAGAGGCAAGAGCAATTGCAACGCGCCTTGCTTGCCCAGCCCGCCGACGTGGTTTGGCGCATTGTTGCCCACGAACTGCCCGAGCGTTGGTTGGCCCTGATGCCTGCAGGCAATACCAACCTGGCGCAACGCATTGCATTGCTGAAAGCCCATCAAATAGATTTCCGCGTCAGCGAGCAACCTGTACCTCCAGGCTTAATTGTTGGAACTTTTAAGTCTCGCGAAGGCGCCACTGACATTGTGGCAAACCTCAAGCGTCTCGGCATTCCAGTTGAAGTGGTGCAAGAGCGCCCCCCCACGCCCGTGTGGGAACTCCGCATATTTGCCGACCAACGCGCGCCAGTCGATGCGCTGCTAGAGCGCATCAAAGACCTGCCTCGGTACGCGAATTCACCGCTACGGGTCAGCACATGCACCGACTGAGCCCACTGACCATATGCACATTCCAAGCTTTCTTGAGGCCCTACAACCACTGGTGCGTGAGGCCGGCAACCGCATCATGGCGGTATACGCGATGGACTTGCAAGGCAACTCAAAAGCCGACGGCAGCCCTGTCACGCTGGCCGACCAGGCCGCAGAATCGGTAATTTTGGAGGGTCTGCAACACATTGCTCCTACCATCACGGTGGTTTCAGAAGAAAACGCCGCCAGTCATTGCTTGGCGGCTTCCAGCCAGTTCATCTTGGTAGACCCATTGGATGGCACCAAAGAATTTTTAAAACGCGACGGCAAAGGCGCATTCACCGTCAACATTGCACTCATCCGTGACGCTGTACCCATTGCCGGCATTGTGTATGCCCCGGCGCTGGACAGACTGTTTACCGGCGCCTTGGGTTATGGCGCGCATGAAGAATGCGCTGGGGTCAAACGGGCCATTCAAACCAGAGCGCCCACCCTAGGCCGTGTGCTGGCTGTGGCCAGCGAGTCTCACCGCGATGCGCAAACCAACGCTTGGTTGGCGCAACACAACATTGATCAGATCACGTCTATTGGCTCGTCATTGAAGTTTTGTTTGATCGCTGCTGGCGAGGCCGATGTCTACCCGCGTTTTAGCCCGACTATGGAGTGGGACACCGCAGCAGGTGACGCTGTGTTGCGGGGCGCTGGTGGGCTTGTGACCTTCACGACTGGCGAGGCCTACACCTACGGCAAAGCCCATTACAAGAACGTCCCTTTTGTGGCCCACGGTATGCCAGCCAACCCCGTGATTGCTGCGCCACAGTAGGCCGTAATGGCGGTAAAACCCGCCCAAAAGCCTCTGTTTTTGGCTGCACAGGATGTGTCAAAAACCCTACTTTTTATGTGCTTTTTTGAGTCAAGTGGTGCGCAAAGCCACAGCCGGCGGGGCTTGCGTCAGCGGAGCAGCGGGTATGAGGGCCCCCAACAACCAAGTGCGCCATATTTATTAGGCATATCCATTGCTCATCAATTAAAGTAGCCACTCTCATTACTACAACGGAGCAATACCCTGTGAAAAAAACAATCCTTCAAATCGCAGCTTTGGCAACATTGGCCATCTCTAGCGCCCACGTCGCTGCTCAAGACCGCGCAGGCTGGCCTTCGAGCTTTACTGTTGGTACAGCATCGCAAGGCGGCACATACTTTGTGTATGGCGCAGGTTGGGCCAATCTTGTGTCAAAAGAACTAGGCCTGCCTGGCGCTGGCGAAGTAACCGGTGGCCCAATGCAAAACATGGCACTTGTGCACACTGGCGATGCCCAGTTTGGTATGACGACGCTGGGCCCTGCGCGCGAGTCCATTGATGGTACCAACCCCATTGCTCCTGGCCTCAAGATGGACAATTCCTGTGCGATGTTTCCAATGTACAAAACGCCTTTCAGCGTGACCACCTTGGCAACTTCAGGTATTGACTCCATTAGCAAGATTCCAGCCGGCTCACGCATCGGCTTTGGCCCAGCTGGCTCGACCTCTGACACTTATTTCCCACGTATGTTGGAAACCTTGGGGGTCCAATTCGATCGCCGCAACGGCGGTTGGAGTGATCTGGGTGGCCAACTTCAAGACGGTTTGCTGAATGTGATTGCGTTTGCAGTTGGCGTTCCAGTGCCTGCTGTTAGCCAACTAGAAGTGCAGACCAAAGTCAATATCATTGACTTCACAAAGGAAGAGCAAGCCAAAATTTTGGCGGCCTACCCAGTCTCTGCATTTGAAATTCCAGCATCGACCTACACCACACTGACCAAGCCTGCGCGCTCGGTAGCCATGTGGAACTTTGCCGTTGCCAATTGTCAACTGTCAGAGTCATTTGTCTACGAAGCCACCAAAGTTGTCATGAGTGACAACGCACGCATGCTGGGCATCCACAAGGCGGCCAAAGAGACGGTAGTCGCCAATTGGGACAAAAACTCCTTCATGGCATGGCACCCTGGCGCTGCGAAGTGGTTCAATGAAAATGGCGCGAAAATTCCAGCAAACATGATCTATAAAAAGTAAGTCTGTTTCTGTTGACACAAGCAGGAATCGCCCATTCGGGTGGTTCCTGTTTTTTTATGTAAGCCTACGTTATGACATCCACTGATAACTCAATTGACGAGCCAATCACACCCATACTTGCCCAAGGCGTTGACGAAGAGCCCGTTGAAAGTAACCGGCGCCAGTTTCGGGGCCTCTTGATGTGGCTCGCTTCTGTAAGCGCAGGTGTATACGCCTTCATGCACGTGGCGGCACTGAACGGCTTGTCACTCAGCGGCATGTCCATGGGCTTACTAGACTTTGCGTTTCTACCCAGCATGCCGCTTGAAACATGGGACTTTCGCATCGCCCACGTTGCTGGCGCGCTGGCGCTCGGATTTCTAATATTTTCTGGTGCCCGCTTTACCGAACAGACCAACCGCTTGTCGCTGGCTTGGAGCCTGCTCTCAGCGGTGTTTGTCGGCGCGGCCTTGTTTGGCTTGTACACGGCCATTGGCATTGCCTCAGACATTGCTGCTGGCGCGCTGTGGAATGGCTTAAGTCCTGCCATCAAATACCGCGAAACATGGCTGTTGGGCGCACCCTTGGTCGTGGCGAGCTTAGGCGCGAGCATGGTCTCTTGGGTCCACACCACGCAGCGACACCAGGCCACCTTGGCCGATGCGGCCCTGATCATTGCGTGCGGCGCAGTCGCTGTCTACCTCATTGCGGTCTACGGCACACTGATGCGCAACGCGACTGGCACACCGTTTGCTCCCATTGGAATTTCTTTGACGGCGGTCGCCGGCACGATTTTGATTATGGAGCTGACGCGCCGGGTAGCAGGCCTAGCTCTGGTGGCCATCGCTGGGATCTTTGTGCTCTACGTATTTGTTGGTGACCAACTGCCTGGCGTTCTCAACTCGCCACCCATTACTTGGCAGCGTTTCTTTAGCCAGGTCTACACAGACGTGGGCATATTGGGCCCAACGACCGCGGTGTCGTCCACCTACATCATTTTGTTCATCATCTTTGCGGCTTTTTTACAGGCTTCTAAGGTCGGTGACTACTTTGTAAATTTTGCGTTTGCGCTGGCTGGGCGTTCACGAGGTGGTCCGGCCAAGGTCGGTATTTTTGCATCGGGCCTGATGGGCATGATCAACGGCACATCGGCTGGCAACGTGGTAGCCACCGGGTCTCTGACCATTCCGCTGATGAAGAAAGTGGGTTACAGCAAAACCAATGCGGGTGCCATTGAAGCAGCTGCGTCGACTGGCGGGCAAATCATGCCACCCATCATGGGTGCTGGTGCGTTCATCATGGCGGAAGTAACAGGCATACCGTATGTGGATATTGCGATCGCCGCCATTATTCCATCCATTTTGTACTTCGGCTCCATCTACTTTATGGTGGACTTAGAGGCTGCCAAGCTGGGTATGCGCGGGTTGCGTGATGATGAGTTGCCCAAGATCAAGGTGCTGATCAAACAAGCGTATCTGTTCTTGCCCATCATCATTTTGATTGCTGCATTGTTCATGGGCTACTCGGTCATTCGAGCGGGCACCTTGGCGATTGCTGCTGCTGCTGTGGTGAGTTGGCTAACGCCTTACCCGATGAACCTGCCACGTATTGCTAAAGCCTTTGAGCTTGGCGGCCTGATGTCGATTCAAATCATCGCCGTATGTGCCTGCGCCGGCATCATCGTGGGCGTCATTTCGCTCACAGGTGTGGGCGCTCGTTTCTCATCGCTGCTGCTGGACTTGGCGGCCTCATCCCAGCTGATGGCCATGTTTTTTGCCATGTGTATATCTATTTTGCTGGGCATGGGCATGCCCACCACAGCCGCCTATGCGGTTGCCGCGTCGGTGGTGGCTCCTGGCTTGGTGAACTTGGGTGTGCCACTGTTGACTGCACACTTCTTTGTGTTTTACTTCGCAGTGGTCTCGGCCATCACGCCACCAGTGGCCTTGGCTTCTTACGCAGCGGCCGGCATATCTGGGGCCAACCCCATGAAAACGTCGATTGCTTCTTTCAAAATTGGACTGGCGGCATTCATCGTGCCGTTCATGTTCTTTTACAACTCAGCGCTGCTGATGGACGGCACCACCGCCGAGGTCATTCGCGCTGTTGTAACGGCATTGGTTGGTGTGTACCTGCTGTCTGGCTGCGTCATTGGGTGGTTTCTCAAGGCCACTGTTGGGCCGCTTTTACGCGTCGTGCTACTGTTTGCGGCTCTGTCCATGATTGAAGGTGGACTGGTCAGCGACTTGGCGGGGGTCAGCTTGGTGCTACTGGTTTTCTTTGGTCAAAAAATAGAACAAAAAAAGCTAAAGGCAACTTAAAGCCTTCGGCTCAGCAGCAGGCCACCCACTCAACCCGCCGCGTACACGGCGGGTTTTTTTCTGCCAATCGTTGAAGGCCATCACCTCGTTGCATGAGAGATTCGCCCATTAACTATCGTTTAAATCGATTGTTTTTATTGGAAATAGCCATTTTACAAATTGCTCTTAATGCCCCAGTATTGGATTTCACCATTTAAATGAGGAGGAATTTCATGAACAACGACACACCGCAAGCCGCAACATGCCCATTCGGACACGGGCCCGCCGCTGCATCCAACCACCAATCGAACCGCGACTGGTGGCCAAACCAATTGAACCTGGCCATCTTGCACCAACATCAACCATCGTCCAACCCAATGGACCCAGACTTCGACTACGCCAAAGCGTTCAATGCGCTGGATTTTGCTGCATTGAAAGCCGATGTGGCCGCCATGATGACGCAGTCGCAAGACTGGTGGCCTGCTGACTATGGCCACTACGGCGGCTTGTTCATTCGCCTTGCCTGGCACTCTGCTGGCACCTACCGCACGGCCGACGGACGCGGCGGTTCTGCAACGGGCAACCAACGCTTTGCGCCCATCAACAGCTGGCCCGACAACGGCAACCTAGACAAAGCACGCCGCTTGCTGTGGCCCATCAAACAGCGCTATGGCAACGCAATCTCGTGGGCCGATTTATTCATCCTGGCTGGCAATATAGCCATGGAAACCATGGGCTTTAAAACCCTTGGCTTTGGCGGTGGGCGCGTCGATATTTGGGCGCCCGAAGAAGACATTTACTGGGGCAATGAAAAAGAATGGCTGGCCACCAGCGACCAAGCCAACAGCCGCTATAGCGGAGATCGTGAACTAGAAAGCCCCTTGGCTGCTGTGCAAATGGGCCTCATCTATGTGAACCCGCAAGGCCCAGACGGCGTGCCAGACCCGCTGGCATCAGGCAAGGATGTGCGTGAGACATTTGCCCGCATGGCGATGGATGACTACGAAACGGTGGCCTTGGTTGCTGGCGGTCATACGTTTGGCAAAATGCACGGCGCTGGCGACCCCGCCCTGCTTGGTCCTGAGCCAGAAGGCGCACCCATTGAGCAAATGGGCTTGGGATGGAAAAACAAGCATGGCACAGGTCACGGCGCAGACGCCACCACCAGTAACTTTGAAGGCGCTTGGAAGCCCAACCCCACGCAATGGGACATGGGCTACTTCAAGGTGCTGTTTAAGTACGAATGGGAGCAGGTTACAAGCCCAGCCGGCGCCATTCAATGGCGTGCCAAAGATGTGGCCCCAGAGGACATGATTGTGGATGCCCACGATATGAGCAAACAGCACCCACCGCATATGACCACAGCCGATTTGTCGCTGCGTCAAGACCCAGCCTACGAGAAGATTTCACGCCACTTTATGGCCAACCCCGATGAGTTTGCGCACGCTTACGCCTCGGCTTGGTTCAAGTTGACCCACCGTGACTTGGGCCCTAAAGCCTTGTACCTAGGCCCTGAAGTGCCAGCTGAGGATTTGGTATGGCAAGACCCAGTGCCTGCCTTGGACCACCCTGTGGTGGATGCACAAGACATTGCCGCCCTGAAAGCCAAGCTGCTCGCCAGCGGCTTGTCGACCAGCGAGTTGGTGGCCACTGCGTGGGCCTCTGCGTCTACATACCGTGGCTCTGATAAACGCGGCGGCAGCAACGGCGCACGTATTCGCTTGGCACCGCAAAAAGATTGGGAGGCCAACCAGCCTGCGCAGTTGTCCAAGGTACTGGCTGCATTGCAAACCATTCAAGCGGATTTCAACGCGCAAGCCACAGGAGGCAAACGTATCTCAATGGCCGATGTGATTGTGCTGGCAGGCACGGCCGCCGTTGAGGCCTCCATCACGGCAACGGGCCTTGAACTGTCAGTGCCGTTCACCCCGGGACGCACCGATGCCACGCAAGCGCAAACCGATGTGGCCTCTTTTGACGTGCTAGAGCCTCAAAGCGATGGCTTCAGAAACTACCAAAAGAAAGTCTTCAACGTGGCTGCCGAACAACTGCTCATAGACAAGGCCCAACTGCTCACGCTGAGTGCACCAGAAATGACCGTGCTGATCGGGGGGTTACGCGTACTGGGGGCCAATGTGGGCGGCGCAGCACACGGGGTGTTCACCAAACATGTAGGCCAGTTGAGCAATGACTTTTTTGTCAACTTGGTGGACATGAGCAATGAGTGGGCGCCGACTGCACAGGACGTTGGTTTGTTTGAGGCGCGTGAGCGCAAGACCGGTGCGCTGCGTTGGTCAGCAACGCGCACAGACTTGGTGTTTGGGTCTAACTCTCAGCTGCGGGCCATCGCCGAGGTGTATGCCCAACATGACAACCACGTGAAGTTCGCAAAAGACTTCGCTGCAGCGTGGCACAAGGTCATGAACCTAGGGTTTGTCGCATAACCAGCCAGGCCCAAAAAAACCGGCTCCAGTTGTCACACTGGGCCGGTTTTTTTGTGCGCGCTAGCGAAGCGGTATGGTCACTGCCCTCTTTACTTAGACGCGGCAACGCGCGCCATCTCCAAACATTTGTTGGAGTAACCCCACTCGTTGTCGTACCAAGCCACCACTTTGACAAAGGTACTGTCCAGTGCAATGCCGGCTTCGGCATCAAACACAGAGGTGCACACTTCGCCGCGGAAGTCGGTGGCCACTACTTTGTCTTCTGTATAGCCCAACACGCCTTTCATGGCACCCAAGCTTGCAGCTTTCATGGCGGCACAAATTTCTTCGTAGCTAGCCGGGTTGTTCAATTCAACCGTCAAGTCAATAACTGACACGTCAGAGGTTGGCACGCGAAACGACATACCTGTCAGCTTTTTATTCAGCTCTGGAATAACCTTGCCCACGGCCTTGGCCGCACCAGTGCTGGATGGGATGATGTTTTCTAAAATACCACGGCCACCACGCCAGTCTTTGTTGCTAGGGCCATCGACTGTTTTTTGGGTGGCAGTGGTGGCATGCACCGTGGTCATCAGGCCGCGTTTTATACCCCACGTGTCGTTCAATACTTTGGCCACAGGTGCCAAGCAGTTGGTGGTACATGAGGCATTGGAGATGATGGCCTCGCCGGCATAGCTCTCGTGGTTCACACCAAAGACAAACATCGGCGTGTCGTCTTTAGAGGGGGCGCTTAATATGACTTTTTTAGCGCCTGCGGCCAAGTGCTTCTCAGCCGTTTCTTTGGTCAAGAATAAACCAGTGGCTTCTACAACAATGTCGGCGCCCACTTCATCCCACTTCAAGTTGGATGGGTCACGTTCTGCCGTCAAGCGGATTCTCTTACCGTTAACAACCAGTGTGTTGCCATCAACCGCGATGTCGCCTTTGAAGCGGCCGTGCACGCTGTCGTACTGCAACATGTAGGCCAAGTAATCAGGCTCTAGCAAGTCGTTGATCGCTACGATTTCAATGTCGTCAAAGTTTTGAACGGCGGCGCGAAACACCATGCGGCCAATGCGGCCAAACCCATTGATACCTAGTTTAATAGTCATAGAAATGTCTCCAATTAAATCGTTAAAAAAATCGAAATCAATACCCCAGCGAGGCGGGCAGCAGTCCTGCGGCTCGCCTTACCGGTTTTTAGGCTTGTTGCAGCACCTTGTGCACGGTGTCGGCTACGTTTTTAGACGTGAAGCCAAAATGCTCTAACAACATGGGCGCTGGCGCTGACTCACCAAAGGTGTCGAGACCCACAACGGCAGCGCATCCATACTTCCACCAGCCGTCGCTGCTGCCCATTTCCACCGCAATACGCGGCACGCCTTTGGGCAAGACAGAGACTTTGTAAGCGTTGTCTTGACGGTCAAACGTGGTGGTGCTGGGCATAGAAACCACGCGCGCAGCAATGCCGCGTGCGGCCAGCTCGACCTGTGCTTTCAAAGCCAGTTGCACTTCTGAGCCTGTGGCAATAATGACGGCTTGCGCACGCTTTCTCATACCCACTTCACTGGGCTCAGCCAGCACGTAAGCACCTTTGCTGATGCGGTCTAAATCTGTCTTAGGCGCGTAGGGCAAGCCTTGGCGCGACAACAACATGGCGGTTGGTCTGTCTTTGTTTTGTAAAGCTGTGGCCCACGCCACTGCGCTCTCAGCGGTATCACCTGGACGCCACACGTCTAAATTAGGAATAAGACGCAACGAAGCGGCATGCTCAACCGACTGGTGCGTCGGGCCATCCTCGCCCAGACCAATGGAGTCGTGTGTGAACACATGGATGACGCGCAGCTTCATCAGCGCGGCCATGCGAATGGCATTGCGGCTGTAGTCGCTAAAGGTTAAGAAGGTGCCACCATAGGGGATAAAGCCGCCGTGCAGTGCCACGCCATTCATGATGGCGGCCATGCCGAATTCACGTACGCCGTAGTTGATGTGCCGCCCAGTGTGTACGTCGCCGTTGTCATCAACCGTGGCCACCACATCGCCCGCGGCATCCATGCGCAAGTTCGGTGTGCACGATGTGTTGGTGAGGTTTGAGCCTGTCAGGTCGGCAGAGCCACCCAGCATTTCTGGCAAGGCAGCCGTGAAGAATTCCAACGCAATTTGCGATGCTTTACGCGAGGCAACAGTTTCAGCCTTGGTGTGTGCCGACACCACAGCATCAAACGCTGTCTGTTGAAAGCCTTTGGGCAGGTCGCCCTTCATACGGCGCACAAACTCTAAGGCCAGCTTAGGGTGTGCGGTCTTGTAGGCTTTAAACAGTTCGCGCCAAGCGGCTTGAATGGCCTTGCCTTGGGCGGCTGCAGCCCAGTCGGCATAGACGTCTTTAGGAATGTGGAATGGCTCAGCACGCCAGCCCAAGGCTTCGCGTGTCAATGCAATTTCTTCAGCACCCAGCGGTTCGCCGTGGGCCTTGGCTGTATTGGCACGGTTTGGTGAGCCTTTGCCAATAGCGGTTGTACACACAATAAGTGTTGGTTTATCGGCACTGGTTTTAGCGGTGGCAATGGCGCGGTCAACCGCATCAACATCATGGCCATCAATAGGGCCAATCACGCTCCAACCGTAGGCCTTGAAACGTGCCGGCGTGTCGTCAACAAACCATGGGTCAACTTGGCCATCAATCGATATGCCGTTGGAGTCATACAAGGCAACCAGCTTGTTCAGCTTCCACGCGCCGGCTAGAGCGCAAGCTTCGTGGCTGATGCCCTCCATCAAGCAGCCGTCGCCCAAGAAGGTGTATGTGTGGTGGTCAACCACCGCAAAGCCGTCGCGGTTGAATTGCTTGGCCATTAACTTTTCAGCCAATGCCATCCCGACTGCGTTGCTAACACCCTGGCCCAACGGGCCAGTGGTTGTTTCTATGCCAGGTGTGACACCCACTTCCGGGTGACCAGGCGTCTTGCTGTGTAACTGACGGAAATTTTTCAACTCGTCCATGGACAAATCGTAGCCAGTGAGGTGCAACAGGGCATAAATCAGCATGGAGCCGTGACCGTTGGACAGGACAAAGCGGTCGCGGTTGGCCCATGAGGGATCTTTGGGGTTGTGCTTTAAATGGCGCGACCACAATGCCACGGCCATATCGGCCATGCCCATTGGGGCACCAGGGTGTCCTGAGTTTGCTTGTTGAACGGCATCCATTGCCAATGCGCGAACGGCATTGGCCATATTGGTGGGGTTGGCCATAGAGTCTTTCGATGAGAGCTGAGATTGGGTCGCTTGAAACTAAATGTAGCAAAGCCCACTGATTTTAGCTGGTCATGAACACCATCCCAACAGGGTGTCTCTGACGGCGCAGCGCAATGCGCCACGTAATGCGAGACAATTGAAACATGATCACCACTGCCATGTTGTTGGGTGCGGGTCGAGGTGAGCGTATGCGCCCACTTACAGACACCTGCCCCAAGCCTCTTCTGCCCGTTAAAGGCCGCCCGCTTGTGGGCTGGGCCATGCAGGCCATGCACCGCAGCGGCATACAACAATGCGTGCTCAATACGGCTTGGTTGGGCGCACATATTGAGGCTGAGTTTGGGGCGCAAGCCCATGGCTTACAACTGCGCTATTCCCACGAGGGCCAAGACTTTGGCCACGCGCTAGAAACCGCAGGTGGCATAGCGCGCGCTTTGCCTATGTTGGGCGACACATTTTGGCTAGCTGCCGGTGACGTGTTTGCCCCCGCCTTTGTATTTGACCAAGACGTTGCACAACAATTTGTACAAGGCCGGGCATTGGCCCACTTGTGGCTGGTAGCCAACCCGACACACAACCCACACGGTGATTTTGCATTGGGGGACAACGCCTTGTTGTCCTATGGCGCTAGCGCCCAAGGCGAGATGCTCACTTACGCCACCATTGGCTTGTTCAAAGCCGCTTTATTCACCGCTCCTTGGTGCAGCATTGCACACGCCAATCCGCGCGGTAACTCATTGCCTCTTGCACCGCTGCTGCGCTTGGCCATGGACCAAGGTCTTGTAACAGGTCAACGCTTTCAAGGCGAATGGGTAGACGTGGGCACCCCGCAGCGCCTAGACCAGCTCAACCAAACCGCATAAGCTTGAGACGTCAAAATAAGACACACACCACACATCGTCATGCACATACCAATCAATACCCCATTACACGCCCAGCGCCGCGCTGCCTTTGCCAGCAACATGGGGCCTAACGCGCTGGCGATCATTCCAACTGCGCCGGAGCGCATGCGCAACCGTGACGCTGACTTTCCGCATCGCTTTGACAGCTACTTTTTTTACCTGTGCGGCTTTACCGAGCCTGGCGCCACGCTGCTTATAGACAGCAGTGGGCACACCACATTGGTGTGCTTGCCTAAGGACTTGGAGCGGGAAACATGGGATGGCTTTAGGCTTGGCCCGGATGCGGCCCCTTCAGCTTTGGGCATTGACGCTGCAGCAGCCACCAACGCGTTGGACGCCACAGTGGTTAAGTTGCTGGGCAATAAAGACGCTGTGTGGTGGCCGTTTGCCACGCACGAACAACTCAACACCAACGTCGAGCGTTGGCTGGGCTCGGTTCGCGCGCAAGCGCGCTCTGGCATGACATGCCCCACTACGCAGCGCGATGCCTGCTTGCTCCTTGACGAAATGCGCCTCATCAAAGACGCTACAGAGTTGGCCACCATGCGCAGAGCGGCCAGCATTTCAGCCAATGCACACATACGCGCCATGCAGCGCAGCGCTAGAGACCTTCGCGACCACCTTGATTTGCGCGAGTACCACCTAGAAGCAGAATTGCTGCACGAGTTTCGCCAGCACGGCTCACAGTTTCCCGCGTACACCTCAATTGTTGCCGCAGGTGCCAATGCCTGCGTGCTGCATTACCGCGCTGATACCGGCGCAGTTAAAGACGGCGATTTGGTGCTGATTGATGCGGGCTGCGAGCTAGACGGCTACGCCAGTGACATCACACGCACCTTTCCGGCCAATGGCCGATTCACAGCGCCACAACGCGACGTGTATGCGCTGGTGCTGGCCAGCCAAGTGGCCGCCATTAACGCCACACGCACAGGGGCGCGGTTCAACCAGCCGCACGAGGCCGCCGTTCAAGTGCTCACTCAAGGCCTACTGGACCTAGGCATTTTGAACAAGCAGCAGGTTGGCAACGTCGACGAGGCCATAGCCATAAAAGCCTACACACCTTTTTACATGCACCGCACCAGCCATTGGCTGGGCTTGGACGTGCACGACTGTGGCCGCTATGCGGGCACTGACTTGCAGGCGCAACAACACACACCGCCGCTGACACGCCACCTGCAAGAAGGCATGGTACTGACCATAGAACCTGGCTTGTACATCAGGCCCAGCGATGCGGTGCCAGCACACTTCCACAACATTGGCATTCGCATTGAGGACGATGCCGTGGTGAGCGCAGGTGAATGCGAGCTTATTTCGCGCGGGGTTCCTGTGGCCATCGACGATATTGAAGCATTGATGGCCTGATGGTCGAAGGCATGCGTATTTCTATTGTGAGCGTGAACACCGCCGTCGCGCACAACCTGCACGTGGGGAAACGGCGCATGCGCTCGGCCATAGGCAAGCGCGCACGCGCGGGTGCGGTTGAGGTCGGCGCACTTGGTTTAGAGGGTGACGAACAAGTTGAGTTGTCCATTCACGGGGGTATCAGCCAAGCTGTTTATGCCTATTCTATGGAGCATTACGCCTACTGGCAGCAACGCCGCCAAGCGCTGGGACTGGATTTGTTTGAACAAGCTTTGCCATCTGGCACCATGGGTGAGAACCTCACCATCACCGGCCTTTTAGAACAACACGTGTTCGTCGGCGACAAGTTGGTAGGGCCCAATGTGCTGCTGCGCGTGACGCGCGCACGCCAGCCATGTAGCAAATTCAACGCGGTCATGGGCTATGCCACAGCCGCTAAAGACATGGTGACCCAAGCCAACTGTGGCTTTTATTTGGCAGTAGAGCGCATGGGCAGCGTGGAGGCCGGGCAGACACTCGAGCTGCAACCTGGCGCCCGTCAGATCTCTATTGCCAGCCAAGCCCAAGCTATGTGGGCCCGCTATGCCAACGACTAAACCGGTCATCCTGCACTGAAACACGCTAATAAGTTTAAATTTAGCTTTTTTACATACATACTAGTCAAAAGCGCATCACCCCAACACCACGCTTTCAGACGAATAACAACCATAGGCCCTGCCTACAATAAGTCCCTGCGCACTCACGCGCGCAACCCTGTGTTGTTTTAAACAAGTGTTCACACCCATGACTGACTCTAATCAAAGCGCTGAGGCCAAAGCCAACAAACAAGCAGAACTGCGCAAAGCGGCACTCGAATACCACGAGTTTCCGACCCCAGGAAAAATCGCCATCGCGGCGACCAAACAGCTCACCAACCAACGTGACTTGGCATTGGCTTACTCACCAGGCGTGGCCGCTCCCTGTGAAGAAATTGTGGCCGACCCCAGTGCAGCATTCAAGTACACCAGCCGCGGCAACTTGGTCGCCGTCATCACCAACGGCACGGCCGTACTAGGCCTAGGCGACATCGGGCCACTGGCCGCAAAACCAGTGATGGAAGGCAAGGCCGTTCTGTTCAAAAAGTTTGCAGGTATCGATGTATTCGACATCGAAATTAATGAAAAAGACCCGGTGAAGTTGGTTGAAATAATCGCCTCACTGGAGCCTACATTTGGGGGCATCAACCTTGAAGACATCAAAGCGCCAGACTGCTTTTATGTAGAGCGCAAGCTGCGTGAGCGAATGAGCATTCCTGTGTTCCATGATGACCAGCACGGCACGGCTATTGTGGTGGGTGCAGCCTTCTTGAACGGCTTAAAAGTATTGGGCAAAGACATCAACAACACCAAACTGGTGGTGTCTGGCGCAGGCGCGGCCGCTCTGGCATGCTTGGCGCTGCTGGTCAAACTAGGCCTGCCCCGCAAAAACATATGGGTCACCGACTTGGCGGGCCTGGTGTACGAAGGCCGCACTGAGTTGATGGATGCCGACAAAATTCAATTTGCACAACCTACGTCACAGCGCACACTGGCAGAAGCTATCAAAGGGGCAGATGCCTTTTTAGGTTTGTCAGCTGGTGGCGTTCTAAAGCCTGACATGGTCGCCAGCATGGGCGAGCGGCCGCTGATTTTTGCGCTGGCCAACCCAAACCCTGAGATTTCCCCCGAAGAGGTTCATGCTGTACGCAGCGACGCGGTCATGGCCACGGGCCGGACCGACTATCCCAACCAAGTCAACAACGTCCTGTGCTTTCCCTACATTTTTAGGGGCGCTCTAGACGCCGGCGCGTCGACCATTACTGACGAAATGGAAGTCGCTGCGGTTCATGCCATTGCTGAGCTGGCGCAAGCCGAACAAAGCGAAATCGTGGCCGCGGCCTATCTGGGTGAACAATTGACATTTGGCCCTGAGTACCTCATCCCCAAACCGTTTGACCCGCGCTTGATGATGAAGATTGCACCTGCAGTGGCGCAAGCTGCCATGGACAGTGGCGTCGCCACCCGCCCGATTACAGACATGGCCGCTTACTGCGAGCGCCTGCAAAGCTTTGTGTTCGCTTCAGGCACGCTTATGAAGCCTATCTATGCAGCTGCCAAGCAAGCCACTCGCAAGCGAGTGGCTTACGCAGAAGGCGAAGAAGAGCGTGTATTGCGTGCTTGTCAAGTGGTGGTGGATGAAGGCTTGGCCAGACCCACATTGATTGGGCGCCCTGCCATCATTGCATCGCGCATAGTGCAATTTGGCCTGCGCCTGCACGCGGGCGTTGACTATGATGTGGTGAACGTCGAGCAAGATGAGCGCTACCGCAGCTTTTGGCAGGCATACCTCAAGAAAACAGCACGCCAAGGTGTGACACAACAGCTGGCAAAAATCGAAATGCGCCGCCGCCTCACACTCATTGGCGCTATGTTGCTGGAAACTGGCCATGTCGACGGCATGATCTGCGGCACGTGGGGCAGTACCAACGACCACTTGGCTTACATCGACCCCGTTATTGGCAAACGTGATGGCGCATGCACCTATGCGTGTATGAATGGCCTGATGTTGCCTGGACGACAAGTTTTTATTGTCGACACGCACGTGAATTACGATCCAAACGCCAACGAACTTGCCGAAATCACCATGGCTGCGGCCGAAGAAATGCTCCGCTTTGGCCTGACGCCTAAAGTAGCTTTGCTATCGCACTCCAGCTTTGGCTCTAGCAACCAACCCAGCGCCATCAAAATGCGCGAAACGTTGGCCTTGCTCAACGAGCGTGCGCCGTGGCTGGAAGTAGACGGCGAAATGCACGGCGATGTGGCCTTGGACGCCCAAGCGCGTAGCAAGCTCATGCCCGACTCGGTGCTGAAAGGCGAAGCTAATTTGCTGGTCATGCCCAATATCGACGCAGCCAATATCGCCTACAACTTGCTGAAGACGGCCTCAGGCGGTGGCATTGCTATAGGCCCTGTACTGCTCGGTGCACGCAAGCCAGTTCACATACTCACCCCGAGCACCACCGTTCGCCGCATTGTGAATATGACAGCCCTGACCGTGGCGGACGCCAACGCCAAACGAAACTAAAGCAAACCACACCCGCGCTGCACGCCTTGACAAGCGACCGCTGTGGTGTGGCTGCTACATAACCGTTGTTGCCGCTAAGCGGGGGTGCTTTTCACAGTGTGCAATTAGGACTTGCGCTTTGAGCGGCCTTCAGGCACACTAACGCGGTTGATTAAAGGGTTAACCCTCGCGCATGTGAACAGGTCTGCTTAGGCAGATATGTTGGGCGCAAGGTTGACGCTAAAGACGAAAATTTCGCATATTTTGAACTTAAAACGCGCCATTGTTGCAGTCGCTTTGCTGGCCGGTGTTGCTACAAGCTTCTTGCTGGTTGACAACCGACAGCAGTCGCCCGATTCCGACGCGGTCCATGGTCACAGTGAGTTTATAACTGTGGCCCAACTGCCACTAGAAGGTCAACGCGTTTACGCATTGATCTTACAAGGTGGGCCTTTTAAGTTCGACAAAGATGGCACTGTTTTTGGCAACCGTGAACGGTTATTGCCAGCCAACACGCGAGGTTTTTATAAAGAATACACCGTTACAACACCGGGTGTAACGCACAGAGGTGCGAGACGCTTGGTGTGTGGCGGTAAGCAAGTTGTGAGCTTGTTGTGCTACTACACAAACGACCACTACGCGAGCTTTCGCTTGGTGGTGTCTGAGTAGTTGACGGTGGTTGTAATAGCCACTGTAAAACAACAATAGTTTGGTTTATTGACTCTTGACAAAGAAAGACACGGAGATGGACACGCCGCTTCGTACCATACGTACAAACATTGTTCAATCCATTCGCGCGCACCGCGTGGGTGAATTGCAGACTGCTGCCGAGCAGCTTGGCCACCATTTTTTATACGCTAATTTAGCGAAAGCTGCTGCCAAGCAAGACGTTTTAGACCTGATCAACGGCCAATATACTTTGGCCGCCAACAGCAACAAAAACTTCGATTCGCTGTATGACGCCATGACAGACACCCTGCACAAGTCCGGTCCACAAACTGGCTTTGTCGTCGTGTTGGAGCATATCCCGTCGCACGCTAAATTCGACAAGGAAGCGCGCGAGCAATTGCTTGATATCTTCCGCGATACAGCTGATTACTGGAGCGACCGCAAAGTGCCCTTTCGCTGCTTCTACTCGTTCTCAGTGGCACGCGCCTCTACCGGCGAGACCATCAGCATTGAAGGAAGCACGGACGAACCCATGCCAACCGACAAATTGGTTGATATCAGCCCCATGGCGTTGCGCATGAGCAGCCCATTCAATGCAGGCTACTGGCTAAGCGCGGCTTAACAAGCGAGTGTCAACGTAACAAACCACCTGGCTGCACGGCTTAGGTGGTTTTTTTACGTCCGCACAAACAACGCTAGGCTGCTGGCAAACTGAAGTGCAGATCTAGGTAACTTTGCACAGACACTTGCTCGGCACGCTGACGCAAATCAAAGTCGCCTGTGTAGCCACGATGTGCCAACCATGCACCCAGTGTGTGGCGCAACACTTTGCGGCGTTGGCTAAACGCGACTTGGACCATCTCAGAGAACTCTTTCAAACGAACCGGCGCGCTGTCAACCTTCGGCACCATACGCACCACCGCGCTGTCAACACGCGGGGGAGGAACAAAACTGTGTGGCGGGACAAACAAAAAATTCTCCATCTCGTAACGCCACTGCAGCATCACAGACAAGCGCCCATACGCCGACGTTGAAGGCTTGGCGACCATGCGCTCAACCACCTCTTTCTGAAGCATAAAGTGCTGGTCTGTTACCGCGTTGACATGGTCAAGCAAGTGAAACAAGATGGGGGTGGAGATGTTGTACGGCAGGTTCCCCACCACACGCAGCTTGGGCACACCGAGCTTGAGGGCCAAGTCGGTGAAATCCACCCGCAACACATCAGACTCGATCACATCCAGCCCAGGGTTGGTGCGCAGCTTGGCTGCCAAGTCGCGGTCCAACTCAATCACACTGAGTCTGTCTAAACACGCCAACAACGGGTTGGTCAGCGCCGCCAAGCCTGGCCCTATTTCAACCATGGGATCGCTGCGCTGGGGATTGATACCGTCCACTATAGACGTGATGATCAGACCGTCATTTAAAAAATGCTGCCCAAATCGCTTGCGTGCAATGTGCTTCATTGGGTGGTCAGCGGCGTGCGAATATCGACATAGGCACGGGCACGTACACCTCGCGCCCACGCGGCATAACGCTGCACCGCTTGTTGCTCACGTAACAAGTTGGTAATAGCCACGGTTTGCTCTGCAGCGCTCAAGGCAACGCGCGCACGCTCTACCGTTTGTATCAAGTGCACACCAAAGCGAGACACCACTGGTGGTGAGATGGCGTTGATAGCCAGTTTGTCCATGGCGGCCTCAAACTCTGGTACAAACATACCCGGGCGGGCCCAGCCCAAATCGCCGCCTGCTTGTGCTGAGGCATCTTGGCTGACGTCAACGGCAACGCTGGCGAAGTCACGTTCCCCCGCAACGATTTGAGCACGCATTGCGGTTAGTGCTGCGACAGCTTTGTGTTGCTCGTCTTTTGTTTGCGCGCGCAGCAAGATGTGGCGCGCGCGCGTTTGCTCCACCGTCATGACAGGCGCTGCGCGCTGCTGCTTCAGCAACTTAACGACGTGCAGTCCAGCACCACTGCGTACCACCTCGGAGACACCGCCTGGCGATAAACTGGCCACTGCGTTGACAAATAAAGGTGGCAGTTCCGCCACCAGACGCAGCCCCAAGTCGCCGCCTTGAGCGGCATCGCCAGCGCCAGAGAACTCACGAGCCAGAGCGGCAAAATCTGCCCCCGATTTGGCCTTGACAGCCAGCTCGTCAGCCAGTGCCTGGGCTGTAGCAACAACAGACTGGCCTGCACCCTCAGGAATAGCTACCAAAATATGTGCCACCTGCAAGCTTAATGGACCAGGTTGTGCCTGGGCTTGGTTTTGTAAAAATTGGCGAATATCCGCTGGGGTGATGTCAATACGGTTGTCGACCTCGCGCACTCGGATACGCTGCACCAACAGCTGGTCATGCAGTTGGCGTCTAAAACCAACGATGCTGAGACCCTCGAGCTCAATTTGCTGGTGCAAGCCCTCAATACTGACCTGGTTCTGTGCCGCAACGGTTTGCTCCGCAGCATCAACATCAGCCTGCGTCACCACCACGCCAGCCTGCGTTGCAGCTTGAGCCTGCGCACGCTCATTGATCAGGGCCTCGAGCACTTGACTGCGCAACTGCGCGCCGCTGGCAGATGCGTTTTGTTTGGCCACTGCTTGCACACGCTGGCTCAGCTCAAAGGACGTGATTGGTTCTGTACCCACCACGGCCACAATGGCGTCACTCAACTCAGGTGCCAGGACTGTTTGTGCCAGCGCATGCTGCGCAACCGGGCTCAGGCACAGCGCCAACAGGGCTACATGAAGACGTTGTAACAACATAAATTCCCTTATTCGTAATTTTGAAAGCGGCTGGGCGCTTGTATATCTTGGCGCAGGTATTGGTAACGCGGCACGCTGGCGCTCAATGTCTTGATTGGACTAGCGCCGAGGCGCGAAAAGCCTACGAACTCCAGCTGGAACAAAATGCGTCGATTGGATTTTGTATTGGAGGTTTGCAAGCGCTCTACCACCACACGCCCAACCCAGCAACCCGCGTCGTATTCGAAGCCCGTGACCAAGTCGGCAATTTTTTTATCGACGCGGCTGTAGTTCACACGGCCAACGCTGTACCACCGCGGCGCGCCCAAGCCTCTTCCAGGCCCTAAGTCTTCTCCCCTGTCACCCCACAAATCATTGAGTGGCCACTGCCATGCCAAGTCAACCAATTCACTGCTGTTGCGCTGCAAACGGTACGCCAGACTCACCGTACGGTAATTGCTGGGTCTATAACTGACACCCCACGTCGCACGCTTGGCACGGCCGATATCTTGGTCGTATTGCACCAAGCCATCAACACGCCACAACTGACTGGGTTTGTACGCGCCGCCCAGCAACACGTCACTGACTTGGTCTGTTTGAACTGCTGCGCCGTCGGCGATGCCCTGGACCTGGTCTTGCAGGCGCATGCGCTGCGCAACCGTCATTCTGAGCACTTCACGACCAGACTCCCCTGCAAACCATCGGGAAGTGACGCCTAAGGTCAGGGTCTTGGTATCGGCTAAGCGGTCGTTGCCAGTGAACGGGTTGGCCGAATAAATACTTGCCAGATTGAAGTCGGCCTCGCCAGAATCGTAGTTGGGCAAGCCGTCTTGGCTGCTGAACGGCGTGTAGGCCAACATGGCGCGCGGCTCTAGTGTTTGTATGCCATCAGTGCCTGTATCACGCTCGAACACCAGGCCAGCATCTAGGCTCAATGTAGGCAGCGTCACGTTGGCATGTCGCCGACCTACATAGGCGCCTGACGTCAGCGCGTTATCCAGTTGGTAGCTGCGGCTGTGCAGGCGCAAGGCAGGCTGTATATAGCCACCCGGCGTTGACAAACGCTTGCTCACCTGCCCAGACAGAACCGCTCTGTCGCCACTGAAACTGTGGTCAGCCGGGTCGGCAGAAAAACGGGTGAGTTGTGAGTTGAGCTGCCAGTCCAAACCGGCCAATTGTGTCGACGGGCTGTTAGAGGCCATGTCGTAAGTCAGGTGCGGCTCGCGGTCGTAGGGTGCCACGATGCGTGTCGTATCGGTACTTTGCAAGGTCTCCCACTTGTAAGAGCCTACGCTGGCTTGCCACAAACCTTGTTGGGTGCTGAGGATCACGTTGTTGGCCAACAAGCGGTCCGTCAGCGAGGTGGTGCTGCGCGGGAAGTCTGACCAATAATCACCATCGCTGACGCGGTTGAGATTGGTTTGCAAGCGCACAGGCAAATCGCCAACACGCAAGCCTTGGTTGTGTTGTAACGACCATCCCCAACGCGTATCGCCGTTGCGCAGCTTGTCACTCGCCATATGGGCCGCGCGTAGTCTGCCGTCATAGCTTTGGCCTAAATAACGGTACTCACCCGCCAAATCCACCCCACGCTTACCCATGTAAGTGGGGTACAGCGTTGCGTCGTGGTTGGGCGCAATGTTGAGGTAGTACGGCACCGTTAGCTCGACACCGCTGGCTTGGTCAAAATTCAAGGTGGGTGGCAAGAGGCCAGACTTGCGCGCATCGGACAGCGGAAAGCTCACCCACGGTGAAGCCAATACAGGCACGCCTTTGAACTTCAGCACACCACCAATGGCGGTGCCGGTGTCATCAGTTTGGTCAAAGGTAATTGACGAAGCACTGACCACCCAGTCAGGCGCCCATGTGCCCCCTGGCGGTCTTGGACATGTTGAGTAGGTCACGTCTGTGGCAACTGCCACGTCTGGGCCTTTGAAGTCAATCCGTGCGGCCTGACCTCTGCCTTGACCCTGCCCGCTCACACTGTTGATCTCAAACTCTGGGGTGTCGAAATAGCCTTCGGTCGTGTCAAGTTTGATTTGCGCTTGTGGTCCCGTAAAGCGGTTACCACGCTGGTTGACATGCACATGTCCTTGCATGGTGACTGTGTCAGTGACCACATCTTGGTCAATGGTGTCGGCCTTGATGATGACGCCATGGCGGCGCAACTGCGCTTGGCCCTCAATGCGCGTAGACACATCGGCCTCGCCAGTGATGTTGTCGCCAGAGACGAAGGTGGGCAATTGGTCTTTGGCAGACGCAGGCAGATCCTCTGCCAACTCTTGGCTGAGCTGCAGGTTGTTGGATACAGCGCTGAAGGGCGGCTCCGCGCTGTGGGCCGATACGCTGTGCAGGGCGGCACTCAAGCCACACATGAGCAAGACCTGAGGCCACGAGGAGAAACGTTTGAGCATAGACAGAGGCTATACGAACTTGCAAGCAAGCGCCGCACAGGTGTTGAGAAAGGTGGGTAGTTGCGCAAGCCGATTAAGAGCAGCACATACAATCATTACTGCCATTATCCTACGAGACACTTGCGCCTATAAAAGCGGCGCGGCCAGCCATGCAAACCACACCCATACAGCGCACGCAACACCATGATCAGTCCTTGGAAATGTCTGTCAAATGGGACGACACGCAGCGAGGCGAGGCGTTTGCCAATTGGCTGAGCGCCATTGCTCCAACTCACCAATTGGATCTCAGCACGTTGGTCATCGCCAGCGCTGATGCCAGCTTTAGGCGCTATTTGCGGATTCGAGATACCAACGCACATCCGTTGATCATCATGGATGCCCCCCCAGACAAAGAAGACTGCGCCGCCTTTGCGCATATTGCCCAACTCCTGCAAGACGCCAGTGTTGCTGCCCCACACGTATTGGCCTGGGACGCGGCTCTTGGGTTTATGTTGCTGACAGACTTGGGGCAACACACCTTGCTAGATGTGCTGAGCCAAGTACCTGGTCTGCGCAGCGCCTTTGACATCGCACCACCCAATGCACCCACAGTTGACGTCGCAGCTCTGGCCTACACAACAGAAGCCGACAAGTCCGCTTCACTGCGCGTTGCCCACGGCTTGGTGCGCTCTTACATGGGTCAAAGTTTGGATATGCTGGTGCAATGGCAGCAGGCCACGCAAGCCCAAGCCTTGCCAGCCTACGACCATGCATTGCTGCTGCGCGAGCTCAAGTTATTCCCCGAGTGGTATATAACCAAACACAAGGGCATAACGCTAGACACTGCACAGGAGCAAACGCTGGCGCGCACGTTTGAGACTCTCATCACCCACAACCTAGATGCCCCCATGGTGTTTGTCCACCGCGACTTTATGCCGCGCAATATTATGGTGGACCACAACAACAATTTGGGCTTGTTAGACTTTCAAGACGCAGTCATTGGGCCTGTTACCTACGACATTGCCAGCCTCATGCGTGATGCATTTTGGAGTTGGGATGACGACATGGTCATTGACATCACTGTGCGTTACTGGGAACGTGCACGTGCAGCAGGGCTGCTCAATCACCACGACTGGGCCCAAGACTTTGGCGCATTTTTCCGCGCTGTGGAATGGATGGGGTTACAACGTCATTTAAAAATATTGGGTATTTTTGCTCGCCTCAGCTTACGCGATGGCAAGCCCAAGTACTTGGCTGATACGCCGCGCTTCATACATTACGTGCGCAACACAGCAGCGCGCTACCGAGAGCTGAAGCCGCTGCTACAACTCATTGACCACATAGAGGGTCTCGAGGCAGCCAGTGGCTACTCATTTGGCCGCGCTTAGGCCACACGCGGCACCACCACGACATTCATAACGCTATGCCCCGTATTTATTGTGACCAAACCCTACACGCTGGGGGCCACCTGACCCTGTCCAAAGAGGCCAGTCGCCACATACAAGTCCTGCGCATGCAGCCGGGCCAAACGGTGCATCTGTTTGATGGCCATGGTGGTGAATACGAGGCAAACATTACGCAAATAGGGCGGCAACATGTCGATGTTGCCGTTGGCTTACACACAGCTGTTGAACGCGAAGCATCACTTGCGGTGCATTTGGCGGTGTGTATGCCCGCCAATGAACGCATGGACTGGCTGATCGAAAAAGCAGTTGAGTTGGGCGTGGCCAGCATCACCCCTTTGATGAGCCAACGCAATGTCGTCAAGCTCTCAGGCGAGCGAGCCGGGAAAAAGCAAGCGCACTGGCAAGCAGTTGCAGTGGCCGCTTGTGAGCAATGTGGTCGTAACCTTGTGCCAACCATTGCACTGCCTCTTAGCTTGTCGTCGTGGCTGAAAGGCTTTGAATCAACGTCGCATTCCGCGCAACGGTTTGTGCTGTCACTGCAAGCTACCACTGCGACTATGGCCGAGCCCACCGCTGCAGTGCCCAATGCGACCTGGATACTCAGTGGCCCTGAAGGCGGCTTAACCGCCCAAGAAGAAGCCCTTGCCATTGCGCTAGGCTGGGCACCTCTCAGCTTGGGGCCCCGCGTCTTGCGGGCCGAAACAGCTGCATTGGCGGCGTTGATACGTCTGACCGCATAACCTAACAAACCACGCTGTGCGCAGCGATACCGCCTATGAACAAAAACCTGTGGTTTCTTGCCGCTGCACAAGGCCTATTTTTAACCCACAACGTGGTATTCATTGCCATCAATGGCTTGGTCGGCCTGGCTTTGGCGCCATTGGGTTGGATGGCTACTTTGCCAATAACCGGCTATGTGGTGGGTGCCGCGCTGTCTACAGGCATAGTCGCTAAAACGCAGCGGCGATTTGGCCGTCAAGTGTCCTTCCAACTGGGCTTGCTGGTTGCACTTGTCTCGGCACTGCTGTGTGCCCTGGCCACCATACAAAGCAACTTTTGGATGTTGGTGTGTGCGACCGTTCTGGCCGGTTACTACAGCGCCAACGGCCAGCTGTACCGTTTTGCGGCGGCTGAACTGGCAGCGCCGGAATCGCGCGAACAAGCGGTGTCTTTGGTGTTGGCCGGTGGTCTCATTGGTGCGGTAGTAGGCCCCAACTTGGCGGCTATGACGCGCAGCCTGACCGCTACGGCTTTTACCGGCTCCTACCTGTCCTTGGTGGCTGTAGCCGCCTTGTCCATGGCCATCATGGCGGTGGTTCGCTTTCCAGAGATTGCAAGCGCCCACAAGCGTGGCGATACCGGCCGCCCAATGGGTGTCATCATGCGCCAGCCTGTGTTCATAGTTGCCGCCGCCGGTGCGGCATTGGGATACGGCGTTATGAACTTGCTCATGGCGGCCACACCGCTGGCCATGCGCGTGTGTGGCATGGGTTTTGACAACATCGCCCTGGTACTGGAGTGGCATGTCATTGGCATGTTTGCACCTGGCTTTTTTACTGGCCACCTGATCAAGCGCTTTGGCGTTCTGCCCGTCATGGGCGTGGGTGTGCTGTTAAACGCCGCCTGTATTGCCATCGCTTTGAATGGTCAAGACTTGATGCACTTTACGGCAGCCCTGTTCGTTTTGGGTGTCGGCTGGAATTTCTTGTTCACGGGCAGCACCACCTTGTCGTTGCAGGCCTATCGTCCCGAAGAAAAGGACAAGGCACAGGCGAGCATCAATTTTCTCACCTTCATCACCATGGCGCTGGGCTCATTTGCATCGGGCGCGCTTCTTACCACACAAGGTTGGGCCTGGTTGAACTGGGGCTCTTTGGTCCCTGTTGCCTTGACAGGCTTGGGCTTGTGGTGGCTCGCCATAAGAGGGCTGACCAACAACAAGCCGCACACACCACATAAATAATTGACATTTAAGTACTATTAATTTGTATTTAAATTATTTTTTGAATTACAAAGTGTGACATAGTATGTGCTTAGTTGGCTGTTGTTCGGCCTTAACCATTCAAATGCAAGGAGCACATATGGGACTCATGGATTCACTCATCAGCGCAGGCGCCAACGTGGCTAAGTCACAATTGGGCGACCACAATACAGGCGACGCCGGCGAATTCAGTATGCTCGGCATGGCCGGCATAGCCAGTTCGCTGCTCCAACAAAGCGGGGGCATCAGCGGCCTCATGGCCAAATTTCAAGACGCTGGCTTAGGCGATATTGCTGCTTCATGGATGGGCAGCGACGCCAACCTCCCCGTATCTGGCGACCAACTGCAACAGGCCTTGGGCGGCGACACACTCAACAACTTGGCACAAGGAACCGGCACTGATGGGCCAGGATTGGCCTCACAATTGGCCACCATGCTCCCCACCCTCATAGACCAGTTCACACCTGCGGGCGGCGTTGACGGTGACGGCATGCCAGACCTTGGTGCCATCACTGGCCTTTTGAGCAAGTTTATAAAGACTTAAAGACATTGCAAGCGTGTAAAGATCTGCTTCAGGCAGGTTCAGCGCGGTAAAAGGGCATCCAGCCAACTGGCCAAAGTGGTCAGCGCAACATCGCGGTACAGCGGGGTCTCATTAAATATCTCGTGAAATGCGGCGTCTAGACGCCGCGTTTGTACGTTTGAGGACGCGCTGAGGGCAAATGCGTCGGTCGCTTTAGAGTCGACCAACACGTCTGCGCCGGCATACATCAACAACAGCGGTACCTGCCAAGCAGCAGCGCCAGCCAACACTTGCTGTGCAGTGCTGATTAACCAATGCCCCAACCTCGGCGAGATGTATGCGTGTACCAGGGGGTCTTGGGTATAGGCCTGAATAACCGCTTGGTCGTGGGACAAGCCGCCATGCTTTAAGCCATTTGGCAGTCTAATGTTTGGCACATACTGCGCCAATATCCGCGCTAGATGTTGCTCAAGTCTGCGTGCATGCACACCCAGTACCGGTGATGACACTATGGCTGCCAGCGGACCAGCAGCAGAACCAATGATGGGGCCGCGCTGCAACCACCGCATAGCCACCAAGCCGCCCATGCTGTGGCCCAACACCAGCAGTGGCGCGCCGTCCGTGTGTGCCTTGGCAAAGGATTGCCAAACACTGTCGAGGTCCGTCAGCAAGGTGTCAGACTTAGGCAACACACCTCGCGCGCCGTCGCTAGCGCCATGACCACGCTGGTCGTAAGCCCAAACAGAAATGCCCTGCTGTTGAAGCCATGCGGCCAAGGCGTTGTAACGGTTAGCGTGCTCACCCAGGCCATGAACCAGCAACACGTGGGCACGCGGCGCATCAACACGTTGCCATGGCCAGGCCAACGCAACCAAGTTGTGGCCGTCCGACATGGTTAAGTTGTTTACGGCTGGTCTACACATGGTTTTCTCTTTGGGAGTCGCTTAGGTCAGCGCCAGGTTGATTCGCGCACTCGTCAAACACGCGGGCTGTGCAGCCTCTGCAAATACCGGGATCTACCACCGGCACCAAGTGTGCAATAGCGGTGTATTTGTCGCCAAATACATGGTGTTCACCTAAAGCTTGGTCAAAACCTGTGGTGTGCCACATGGCCGTCACTGCTGGGCGCGGCCTGTGGAAGTACAAGTCGCCGCCCATAACCCGACGTGCAGCCAACTCATGAGCCCACAGCTGCGCGCCAGCCAAGTCAATGAAGTTCATGCTTTTGGCCATGACCAATAGATGCTTGGGTGCATCTGGTGTGCCACGCAAAACCTGCAGCCTGTCACTCACGGACTGCACCGCACCAAAGTAGACGTCGCCTTCCATGCGCAACAGTTTAATTTGCGGACACTGCGCCAACGCGGCTTCGTTGTTGGCCACATCCACAAAGCGGCGGGGTTGCTCGCGGGTGTCAAAGCCCATATGACGCATGGCTGGATGAGCCGTCCGGTACAAAAAAACCATCAGGCTCAACAGTGCACCCAACACAATGGCGTACTCAAGGCGCAAGGTCACAGTGGCCAACAAAGTGAGCGCCGCAATGATAAAGTCACGTTGGCTGACGCGCCACAAGTAGCGCCAGCGACGCACATCTAACAAGCTCCACGCGACCAACATCAACAAGCCAGCAACGGCCGCTACTGGTATGTACGCCAACTGCGTTGCAGCTACGCCGACCAGGGCCAACATCAACACAGCAGAAAAGACTGCCGCCAAAGGCGTTTGTGCGCCCGCTTCGAAATTGGGTACAGACCGGTTGAGCGAGCCGCACGATACGTAACAAGAGAAAAAGGCCCCCACCACATTTGACAGGCCTTGGCCCACAAACTCGCGGCTGGTATCAATGCGCTGACCTGAACGATCTGCCAGCGCTTTGGCTATAGACACACTTTGCCCTAAGGCCACCAAGCTTAGCGCCACAGCCAAACCAATCAACTCAGGCAAGTCGCGCAGCGGCACTGAAGGCCACGACAGTTGCGGGAAGGGTGAGGGAATATGCCCCACAGTAGCAACCTGGGCGTTGGGTAATTGCAGCGACACCAATGTGGCTACCGCCAGCCCCAGCAACAAATGAGGCCAGTCCTTTTGCCAGTATTTCACCAGCAACGCCACCACAATGGTGGTGGCGGCCACCAATACGCTGGCCCAATGCGTTTGGGCAACATGGGTCACGGCAAATGACACAGACGACACCGCACCGTGCACATCACCTGTGTTTAAGCCCAACACATCTGGCGTGGCGCTCATTGCAATAAGCAAGGCCGCACCAGCGGTAAATCCAAACAACGCCTCCGGCGAAATAAAGTTGGCCACACTGCCCAGGCGAAATACACCCACAGCCAGTTGAATCGCACCCACCATGAAAGTCAGTGTCAACGCCAGCGCAATGTAGTTGGCGCTGCCAACCACCGCCAGCGGAGCCAACATGGCCAACATGGCCAAAGAAATTGCGTTGGTTGGCCCTGATGTGACATGCCAACTTGAGCCACATAACGCCGCCACAATGCACGGCACTATAGATGTGTAAACGCCGTACTCAATGGGCAGGCCCGCTAGCGTAGCAAACGCTATGCCTTGCGGCAGCGACAGCACCATGCCCAGCAAGCCCGCTTGTGCATCTAAGCGTAGGCTGTGCGGATTGACTCTTGCCAGCCAAGGCCACAGTCGCACCGCTAGGCTTGGCTTGGCGTTAGAGGCGAAAGCTTGCATGGTTTTTTCGTAGTCGCTTTGAAATCCGGCTGTCCAGCTTATTTGTGAAACTTAAACACAGCAGTGCTAGACAGCGCATTCGGCAACCAGCGCCTGACTCTGCCTGCATGCAAGCCAAAGCTGTCAGCGATGTGCAAGCCGTTGGCTGTGGCCAAGACTTCAAAGTCTGTGAACGTACCGACGCGTATGTTGGGCGTGTTGTACCACTGGTAAGGCAGACGCTTGGTCACAGGCATGCGTCCTTGCAGCACTTGGAGTCTATTCGGCCAGTGCGCAAAGTTCGGGAAAGCCACCACGCCAATGCGACCAACTCTTGCCGTTTCGCGCAGCATCACCTCGGCATTGCGAAGGTGCTGCAACGTGTCAATTTGCAACACCACGTCGAAGGCGTTGTCGTCAAACATGGTCAAGCCCTCGTCCAAGTTCAGCTGCAGCACGCGCACACCTGCGGCTACACACGACTTGACTTTGGCGTCGTCAATTTCAACACCATAGCCCGTGCACTGGCGGTGTGTTTGCAAGTAAGCCAGCATGGCACCGTCGCCACAGCCTAAGTCCAGCACGTGTGCGCCCATGGGCACCAAATTGGCCAACGCTTCCATGGTTTGATCGGTACTCATTGCACGTCCGCCTGTGTCGTTACGGCTTGTTCAAAATAGGCGCGCACCACGCCGTGGTAGCGTGCGTCATCTAATAAAAAGGCATCATGACCATGCGGCGCATCTATTTCGGCATAACTAACTGCATGCTTGTTTTGCACTAAGGCGCACACCATTTCCCGGCTGCGGCTTGGCGCAAAGCGCCAGTCGGTGGTAAAGCTCACCAACAAAAATTTCGCGCGCGCTGTGGCAAGGGCTGCGCTTAAGCTGCCTCCGTGCTCACGCGCAGGGTCAAAGTAATCCAAAGCCCGCGTAATTAACAAATACGTGTTGGCATCAAAGTACTCCGCAAACTTGTCGCCTTGGTAGCGCAAGTAACTCTCAATTTCAAACTCCACCTCTTGGGTGCTGTACAAATAGTCTGTGCCTGTGTTGCCATCAAGCAGTGCCTGCGTGGCGCGGCGCAAGTTGCGGCCAAATTTAGCGTTCATCACATCATCGCTCAGGTAAGTGATGTGGCCAATCATGCGGGCAATCCGCAAACCTCTGCGGGGTAACGTGTTGTGGGCGCGGTAGTGACCAGCCAAGAAGTCTGGGTCTGTCACAATCGCCCGGCGCGCGACCTCGTTGAAAGCAATGTTTTCTGCGGTGAGGTTGGGCGCACTGGCCACAAGAACAGCATGGCGAACACGTTGTGGATATTGCAGTGCCCAGCTCAAGGCCTGCATGCCGCCCAAGCTGCCACCCATCACAGCGGCCAATTGAGTAATCCCCAGCGCATCTAGCAAAACGGCTTGCGTGTTAACCCAATCTTGCACAGTCACCACGGGGAAGTCTGCCCCCCACACCTGCCCAGTTGCAGGATTTACAGTGGCCGGGCCGCTAGAGCCAAAGCACGAGCCAATGTTGTTAACGCCAATGACGAAGTATCGGTCTGTGTCCACTGGCTTACCAGGGCCCACCATGTTGTCCCACCAACCCGTGCTCTTGCCATCTAAGCTGCCATCGGCGTTGGCATACACCCCAGCCACATGGTGAGACGCATTCAATGCGTGACAAACCAGCACGGCGTTGCTGGCATCAGCATTGAGCTCGCCGTAAGTCTCGTAAGCCAAGGTGTAGCCGGCCAACACAGCGCCGCTGCGCATGGTCAGCGGCTCGTCAACGTCTAGTGTTTTGGCAAGCGCTATTAAAGTCATGGCACAAAAAAACCCAGTTAACCAAAAACGGTATCGGGTTGTACATGCACATGACCCGTTTTTAGCTGCATTTATAAAACGCGCCCGCAAGCTGGAGCAAATCGGCGCAAGGCTTTCAGTATAGCAACTGATAACTTGCAAACCACGCGACGCTATATGGCTTGCACAT
>Ga0105051_10000573_pt1 | contig 51004 bp, 48 predicted proteins | sample FRY02_FD_78383 | JGI IMG/M metagenome (GOLD analysis project Ga0105051, IMG submission 78383) | Freshwater microbial communities from Lake Fryxell liftoff mats and glacier meltwater in Antarctica - FRY-02 (megahit assembly) | ecosystem: Environmental > Aquatic > Freshwater > Ice > Glacier... | reverse complement strand
GAAATCAACATGACTCGACGATCGGTTGCAGCCGGTGTGGAGGCCAATACATGCGCCGTCAGAAAAATGGCAGAGGTGATATTGACATTGAAGGCATCGTTGATCGCATCGAAATTGGTTAGATTTTGTACTTGAGCGATGGGCGTCACAATACCGGCATTGTGAATAAATCGGACATGCGCATGACCTGCTAGGAGCGACACCAGTTGTGATGCGACTTGAGTGACCGCTTGGGCATTGGACAAGTCCACTTCGATTTGAGTCAGTGTCGTGTGATGCTTTTGAGCGATCTCGCTGAGCGAAGGAGATACTTTGCGCGAAAGCGTGACAAGATGGTCGCCCCGCTGAGCGAGCTGCTCTGCCATCGCAGCCCCCAAACCACGCGTCGTACCAGTCAAAATGGTCAATGTCGTCATGTTTTATACCCCTTGCTTTAGGCTGGCCTGGATAAAGGGATCGAGATCGCCGTCCAGAACTTTTTGTGTATTGGAAATTTCTAAGTTCGTACGCAAATCCTTGATACGGCTCTGATCCAACACATATGAGCGAATCTGATGACCCCAGCCCACATCGGTTTTGGCGTCTTCCATCTTTTGCTGCTCAGCCATGCGGTTGCGCATTTCGAGCTCGAAGAGGCGCGACTTGAGCATTTGCATCGCTTCTGCTCGGTTCCGATGCTGAGAGCGATCGTTTTGGCACTGCACCACAATGTTGGTTGGTATATGGGTAATGCGTACTGCTGAGTCTGTTTTGTTGATGTGCTGTCCACCGGCACCGCTTGCGCGATAGGTATCAATGCGTAAGTCGGCCGGATTGATATCGATTTCTATGGAGTCATCGACTTCTGGGTAGACAAATACACTGGCAAAAGAAGTGTGACGTCCGCCTGATGAGTCGAACGGGCTTTTGCGAACCAGGCGATGTACGCCACTTTCGGTACGTAAAAACCCAAAGGCATACTCCCCCTCGATCTTGATCGTCGCTGATTTAATACCGGCGACTTCACCGTCTGATTCCTCAAGCAGCTCGGCTTTAAAGCCTTTGCGTTCTGCGTAGCGAAGGTATTGTCTCAACAACATTGAAGCCCAGTCTTGTGCTTCAGTGCCGCCTGCGCCTGCTTGAATATCCAGAAAGCAGTTTAAAGGGTCGGCCGGATTGGAGAACATCCGACGAAACTCCATACCTTCTAGTTTGCTTTGAAACTGATCGGCATCGCTTTCGATTGCTTCGAGAGTTTCATCTTCATTGTCAGCGGCAGCGAGTTCGAATAGCTCAAGCGAATCCGCGATCGACTGTGCAAGTGCGGTCAATGTGACAACCACATCCTCAATACTTTTTTTCTCGCGTCCAAGTTCCTGAGCACGCTTAGGATCATTCCAGACGTTTGGATCCTCTAGTTCAGCGTTAACAACATGTAGGCGTTCAGCTTTAACTTCGTAGTCAAAGATACCCCCGAAGAGCGGCTTCGCGCGCGGCGTAGTCGACGAGTCGAGAAGAAATCTGATTTTGACGTTCTGCTTCCATGTGCTTGAATTCCGCTATAAATATAGGTGTAACCCGCTATTTTAACGGACTCTGACCCTTGGGGCAGACGTCACGATCAGCAATGTTGGTGTCACGACACGCAACAAGGCGATGGCGGGTTGTTTAGACGGCTTCGGCATATTCCACAATGAGCTGGACCGAGACAACACCGTTCCAGACATTCTGATCCAGTCTATAGGCCATTTTTATACACTCTGGCAGTTGTTCGACGTGATTGAACCAGATTGCATCAAAACGCTGATGACCGCGTTGCACGGAGAGTTTTAGGTGCTTTTCCCCAACAAGCTTTTGGTTCTTGACCGTGAATTCGTCAAGAAATAGGGGAGCGGCAAAGCCTGCACCCCAGACTTGCTGTTCAAGTAGATTGGCGACTTGCACGTTGGCATAGCCCATTTCGAGGGAGCCATCTGTCTCGATGACTGGCTCGAAACTTTGGCGTCCGGTCAGTTCGGTGACTGCGAGGTCAAAAGCGGGCGCAAAACGATCAAAATCAGCGCGTCCAAGTGTCAGTCCGGCTGCCATTGCATGGCCACCGAACTTACGAATCAGACCAGGATGCCGCTTGGATACGAGGTCCAGGACGTCGCGCAGATGCACATCTGGAATCGAGCGACCGGAACCACGCAATTCATCATCGCCGGCCGGCGCAAACGCAAGTGTCGGCCGAAAGAACTTTTCTTTGAGACGCGAGGCAACAAGCCCAACCACGCCTTGATGCCATTCTGGATGAAACACACACACTGAAGCGCCGATTTTGCCAGTTTGTATAGACTCGGTTGCCTCGAGCGCCTGTTCTTTCATGACACTTTCGATTTGGCGTCGTTCGCGATTAATCGTGTCAAGTTCTCTTGCCAGTTCAAGCGCTTGCATATCGTCATTGGAGATTAGGCAGCGTATGCCAAGGCCCATGTCGGCTAGACGACCGGCTGCATTGATGCGTGGCCCAAGTGCAAAACCTAGGTCAAATGCGCTCGCTGCTTGCGGATCTCGAGCGGCTACGGCGAAAAGAGCCCGAATACCCGGCTGCATGAGGCCGCGGCGCATGCGATCAAGGCCGCGGGTGACAAGTAAACGGTTATTGGCGTCCAGTCTTACGACGTCGGCCACGGTGCCCAGCGCAACTAGATCAGCCAGGGCATCGAGCCGGGGGCCACCATTCGCAGGATAGTGCCCACGCAGACGGAGCTCAGCGCGCAAGGCCAGCATGAGGTAAAAAATGACGCCGACACCAGCAAGATTTTTGGAAGGGAAACCGCAGCCTGGCTGATTCGGATTGACGATCGCCAAGGCTTCGGGCAATTGATCGCCAGGCAGATGATGGTCTGTGACAATCACACCCATGCCCGCCGCGTTTGCGGCGGCAACACCGTCAACGCTAGCAATACCATTGTCGACGGTGATGAGTAGATCGGGCCGTCCCGCATCATGGCAACAAGCCAACTCCACGACTGCAGGCGACAAGCCATAACCGGTTTCAAAGCGATTGGGGACCAAAAAGTCAACGATGGCTCCCATTTCTGTCAGCGCGCGCATTCCGACGGCGCAGGCAGTCGCACCATCGCAGTCATAGTCAGCGACAATCAGCATGCGTTTGCCCGCTGCAATGGCGTCTGCCAGCAATTTGGCGGCGTACTCGGCTTGTGTCAATTGAGTGGGCGCAAGCATGGCTGGCCATTCGAGCTGGACATCCTGGCTGCGCTCCACGCCACGTGCTGCCCATAGTCGAGCAAGCAGGGGGTGAATGCCATCGGATTGCAGTCTTTGCGTTGTGCCGTGATCGACGGTGCGAACGGTTATTTTTGGTGTGTCCACCAGTGTGTCCATTTTTGTTGACTTGCGGGTGAGAAATATTGCCACCAGCGACGTTTGATGTGGTGAAGTTCAACGATTTTGCGTTCACCAAGAAGCGTCAGTGAGGCTTCGAGGGGTAAGGCGTCCAGATAGGTTGAAAGTTTTGGAAGTTGGGCGATCCATTGTGACCAGTCACCCTGTAAAAAGGCAGCGGTTAGGGCATCATAATAAACAGGCTCGGGGGAGGGAGGTGCGGGCTTCCACCCGGGACTGCCACCATAGATCCATAAGCTGTTGATCGGGTTTAGGCCTCGCTCTAGTCTTTGGGTATTGACAGGGTGCTCATGCCAGAGCATTTGTACTTCATTAAGCAGTTTGCGCCAGATTTTCAAAGATTCGTGCTGCGGCCACCAGTCAGCAATTGCGAGGGTGGATACTGCGGCAGGGGAAATTGAGTTGAGCTGCGCGCCTGCCGGAAGCCAGACACGCCAGCGGCCAGGCTCCAGAGGCAGCACGGATATTGCGCTGTCAGTCCATAAGGAATGGGCGGCTTCAAAGAGTGCGTCGGCCTCATGCGGCTCGAGCTGTATGGACTCGGGAATAGCGAGTTGTGCGCCTTCTCGTCCGATCGCAACCGAGCATAGGTCGGCAATCCAAACAGGCTCTGTCGCTTGAGTCATGCCGGCTCGCCATGCTGCAAGTCCAGCACCAAATGTGTGACCGTGGTGACCTGTATAACCGTGCTGGACCAGCTCTAGAAACTCCTGAGCGGTACAGCCTGATTCCTCAGGTGCGTGCTCAATACTTTGCGCTGCGAGGCGCTCCATGATGCGAACCAGTGCCGGGCAGTGCGCTTGAACATGTGGCAAAAGGTCTGCCGCAATAGAGGCCGGGGGTAGGGAGGCTGGGATAATCAGATGCATCCTCAGATTGTAGTGGGATGACGGATCGTTTGGGGTTTGATGCGATAATGAAAGAGTGCTGAAACTACCTTATGAACTCTGGATTGGTGCCCGCTATGCGGGGTTAAGTCGCGCGCGCTCTCGTGGGGGCCGTCGAGACGGCTTTGTCTCGTTTGTGGCCGCAACATCAATGGCTGGCATTGCCTTGGGCGTTGCAGCCTTGATTGTGGTGCTGTCAGTGATGAATGGCTTTCAAAAAGATGTGCGGGATCGGATGCTTTCCGTCTTGCCACATATTGAAATCTTTGTGCCTAGCGTTGAGGCAACTCAGGTCTTGGATCAGTGGCCCGAGCTCGCCAAACAGGCGCGAATGTCCCCGTCCGTGACCGGAGCGGCTCCGTTTGTCGCAGCCCAAGCGATGCTAATGCGTGGACAGGATCTGCGCGGTGTTCAGATCAGGGGGATTGATCCCGAGGCTGAAAAAGAAGTATCCGATGCTGGACGGCAAATGGTCACTGGCAAGTTAACAGACCTCAAGCCAGGCGCTTTTGGCATTGTGTTGGGCCAGGAGTTGGCCGACCTTTTGCAAGTCCGTGTGGGTCAGACCGTCATGATGTTGGCACCGGCCGCCAATATCAGTCCTGCGGGCTTTACACCTCGTATGCGTCAGTTCACCTTGGTGGGGACGTTTCGCTCTGGCCATTACGAATACGACTCTTCGTTGGCTTTTACTGATGCGACGGATGCGGCCAACATGTTTCGAGATGGTGGCATGGCAGGCGTCAGATTGCGCGTCAACGATATGCATCGTGCCCCTGAAATCGCCCGCGAACTTGTACCGCTGTTGCCGCGTACGGTTGCCGTGGCAGACTGGTCTCGTAACAACAGAACTTGGTTCGCTGCTGTGCAAACGGAAAAGCGCATGATGTTTTTGATTTTGGCGTTGATTGTGGCTGTCGCAGCCTTCAATCTTCTTTCGTCCTTGGTGATGGCGGTCAAAGATAAGCAGTCTGATATCGCGATTTTGCGTAGTTTTGGTGCGACGCCTGGCGAGATTGCCCGAATTTTTCTGGTCCAAGGTGCTCTGATCGGAGTCATTGGCACTTTGCTTGGTGTGGCGGGGGGCACTGCGATCGCTTTTAATGTGGATGTGCTGGTACCTGCGATTGAACGCATGATTGGCGCGCAGTTTTTGCCAAGGGAAATTTACTTCATCAATGCTTTACCCTCCGACCCAAGGCTCTCGGACATCACGACGATTGGGGTGACCTCTTTGGTGATGTCGCTTGTAGCAACCCTCTATCCCAGTTGGCGTGCTTCGAGATTGCAGCCAGCAGAGGTGTTGCGCCATGACTGATTATGCGCTGCAAGCTAAAGCTCTCTGTAAACACTACGATGATGGCAATGTCAGGATTGATGTTTTAAAAGACGTGTCGCTAGACATCGCACGTGGTGAACTTGTCGCGGTGATCGGTGCTTCGGGATCTGGCAAAAGTACCTTGCTGCACACGCTCGGCCTACTTGATTTACCCGTGTCGGGCACACTTTCTGTGGCCGGGCATTCTTCTGAAGGTTTGTCTGAATCCGCACGCAGCCGATTGCGTAATCGCGCCTTAGGTTTTGTATACCAGTTTCATCATTTGTTGCCAGAGTTCTCGGCATTAGACAATGTGGCGATGCCTTTGATCGTACGTAGAGAGTCCCGTGCTGATGCGCGTCTCGAAGCTCTTCAGGTTCTTAAACTCGTTGGATTGAGTGAACGTATCTCGCATTTTCCGGGTCAACTTTCTGGCGGGGAGCGGCAGCGCGTAGCATTGGCACGCGCCTTGGTCACTCGTCCTGCTTGCGTGCTGGCTGACGAACCAACAGGCAATCTTGATCGGCACACGGCCCACCAAATGTTCAAATTACTCAAACAAGTCAACGCTGAGTCGGGCACGGCCTTTCTTATCGTGACGCACGATCCTGAGCTGGCGGCACTCGCGGATCGTCGATTGTTCATGGATGCTGGGCGACTGGTCGATGCGCCTTGATACACACTGTCATCTTGATGCCGCAGAATTCGACTTAGATCGCCAGGAAGTCATTGCGCGTGCGCAACAGGCAACGCTCAGCGCCATTGTGATTCCTGCGGTCCACGTTGATAATTTTCAACGTGTACGAGAGCTTGCACACTCCTTTGAACAAGGCTTCTATGCGTTGGGCATTCACCCAATGTACGTCCAGCATTCTCAAGAAAATGATCTAAAAAAGTTACATACTGCGTTGACTCGGTATCGGGACGATCCAAAGCTTGTTGCAATCGGTGAAATTGGTCTTGATTTTTTTATACCCGAGATCTCGCAAGGTCTGCCCAGGCTTAAACAGGAGCAGTTTTACGCAGCTCAACTCGATTTGGCGCATGAGTTTGACTTGCCCGTGCTGTTGCATGTTCGACGCTCGCAGGATGTTTTACTCAAGTATTTGAGACGCCAACAAGTCAAAGGGGGTATTGCGCATGCGTTTAACGGTAGCTTGCAGCAGGCGCAACAGTTTGTGCAGCTTGGCTTTGCGCTAGGGATTGGTGGTGCAATGACTTACAGCCGAGCGTTGCAAATCCGTCGTCTTGCGACAGAGTTGCCGTTAGATGCTTTAGTGCTTGAGACGGATGCACCCGACATACCACCAGCCTGGCTTAAAGATCATCGTCGCAACGAGCCTTGTCAGGTTGTCGGGATCGCTGACGCGCTTGCTGAACTGCGGGGCGAAACCTTACAAGAGGTGCTCGACGGTACCGCAAAAACAGCTCTGCGAGTTCTGCCAGGGTTGACAGGACTCGCAGAGATATAGCGACTTGAGCGACTTTACTGATTAACCGGCTTGTGTGCCATGTTGATGTTTGTGTCCGTCTTTACGCTCAGGTAAGGTGATGCCTTTTTCTTTGGCGCGCTTCTCCATCTCTGCGCGCATGCTGGTGCGAAGTGCCTGACGCTCTTCAGGAGTCTTTGCCGCTTGCATCTTTTCGCGCATGGCAGTGCGCTCTTCTGGCGTGATTAGCTTGCTTATTTCTGAGCGCTGACTGTTCATGGCAGTTTGATTACCATGGCGGTGGCCTTGTCCCATACCTTGCTGCATACCGGACCCCATCCCTGAACCCATGCCCATGCCTTGATGCTTACCAGAGCCCATACCAGAACCCATGGCGCTGCCTTTGTCGCAGTCTGCCTTGGCTCCCATTCCTCGTCCCATTCCGCGCTGTTGTTTAACCTCTGGCGTGGTCGACGGTGTCGTAGCTGTCGCTCCAGAGGCGGGATTGGCAGCTGCTGCAGGTGTCGATTGGGCTTGTGCACCTGCTGCAAGCGCCAAGGAGAGGCCTAAAGTAGCAAGAATCGTTGATGCAATGTTGTGTGAGCTTTTCATGATTTATTCCCTGTTGAGGTGAAGTTGCCGCTACAACTAGACAGGTGCAACGGATAAGTCACATTGAATCAGGTCGACCTTCTTTTTTTATGTCGCAACACCCCATTTTTGTACCGTAGTGTCGACAAGTTGTGCTTTGATACATTGCAATACAATTTAATAGCAAGAACAGCTGTTCACTGCAAGATCAGGCAGGCATCATGAGCACCATGGATCACATTCTTATTGTCGACGACGACCGGGATATACGCGACCTTTTAAGCGAATATCTACAAAAACAAGGCTACCGCGCGAGCGTGGCGGCCGATGGTCGTGCGATGCGAACTGTATTGGCCCGAGCCGAACCAGATCTCATCGTTCTGGATTTGATGCTGCCAGGTGATGATGGTTTGGTGTTATGCCGCGAGGTGCGGGCGCAATCGGATATTCCCATCATCATCTTGACCGCTCGTGGCGAAGAGGTTGATCGTATTGTGGGGCTTGAGATGGGGGCTGATGATTATCTTGCCAAGCCTTTTAGCCCCAGAGAGCTGCTCGCTCGAATTAAAAGTATCCTTAGGCGCACGCGTGCCTTGCCCTCAAATTTAAAGCCTGATCAGGCTCGTTTATTGCACTTTGCTGGTTGGACGCTTGAGGTTGCCACTCGTAACCTTCTGTCACCGGAGGGCATCGCGATCGCCCTCAGTGGCACAGATTACAAATTACTGCGGATTTTTTTGGATCATCCTAATCGCGTGTTAACTCGTGATCAACTGATTGATATGACGCAGTCTCGTGACGCAGGTCCCTTCGATCGCAGTATTGATTTGCAGGTCAGTCGACTCAGGCGTCGCTTGAATGACAACCCTAAAGAGCCCGGCATCATTAAGACCGCACGAGGCGAGGGTTACGTACTGGCCGCTGAAGTCTCGTTGGAAAGCGAATGAGACTATTACCGCGTTCGCTCTTCAGTCGGTTGATGATTGTTTTCTTGCTTGGCTTGATTGTGGCCCAAGGCCTAAGTTTGGCGATTATGTTGCATGATAGGGGCGAGTATCTGTCTAGGGCGAGCGGTGTCCAGTCTGTTCGCCGCATTGCCGACACTGTTATTTTGTTAGATACGGTCAATGAGTCTGAGCGCGAACGGTTAGTGAAATTGCTCAATTCTTCTTCGATGCGGATATGGATTACGCCTCAGCCACCCAAAACACCGCCTGGCCTGGTGGAAAATGATGCAGCGAATTCTCCTCAGTCAGCGATGTTCGCATCCGTGTTGCAGCGGGTGCTTGGACGCGATCGAGATATTCGGTTGTATATCCTTGAAAGTGCCTCGAATGCGTCGACAGTGGATGCTGATCCTTATCGAGGAGGCGTGCGCCCGCGCGTCAATGCAATGGGTGCAGGTGCTCATCTCCATTCTCCCCAAACCTTTCGTCGCGCACATTCAAGTGCTTCCGTTGTGGCGCAGATTCGCCTTGAGGATGGTAATTGGGCGATTTTTGATTCTCAGCTTCAGGCAGACGTAACCACTTGGCCTTATCGGATCTTGATGAGTGTGTTGGTGTTGCTCTTGGCTATTGTGGTGCTGGCGGTTGTGGGTGTGAGATGGGTGACTCGACCTCTCAAGCGTTTTGCGGAGGCCGCGACCGAGCTTGGTAAAAACATCGATCGGCCTCCTTTACCTGAAACAGGGCCTGTCGAAGTCGTTAAAGCCGCGCGTGCGCTCAATGGAATGCAGTCTCGTCTTTCGCGCTACCTGCAGGACAGGACACGTATTCTCGCGGCAATGTCACATGACTTGAAGACCCCCATCACGCGAATGCGTTTGCGCGCAGAGCTTCTCGACGACGAACCGATCAAGGAAAAATTTACGCGTGATCTTTCTGAACTTGAAGCGATGGTGAGTGGGACCTTGGATTTTATGCGCGGTTTAGAAACGAATGAGCCGATGCAGCGTGTCGATATCAATGCCTTACTTGAAAGTTTGCAGGCGGATGCGCAAGAGGTGGGTGATGTCGTGGAAATTTCTGGGGAGGCAACGGTTCCATATCTTTGCCGACCTCAGTCATTAAAAAGATGTTTATCTAATTTATTGGAAAATGCCATTAAATACGGTCAAGCCGCGCATGTACACGTCACGCAGCGCCCTGATTCCCTGCATGTTGTTGTGAGCGATCAGGGGCTAGGGGTCGCGCCTGAGGAGCTCGAGCGTTTATTCGAGCCTTTCTATCGCCTTGAGTCCTCGCGCAATCGAGATCACGGTGGCACAGGTCTTGGACTCACTATTGCACGCAGCATCGCCGAACAACACGGTGGAACACTTATTTTAAAAAATGGAATAAACAGAGGTCTGGAGTGTCATTTAGACCTACCAATTTTGAAGGATGTCTCGTCTTGAATACCAAACAGTCACCATACAAAAAAATAGGTTTGCGCAAATGGGTTTTCGCGATGAGCGCAATCTTTGCTTCTGCCAGTATTGCCATTGCAGCTCAACAGTTTGACTTTCAAGTCGTGGGTCATTTTAAGAAGATGATGCATTCGGGCGATACCACAGCGAAGTCAACGGTGAAAGAGTTGCTCAAGGGCCCAGGTACTTGGGGCGTCGGAGCGATGGCTGGCCTGCAGGGAGAAATCCTGTTGTTTGACGGAAAGTACTTGGTCAGCTGGGGGAAGGACGAGGGTGGAAAAACCGTTTCCCCCGCTTCCTCGGACAGTGTCACACTTTTTGCGGGTGGTCGGGTGGCAGCATGGGCTGACTCGGTCGTTCCAGAGGACATGAGTCAGCGCGAATTTGAAACATTCCTGCTTGGGCGCGCTAAGGAGACGGGCTTGTCGTTGGAAGCACCTTTTCCATTTTTGGTGCAGGGGAGCTTTCCTGAAATGGTCTGGCATGTTGTGACGGGGAATGCGCCGGGACATGCAGTCGCCCCCTCGACATCGGGGCACGGTGCAAAACACGGGTCGGCCGAGCACAATGGCGTCCATGCCAATAGTCAGACAGGAATGAAGGTGTTTAAGAAACCCGATCAGACTGGCTCACTGGTTGGCGTTTATAGCGGCAAGGCCCTGGAGGGAGTGATTTCTCATCCTGGCGAGAGGTTTCACGTACATTTTGTGACAACCTCTCTCGGTGCTTCGGGTCACGTTGATGCATACAGCGTCAAAAAAGGCACCAAATTGAGTCTTCCTGCAAGGATGACGACACCTGTGAGTGGTAATGCTGTTAGCCCTAACAAGTCTGCGTCTTCTGCCATCGAGCCGCCAAGTGGGCCGGTTGCAAACACGGATCACAGTGCTCACGCGTCGCACGGTCACCAGCATTCCGCCTATGCGGGACTTCAGGCTCGCCCGATCAAAGCTCTATCCAAAGAGCAGGCAGCGGATCTCCAGGCGGGTCGTGGCATGTCGCTCTCCCTTCCGGCCGAGCTCAATGGATACCCTGGTCCTGCGCACGTGCTTGAACTCGCCACTGAGCTGAGCTTATTGCCCGATCAAAAGGAAAAAATACAAAATTTATTCAAGACAATGCAGCGCGAGGCTCGTGCCTTGGGTGAAAAAGTTATTGCCGCTGAAAAAGATTTGGATTCCTTGTTTAAAACAAAGAAAGTCACAGCTCAGGGGATTAAGGAGGCGACGATGCTGACGGCAGAGATGCAAGGCCGTTTGCGCGAAGTCCATCTGCGTTTTCATTTGCTGACGACAGAGTTGTTGTCGAAAGAACAAATACAGCTTTACGATAAGTTCAGAGGATACTCATCGTAGTCGCCCCCTCAAAACGCGTGTTTGCAGGGATGAACTAGCGACCGGACATTCTTGTCCAGGACCCCCTTGTTTTCTCTGGCTTGGCGCTGCAGTATCGAGCGCTTTGTTGGAGAGGGCATGGGACGACTCTTGGCGCTCGCGGTGGTCGCTGCTGCATCGCTCTTGCAAAATTTGCCGGTCTTGCCGCAGTGGCGGATACTCTTCTGCATGTTGGGTGTGCTCAGCGCATTTTTTTTAATCATCATCTCATTTGTTTGGTATGTGCGTCGATCGTGTGTGCGTCACTCTTTAGCGCCCGCGTATCAAGCCGGATTACTGGTCGCCGCGCGTGCACTCACACTTTTGCTAGTTTTTGTTTTATCACTCGCTTGGTCAACCTGGCGTGCTGAATTACGCTTAGGTGATCGACTTGCGACCGAACATGAGAATGTTGTGTCACGCATCGTGTTCAGAGTCACAGGAATGGTTCAAGATCAAGGCGATAGCTTGCGTTTTCAGGCACGCGTGCTTTCCGATCAGCCTGTGGGGATCCCGCGTGAGATCCAGGTGGTTTGGCGCAAGCCCCCCCTCTTGTCTTCAAATCAGACTGAGACGGCACAGACGATCGATCAAATACGCGCTGAGGAAATCACGCCTGGCCAAGTGTGGCGTGCAGCGCTTATTTTTCGTCGTCCGCGCGGTGCCCTGAACCCCCACGGATTTGATTTTGAAGGGCATATGCTGGGGCGCAATATTCGTGCGATCGGCCGGGTACGTGGCGTACCAACATTGCTAGGTGATGCGCCCTTTGATTCGATGGAGGTCGTCGTCGCACGGGCGCGTCAGCGTCTGCGTGGACTGATGCGTCAACACGTAAAGGATATGTCTTTTGGCGCAGTCTTGATTGCACTCGCGATTGGTGATCAAGATAGCGTCAAAGCGTAGCACTGGGAGATTTTCAATAAAACAGGGATTACCCATCTCGTAACAATTAGTGGCTCACATGTGACCATGTTGGCTGCATTTGGCGGTGTCGCAACGCTGTGGGGGTGGAAGCGATTGAGGTGGCGCGGTCGGGCAGCCGGCGAGTGGATACCCGCCAAAGTCGTGGCGGGTTTGGTTGCCTTGCTGGTCGCTTGGATATATTGCTTACTTGCGGGGTGGGGTGTGCCGGCACGGCGCACGTTTTTCATGTTGCTTGTCACGGGTCTGGCACTACTTTCTCGCCTGCCGATAGGCGCCTCCAGTGTGTTGTGTTTAGCAGCTGCTGTTGTGACGCTGATTGATCCGTGGTCACCAATGAGCACTGGATTCTGGCTGTCATTCGGCGCAGTCGCCGTGCTTTTTTTTGTCAGTGCGCAGGCGCAATGTGTTCAAACAGAATCAGAAGGTTGGGCTCGTCGTTGGTGGTCGATTCTAAAGGAATCTGCCCGGCTCCAATGGATCATCACGCTTGCCATGCTTCCCGTCCTGGCGTTTCTATTTCAACAAGTTTCAATCAGTTCACCGCTGGCGAATGCCGTTGCAATCCCTGCTGTGACATTTGTTGTGACACTGTTAGCCTTGCTGACGGCATTGGTTGCCATGGTGCCGGGTCTGGACGGTTTGGCAAGTCTGACGGCATGGCTTGCCCACGTTGCACTGGACTGGACCATGATCCCTGTGACATGGCTAGCTACCACCTCATGGTCGGCGTTGACGGTCGCTGCAATGCCCGGATGGTGCCTTGTCCTGAGCCTGCTTGGTATCGGCTGGGCCTTACAGCCGCCCGGTGTGCCAGTGCGTTGGGTTGGGTGGACGCTGCTCTTGCCGGCACTCACATGGCCACCCGAGCTTCCATTGCCCGGCGCTTGGCAGCTCAGTGCGTTGGATGTTGGGCAGGGCGGAGCGATCCTGATTCGAACACATCGACACGCGCTGTTGTTCGACACGGGTCCGAGGATGGGTTTGAGTGATGCGGGCCAACGGGTTATCGTGCCTGTCATGCGCGCGTTCGGTCTGCGACGGCTCGATGCTGTCATGGTCTCACATTCAGATATCGATCATGCAGGCGGGTTACTGAGCATACTGCAGGAAATTCCCGTTTTAAAGGCGTATGCCAGTTTTGATCTATCTGCTTGGCTTGAGCATGCAGTAAGCGTCTCATCGCCTCAGAAGACAGCTTCTACCCATCCTCGATTGCGTCTTGTGAGAGGGGTCAACAGTGGATCTGGGATGATGTTATCTTTACAGTGATACATCCCTTGGACACAGAGACAGCGACCGTTGGAGAAAAGAAAAAGCGACGATCGAACGCCAACAGCTGTGTGTTGCATATTCAAGGGCAACATCACTCTGCCTTACTTCCGGGTGATATTGGCGTGAAAGAAGAGGAAAGTCTGGTTGAACGATCCCAAGAGACTCTTCAGGCAGATGTGGTGGTGATTGCGCATCACGGTTCGCAGACCTCCTCATCCAGTCAGTTTGTGCGTCAGGTACGTGCCCGGCATGCGATTGCGCAAGCGGGTTACTTGAATCGCTTTGCGCATCCAGCACCCGCTGTTGAGCAGCGTTGGCGAGAGGCGTCCGTTAGATTTTGGAAACAGATGTGCACGGTGCAGTCACTGCGCAGTCTGACGCGACAGGCTTACATGTTTACAGTCAGTCGGCGCAACGTAAGCGTTACTGGCATGAGCGAAAGTGAATCTCAAAAGACGAGCATTTTTGTGCCTTTTTGTCAGTCTTATGACAGATATGCGGGCTAAATTAGGAATGTAATACTTAAAAATAACAATCAGGAGATTCAGTATGCAAATAAAGAAGATCGCCACAATCTTTGGCATTTTGTCGGTTGCCTTGCTAGGCGCGTCCCAAACAGTAGCTCAAGTCATTTCGGAAAGGCCTGTTCAATACATCATTCCCTTTCCACCTGGCGGTGAGTCGGATGTTGTTGCGCGTCTACAGGCGGATATTTCTGCCAAGCAGTTCAAGCAGCCGATGGTCGTGATTAATCGTGCAGGTGCAGGTGGCGCATTAGTCTGGAGCCAGCTGAATAGTTATCCGACTGATGGCACAAATATTATTGGTGTGAATATTCCACACATCATGTTGCAACCATTGCAAGAAGGCACCCAGTACAAGACTAACGATATCAACTCTGTCTATTACTATCACTTCACGCCTGATGCCTTGATGGTTTCTGCCGATAGTCCCTACAAGACCTACCAGGAATTTGTTGCGGCTGCCAAGAAAAATCCCGGCAAAATGACCTTGGCAGGATCGGCACAGTATTCAGCCAATCACATGGCGACTGAGCGTTTGAATAAGCTTGCGGATGTAAAAGTCAACTACGTGCCCTTCAAAGGTACCGGTGATTTGATCTCTTCGCTGATTGGTATGCACGTAGATGGCGCGATGGGTTATTTGCCTCTGGCCATTCAGCAAAAAAGTCGGGTGCGTACACTGGCGGTTGCGACTGATCAACGCCATCCAGCTTTGCCTGACGTGCCCACCTTTAAAGAGTTGGGTCTAAATTGGGTGGATGGTGCGTACCGTGGCATTGCGATGCCTAAGAGCACGCCTATTGAGACCCAAAAGAAAATGTCTGACTACATGGCTAAACTGAATGCGGACCCAGCCACGAAAAAGCGTCTAGAAGACAGTGGATTTGTGATCGTGGACATCCCTCTAGACAAAATTCCTGCTTTTATGAAGGAAAAAGAGCCATTGGTGATGGAAGATGCTCGCAATGCCGGAATGATTAAAAAGTAAGCATTTCCGAGGGAATACCCCTCTGTTTGACGTTCAAATTCCGGCTGGACTTACCTGCACCTCAAAAGTTGGACAGCGATCCATTTTTTGAGGTGCTTTTCATTTTGCTGCGCCGCAACGAATATCCTGTACTAAGTACTACAATGGATAGATACATTAGGACTTAGGAGAGGAGATCTTATGTCTTTACCGCGTCTGCATGCCATCACTTGCAGCAGCCCAAGTGGGCTTCACCGCATGGCGTATCACGAGTGGGGTGATCCCTCTAATCCAGAAGTTGTGTTGTGTGTGCATGGTTTGACGCGAACAGGTCGAGATTTTGATGCGTTAGCCAAACAACTTGCACCTCGCTATCGAGTCGTGTGCCCAGATGTCGTCGGGCGAGGCTTGTCAGACTGGCTCGCAAATCCTTTGTTTTACGCAGTTCCTCAATATGCATCAGATATGCTGACGCTGATCGACCGCCTGCAACCGAGTCGACTCCATTGGGTTGGCACGTCAATGGGTGGACTCATCGGGCTCGTGTACGCAGGGGCCTTGGCTCAGTCTCGCCTTAAGCAGGGTACGCCGACACCTGCACAAACGCACACGATGTTGCCCGATGCGGGACTGCGTCTGGACTCCATTATCCTAAATGATGTTGGTCCGCATATCGAACCTGTTTCGCTCGAACGCATTGGACAGTATGTGGGCGAGTCAGTGAGCTTTTCAACCTTCGATGATGCCGTTAAATATGTTCAGTCAACATGCATCTCTTTTGGCGCGCACAGCCCGGAGCAGTGGGCAGATTTGACCCGGTATGTGTATGTGGAGCAGGCTGGAAAGTGGATCAAGCATTATGATTTATCTCTGGCCCAGCCTTTCAAACACGTGACGCCTGAACTCGCCGCTCAAGGCGAGGTCATGTTGTGGGGGGCTTACGCATCTCTCAACGTCCCTGTGCAAATCATTCGCGGTGAGACCTCTGACTTATTGTCCATCGACACGAGCCAGAAAATGTTGGCTCTGCAACCTCAAGCACAATTGGCCGAAATTCCCAGCGTTGGACATGCACCGACTTTAATGCACCCAGAGCAGATCGACATAGTTTTGAATTTTTTAATGAGTCAGAAGCAATGACCCACTCTTGTCTTTGAACGGCGATACGATGAAAACAGATACTCAAATTTTTTGTGCTGATTTGCATTGCCACTCGACCGTATCGGACGGTGTTTTTGCGCCGGACGAAGTTGCACGGCATGCCAAGGCATCAGGTGTCACCCTTTGGTCACTCACCGATCACGATGAACTCTCAGGTCAAAAATTAGCCCAAGAGACTGCCTTAGCGCTAGGGTTGCAGTATTTGACCGGCGTTGAAATTTCAGTGACTTGGGCAAATCAGACTGTTCATATTGTGGGTTTAGGCATCAATCCTGAGGAGCCGACTCTGCTCGAAGGTTTGCGCCGTACGCGTGCGGGTCGTGCGGAGCGTGCCAGGCGCATTGGTGATCGACTCGCCATTCTTGGTATGCCTGGTGCATTTGAGGGAGCCTTGCCGTTTGCGGGGAACCCTGAGCTGATTAGCCGAACGCATTTTGCTCGGTTTTTAGTTCAAGCAGGCTATTTCTCAGAGGTTCAAGACGTCTTTGATCGTCTTCTCAAAGATGACGGCCCAGCGCATGAGCCGATGCAATGGGCTTCGCTTGATGCGGCACTGACATGGATTCGTACAGCGGGCGGTGTATCGGTGATTGCGCATCCGGGGCGTTACAAATACACATCAACGCAGTTTGGCGCGTTGTTTGACGAGTTTAAAGATCTCGGTGGCCGTGCCATTGAGGTCATTACAGGTAGTCATAGCCCTCCCCAATTCGCGGAATATGCCCAAGTCGCACGTCGCTATGGGTTCGAGGCGTCATGTGGCTCTGACTTTCATAGTCCAAATGAGAGTCGGGTACAGCTAGGTAGCTTGCCACCATTGCCGGCCGACTTAAAGCCTGTTTGGCGAGACTTGGTGTAACGACGCTATGAATAAAGCCTTTGTTAAAGAACAAGAGGGTAATGACGATGATGAGTTGCCAGAGGCGTTGGCACTGCCTATTGGTACCAAAAATTATCTAACGCCTGATGGTTACGCCAATTTACGGGATGAGCTTGCGCATTTAATGAACGAAGAGCGCCCAGCGATCGTACAGATCGTTTCTTGGGCCGCCTCTAACGGTGATCGCTCTGAAAATGGCGATTATCTTTACGGGAAAAAACGTTTGCGTGAAATTGATCGTCGCATGCGGTTTATAACCAAGCGACTTGAGCTCGCAGAGATCGTTGATCCAGCGCTTCAGACCAACCGCGATCAGGTTTTTTTTGGTGCGACGGTTCTGTACGCAAACCAGACTGGACATGAACAACGTGTGACCATCGTAGGTGTAGATGAGGCTGAACCATTGCAAGGGAGAATTAGCTGGATTTCCCCAGTTGCACGTGCGCTAACCAAGGCGAAACTCGGCGACACTGTTTCGCTCAGAACACCCGGTGGTATCGAGGAACTCGATATACTGGAAATATCGTATCCAGATTAGTAAAGGAGTGCGGCGTGACCATCGCGACTGTCGGGCCACTGGAGCTTAAATCCTGTTGCTTGCAGGCGTGCATTGCTCAATCGCTTACTGCCGACAAAAGAAGGTGCAGCCCCCTCAGCGGGTATTGGACCGCCAACGAGTTTGGCTAAATATTCGTAAAGCGTTCGCATCGGTAGTGGTGTGCTGTCTGTAATGAGATAGGTTTGCGAGAGCTGATCCAAGAACATGAGATGCTCGATTGCCGCTGCCGCATCATCGATGTGAATGCGATTCACCCAGTGCACGGGAGCTAAGGGCGCGCTTGCCTGTCCCAGTTTGAGTCGCTCCAGTAAATACGTGCGTCCTGGGCCATAGATGCCAGATAGTCTGAGGCTTGAGGTTGAGATGGCGCGCGTTTGATTGAAGTCTGCCAGCCACTGCTCGGCTTCGACCAGAACACGTCCATTAAAGTTCTTCGGCGAGACAGGGGTATTTTCATCGACCCAGCCGTCGCCTTGCTCGCCATAAACGGCGCTTGATGAAATGAATATGACTCGTTTTAGAGCGGGATTTTCAGCGCTCCGAACAATATTCTGTAAACCGTGAAGGTATAACGCCCTGTAGTCGGTTTCCGTACGTGCGTTCGGTGCTGCGCTAAAAAGAATATGTGTAATGCCTTGAGGCAATGTCTTGAGCGTTTCCGGTTGGGCCAGATCAGCACTGAGCCAAGTGAAGCCGCGAATTAAAGTTGGCGTTTCAGATTGAGTGCGACGGAGTCCCCAGATTTGAGACGCGGGATGTTGCTGTGAAACCAGGCTGGCAACACGCATGCCTAAGTCACCACAACCGGCGATCAGCAAGCGGATGGGGGCAGAGTTTGTCATGTTGTGGGCGCGAGTTTAGGTGAAAAGAAGCGATCTTTTAATTCATCTAGCCCAAGTCTTTCTAGAAGCGCCTCAAGCCGCGCAGTTGTGTGGGGCTTGGGTGGACCTTTGCGCTGCGCAATCAGGAGTTCATTTTTCATCGAATGTTCCCAGCCTACGAGCTCTGTCACTGTGACTTGGTATCCATGCGCTTCGAGTTGTAGGCAGCGCAAGGTGTTCGTGACCTGGCTGCCAAATTCACGTGTATGAAGTGGATGACGCCAAATCTCAGCAAGTGGATCTTTAAGTTGTTGCGCTTTGTGTTTGCGTAAAACGCTAGCGACCTCTGCCTGACAACAGGGGACTAGCACCATGAACTCTGCGTGCTTAGCCAGACCAAATCGTATCGCATCATCCGTCGCTGTATTGCAAGCATGCAAGGCAGTGACTAAATCAACCTCAGCGGGTAAAGAAGGGGAGGCGATTGAGGCTGCCACCGATTCATTCAGAAAGCGCATTTGACCAAATCCAAGGTCGTTTGCAAGTTGTTGTGCCTGCTCAACGAGTTCGGGTCGTGTTTCGATGCCAACCATGAGGGCGCGTTTGGCATGGTGACGCAGAAATAGATCAACAAGGATAAAACCAAGGTAGGACTTACCCGCGCCATGATCCACTACGCAAAAATCTTCGCGCTTCGCCTGTATCTGTTTGAGTAGAGGTTCGATGAATTGGAACAGGTGATAGACCTGCTTTAACTTGCGACGACTGTCTTGGTTCAGCTTGCCATCACGCGTCAGGATATGCAGCGCTTTGAGTAACTCGACTGACTGTTCGGGGCGAATTTCGGGAGTAGACATGATGTTGGAGGTATGACAGGCAATAGACATTCAGGCATACTAATGGCAAATAAAAGGTTTAACTTAGGTTTTGAGTGTATATACGCTAGCCTCAGTCAAACTCATTCTAGTTGACACACCTTGATGGGCGTATTGCTATGGCTTATTTTTCAAAGCATCTAGTTGATGGCTTCAAAGGGCTTTGTTTGCTCTTTGATCAGGAGCAGCAGGCACGGCTTGCCGCCTCTGAAGTCTCCACCTGGAGCGTTGAATTAGGAGCCCAAGCTTACCTCAATATCAGTATAGGGGCACATGACGGTTGGCATTTTGTCCAGGTCTGTGCATCCGAGGCGTTAGAAGCACTTACGCCGGACTACAACACGCTCGACTTGAACCAGCGGCTTGGCTTGAACACACAGCGCCAGCCAGAGCAGCTCGATCTAGAAATTTTATTGTGCTTGGCTCGCGCGCCTATTGCTTATTGCTTTCCATCGTTACAAGAGCTCAAAGCTGCCATTCGGCTGCGTCATTTCGCAGTCGATGCTGCGCGTCGGACTGAACTGGCTTTTAATCCCGATGGTTATGCGCGACCCGAGGAGTGCTGGGTCTACGATGAAAACAGTGGTTTTCTGCTTAGACCCGGTGTGGATATGGTCGATGCGTTGATTAAAACGACTCAACCAGAGGTCTCTGGTCAGCAACTCTACACCTTTTCTTGTGGTCGGGGTGCTGAGTATATTGTGTTGTTGGCGATTGCCCAGGAACTGAAAGGTCATCACCCCGCGCTCTACACGAAACTCCAAACACAGTGGCAGACAAGAGCGCTGTTAGCGGACGATTTCAATGATGCTTTTATTTACGAAATTGGTAGTTTGGATCACCCGTTGCCGATGACTTTTTATGTGCCAGGCAGTCGCCTATGGTTCAGGAATCCAGATAGTCACTCAGCGGATGTGGAGGGGTTTGAAGGTTCTTGGGTGGTCTATCACGGTGGGGGAGAGATTTGTAATCTCTGGGAGCGAGCCAAACCGTTCACGCTCACTGATAAGTGCCTTGAAATTTATCATTGGCGAGATGGCGTCTTTATCGATGACTCGGGTGAGATCAAGATGAATGAAGACATTGTGCGCGATCGGGTTCTACTGACTAAAGAGTCTGCTGAAAGCGTCGATCGTATTGTGGAGAGAATGATGCGTTATCGCGATGTACGCGGAGTCTACCAAGACGGTGGTTGCATCGATGCTTCACGTGATGTGGTGCGCTGGGTTTGCCCGGGTACGTCTGATCTCGTTCTAGGTATGCCTGCTCGGTCGTGACTTCAATGTAGGCCTCAGTGCACAAAATTTGCGTCTGGAGTCGATGTATTCCAGCCTAGGTCGCTACAATCCATATGTTCAGGACCCCTGGGTACACACGATGTCTGATGTAATTGCGTTGATTTTTGATTTTGACGATACGCTCGCCCCAGATAGCACTTCAGGCTTTCTGGAAAGTATCGGCGTCGATACACAGCAGTTTTGGTCTGGGCGTGTTGACCCGCTGCTTGCACAAGACTGGGACCCCGTTCCTGCTTACTTGCATGAAATGATCACTTTGTCCAAGAGTGGCAAATATGGCTCAATCACTCAGGAGCGGCTCAAACAATGGGGCCAAAGTCTACCTTTACATGCAGGGGTAGAAACACTATTTCGACGACTGCGTGAGCAGGTTCGACTCGTGCATCCCCAAGTTCAATTAGAGTTTTATTTAATCTCTAGTGGAATCGGTGACGTGGTGAGGCATACCCGCATTGCATCGGAGTTCACAGCGATCTGGGCCTCTGAGTTTATTTATGGCCAAGAGGGTGGCATCGAGTTTCCCCGGCGTATTGTGAGTTTCACCGACAAGACTCGGTATTTATTTCATATTCAAAAAGGGATCGTCGGACCGAGCTTCATAGGCAAACCTTTCGAGGTCAATCGCAAAATTCCCGAAGACCGATTGCGTGTGCCTTTTGATCAGATGGTTTTTGTTGGTGATGGCTATACTGATATCCCGTGTTTTTCACTCATCCGTAGTTCAGGCGGCTTTGCTTTTGGGGTGTGGGACCCTAAACACCGTGATAAAAGGAGTCGAGCTTGGGGCTTTATCGAGGATGGGCGTGTTTCAAATTTGAATCAAGCGCGTTATGACGACGATGCAGAGCTCTATCAGTGGCTCGAAGAAGCACTGATAAGTCTAGCGGGTCGGGTCGCGCTTAAGTCGCGGATTTACCGTGGATGAGGCCTTCATGCGGCTTGCGATGCAGCAAGCTTCTGATGCAGAGGCCCAAGGCGAAGTCCCGGTTGGTGCTGTGGTGGTTGACAGCCGCGGTGAGCTTTTAGCTACCGGCTTTAACCGGACGATCCAAGATCATGATCCAACCGGACATGCCGAAATCATCGCGCTACGAGGCGCCGCGAGGCGCTTGGGCAACTACCGCCTGCCGGGTGCCACGCTATACGTGACGCTTGAGCCTTGTGCGATGTGTATGGGCGCTATCATGCACGCGCGTCTGGCTCGGGTTGTATTTGCTGCGGCAGATCCCAAGACCGGCGCGTGTGGCAGTGTGATCAATTTACCGCAGGAGTCACGTCTAAACCATCACGCAGAAGTGGTGGGTGGCGTTCTTGCAGACGAATGTAGCGAGATGTTGAGAGCGTTCTTTCGACGTCGTCGCGCTAAGGAGATGAACGTTGAGTCGTAGTGCATCCGCAAGTCAATTAGTGACGGTCGCTGCCAAGCCCGATCACAAGGGTATTTACATTATTTCTCCGTCTAGCGCGGTGGCTGAACCCAAGGCATTAGCCCGCGGCGTCAAGCGTCTTGAAAAGATGGGATTCAAGGTTGCCGTCGATCGTACGGCGCTTGCACGTGATCAGCGTTTTGCGGGATTGGATGCTCAGCGTCTGGCGGCTTTTGATCGCGCCGTGAAACAAAAACTTCCCATCGTCATGGCTTCACGTGGTGGGTATGGGATCACAAGATTGTTACCCCATCTCGATTGGGAGATGTTGGCGCGTTCAGGCAAGCGGTTTGTGGGGCAAAGCGATTTCACTGCCTTTAACCTCGCACTGTTAGCAAAGACTGGGATGATTAGTTACGCTGGTCCGACGGCTTGTTATGATTTCGGTGCGCCAAAGACAGAAATGTTGACGACCGAAATATTTGGCGAAGTTATGCGCGGCGAGCTTGAAATTTTAAGTTTTGAGTCTTCTGGCGCTGACCCCGTTGATTGTCGCGGGGTGCTGTGGGGGGGCAATCTCGCGATGATTACTGCCTTGATCGGTACGCCATTTATGCCAAAGATCAAAGGGGGTATCTTGTTTGTTGAAGATGTCGGCGAGCATCCTTATCGTGTTGAGCGCATGCTAAATCAACTCGCTCAGACAGGTATTCTGGGTCGTCAAAAAGCATTGTTGCTCGGTGGTTTCACTGACTATCGTTTGGCGGAACACGATCGTGGCTATGACTTGACGTCAGCGATTGACTACATACGCAAGACGGTCAATATCCCTATTATTCCCGGGTTACCGTATGGCCATACGCCGATGAAGCTGACGCTTCCGATCGGTGCAAAAGTCGGCTTGGCAACTGAAGACGGGATGGCCCACCTCGTGCTGGACGAGCATCTCGACGAAGCCTAGAGGTGTGATTGATCTCAGCATATGTTCAGATCAGCCTGCGGTAGCGTCTTCAATCACACACTTGGTCGTCAAGTCAGGGTTAGGTGTTTTTACTCAGCCCTGTTTTTGTTTTCGTTGTGGCTATCGCAGCCGCTTTAGAAGCGCGCTCCTCTGCAAGATACGCATGCGTTTCTTTGACGACCACACCTGATAGCAGAGCGATACCGATCAGATTGGGAAAGGCCATCATGCCGTTCACCACATCGGATACTGCCCAAACTAAATCAAGTGAAACGACCGTGCCAATCATGACAAATGCGGTGTAGAGGCAACGATAGGGCCAGACGATTCGCTTGCCTAGTGCATATTGTGCGCACTTTTCACCGTAATAGCTCCAGCCAAGAATGGTCGAGTAGGCGAAGAAAAGCAATCCAAGCGTGACGATCCACCCTCCGGGGCCGGGCAACATGGCGTCAAAGGTTTGTGCGGTGAGCGCCGCCCCAGTGACACCAGACGTGAACTGACCGCCCATCACCAACACGATCCCAGTAATCGAGCAAACAATGATCGTGTCGATAAAAGTGCCCGTCATAGAGACAAGTGCTTGTTTGACAGGTTGATCGGTTTTTGCAGCAGCTGCTGCGATCGGAGCAGTGCCAAGCCCCGCTTCATTTGAGAACACGCCCCTCGCAACGCCGTAACGAATCATGGTGCCAATCGCGCCGCCTGCGACTGCCGTGCCGCTAAAAGCATCGCTCATAATGAGGCATAGGGCTGGCCAGAGACCTTCAATATTCGTCGTAATCACCGCCAAACCTCCAAGGAGGTAGATGGCTGCCATGAAGGGCACAATCACGGCTGTGACGCGACCGATACTTTTGATCCCACCCAAAATCACCAACGCAGTGACCACTGTTAGCACGACGCCAGTGAGCCAGCTCGACACACCAAAGCTCGAGTGCATGGACTGCGCGAGGGAGTTCGACTGAACCGAGGCACCGGTGCCAAGCGCTGCGATCATGCCAAAAATGGCAAATAGCATGCCAAGCCATTTCATCTTGAGTCCGAGCGAGATGTAATACATTGGACCGCCTGACATCGTGCCATCCGACTCTTTTATTCGGTATTTCACGGCGAGAAGCCCCTCAGCATATTTGGTCGCCATACCAAAAAATGCGCTCACCCACATCCAAAACAGTGCGCCTGGTCCACCCAGCACAATGGCCGTCGCGACCCCGGCAATATTGCCCGTGCCGATGGTGGCCGCGAGTGCGGTCATGAGGGACTGGAATTGTGAAATATCGCCTGGCAAATTAGGATTTTTGCTGCGAGAGAACGCCATGTGAAGCGCTGTGGGTAGAAGTTTGATTTGAAGTGCGCCGAGCCGTATCGTCAGATAGACCCCAGTGCCCACTAATAAAACAAGGAGCACGGGCCCCCAAACATATCCACCCAGGGTATGAAATAAAATAGTGAGTGCTTCCAACTTTTTCTCCTCATATTGTGTTTGTAAATTCAGCCTTGTTGCTGACCCTGCGCATGATAGGGGAGAAGAAATTAAAAAGGGCGGTTTTGTCCGAGTTGTTACACTGAAAACATATCTATCAAGATGTAACTCAATTATTTACTAAAGTAGCCTACCGTGATAACAGCTTCAAACCTAGCCATTCAGTTCGGACCCAAACCTCTTTTTGAAAACGTCAACGTCAAGTTCGGGGAGGGCAATCGCTATGGTTTGATCGGCGCAAACGGTTCCGGAAAATCCACCTTGATGAAAATTATCGGTGGCGACCTCGAGTCCACTGCGGGTAATGTTCACCTCGAACCAGGATTGCGTTTGGGAAAATTACGTCAGGATCAGTTCGCTTTTGAAGATTTCCGCGTGCTTGATGTGGTGTTGATGGGCCACGAGGAAATGTGGGAAGCCATGGCCCAACGCGATGCCATTTATGCGAATGCTGAGTCCACTGACGAAGATTATATGCATGCTGCAGATCTTGAGGCCAAGTTTGCAGAATACGACGGCTATACAGCCGAGGCACGTGCGGGCGAGTTACTGCTCGGGTTGGAGTTTCCCGTCGAACAGCATCAGCTACCGATGCGCGAGATCGCTCCGGGCTGGAAACTGCGCGTGTTGTTGGCGCAGGCTTTGTTTTCAAATCCCGACGTGCTGTTGCTTGACGAACCGACCAACAACCTCGATATCAACACCATCCGTTGGCTCGAAAATGTGCTGAATGGTTATCAAAGCACGATGATCATCATCAGCCACGATCGACATTTTTTGAATCAAGTTTGCACGCACATGGCGGATCTCGATTTCGGCGAGCTACGTGTCTATCCCGGCAATTATGATGACTACATGCTGGCGTCAACGCAGGCGCGGGAGCGAGTGTCTTCTGCGAATGCTAAAGCAAAAGAACGCGTGAGTGAGTTGCAAGACTTTGTACGTCGCTTTTCAGCGAATAAGTCCAAGGCGCGTCAAGCAACCTCGCGTCTCAAACAAATTGACCGAATTAAGGCCGCCCAGGTAGTCGTCAAACCCTCTTCACGTCAAAATCCGTTCATACGTTTCGAGCAAAATAAGGTTTTGCATCGTCAGGCCGTCACGCTGGATGTCGTAGAAAAAGCGTTTGATGCGCCTGTCATTCGTCCTTTTTCAGCCATGGTTGAGGCGGCTGAGAAAATTGCCATTATTGGTGCCAACGGTGCGGGTAAGACCACGCTATTACGGATGCTTGCGCTCGATTTAAAGCCTGATCGAGGCTTGATTAAATGGGCTGAGAACGCAGACTTAGGCTATATGGCTCAGGACGTATCCGATCTCTTTACAGACAAGGACAGCAACCTGTTTGAGTGGATGACGCATTACCGACAGCCCAGTGACGATGATCAGTCCATCCGTTCCGTGCTTGGGCGCTTACTCTTTTCCGCAGATGATTTGCCTAAGGCGCCATCTGTGTTGTCTGGAGGCGAAAAGAACCGGATGACATTCGGACGTCTGATGCTGAGACGGCATAACGTGATGCTGCTTGACGAGCCGACTAATCACTTGGATATGGAGTCGATCGAGTCGCTGCAATTAGCGTTGGACAAATATCCAGGCACATTGTTCTTTGTCTCGCACGACCGCGAGTTTGTATCGGCCTTGGCCACGCGTATCTGGGAAATCCAGCCTGACGGACAGGTCACGGATTATCGCGGTCCGTACGAAGAGTACCTCGCCTCGAAAGGCATTGAGAATTGAGGCACGTATGATTGTGCTTGGGTTTGAAAGCTCGTGTGACGAAACGGGTGTCGCGCTGGTTTGTACCGAGCGTGGTCTGTTGGCGCATGCGCTGCATTCCCAGGTCGCGATGCACGCGGCCTATGGGGGTGTGGTGCCAGAATTGGCTTCACGCGATCATGTACGCAGAGTCATTCCCTTGACGCGTGCGGTACTGCGCGATGCGGGGCTGACGCTTGAACAGGTCGATGCCGTGGCTTATACGGCAGGCCCTGGTTTGGCGGGTGCCTTACTCGTCGGCGCAAGTGTTGCCCAAGCGATTGCTTGGTCGCTCGACTTGCCTGCCATTCCTATCCACCATTTAGAAGGGCATTTGTTGTCTCCGCGTATGGCCGATCCCTGCCCAGCGTTTCCATTCGTTGCGCTCCTTGTCTCTGGGGGGCATACCCAACTCATGCGCGTTGATGATGTCGGTCGCTACACGCTGTTGGGTGAGACGCTCGATGATGCCGCCGGCGAGGCGTTCGACAAAACGGCTAAGCTACTCGGATTAGGCTACCCAGGTGGACCAGCGTTGGCGAGACTGGCCGATCAAGGCAATGCCGCCGCCATCAGTCTGCCTCGACCCATGCTTCATAGCGGCAATCTTGATTTCAGTTTTAGTGGTTTAAAAACAGCAGTATTGACCAGACTAAAAGATGCTCAGGCGGCCCCAGTGGTGAGTGATACGTTGGCGGCAGACCTTGCAGCGGCCACCCAGGATGCGATCGTTGATGTGTTGATCGCTAAATCCGTCGCAGCACTTGATCTCACTGGCTTAAAGCGACTGGTCGTGGCAGGTGGTGTGGGAGCCAACCGTTTATTACGTAGCCGTTTAGCTGCCAAGCTGGTCAAACGCCGCGCAGAGGTGTTTTTCCCTCCTTTAGAGCTGTGCACAGACAACGGCGCCATGATTGCTTTCGCTGCGGCTCAACGCATTGAGCGGGGTTTGGTTGATCTTGGCTCTAAGCAACATGGTTTTGATGTTCGGCCACGCTGGGATCTTGCGACTATTTAAGTTTTACGTCTGCCAATGCGTGGTTCTGTGCCTTGGAGTAGACGCTGTATGTTGGCGCGGTGTCTGTAAAGCAAGAATCCAGCAATGACAATCAATGCCAGACCGACAGGCACATCCGCTTGCCAAACAAGCATCCCCCCAAAGAAATAGTAAAACGGTGCGAATACGGCGCATGTGAGCGCAGCAAGGGATGAGTATCTAAAAAATACTGCAATGATGAGCCAGGTTGCCATTGCAGCCAATGCAAGAAGAGGCTCAATCGCAATCATGACGCCAAAGGCGGTTGCGACACCTTTGCCCCCTTTGAAACCTAAAAAAATAGGGTAAAGATGTCCCAAAAATACCGCCAAGGCCGCTGCTGCAATCACAGGGGCGCTAAAGCCGATCCACATCGCGAGCCAGACAGCAAACCAACCTTTTGCCGCATCACCGATTAACGTCAAGGCGGCTGCGGTTTTGTTACCCGAACGCAGCACGTTCGTTGCGCCAGGGTTGCCGGAGCCATAACGACGTGGATCCTGCAAGCCTAATAACTTGCTGACCACGACGGCGAAAGGCACGGATCCTATCAGGTAGGTCAAAAGCAAAATACCAAGGATAGAAAGGGCGCCTTGCGGGATGTTCATGTGTGCTTTCCAGGGGGTCGATTCTTGCTGCTATTCTAGCGTGAAGGGACAATATGAGGTGTATGTTGAGTTCCCTTGAAGAGCGTGCTGCGAGTACAATGTGGATCAATTCAAACAAAATATTATTTAGCATCAACCTATGCACATTCTGGTCTCAAATGACGACGGTTACAACGCCCCCGGACTCGAGGCACTGGTCGCCGTGTTACGTGATTTGGCAGACATCACTGTTGTTGCGCCCGAGGTTAACCATAGCGGTGCCTCGAACTCACTCACGCTGAGTCGCCCATTGGCAGTCCGCCAAGCGCCGAATGGCTTTACTTATGTCAACGGTACGCCTTCTGATTGTGTTCACGTGGCGCTGACGGGGTTGCTCGATAGACGGCCTGACCTCGTTGTTTCTGGTATCAATAATGGCGCCAATATGGGCGATGACACGCTCTATTCGGGAACCGTTGCGGCTGCTGCCGAAGGCTATTTATTTGGTATTCCCGCCATTGCTTTTTCGCTGGTTGCAAAAGGGTGGTCCAATCTCGATGCGGCAGCTGACTGGGCGCGTAGAATCGTCGAACAGCAACTCAAACAGCCACTTCCGGGCGCGTCATTGTTAAATGTTAATTTTCCCGATAGGCCTCTCACGCAAAACATGGGGGTCATGGCGACACGTCTTGGGAAACGTCATCCCTCTCAGCCCGTTGTGCGGTCAAGTACACCATACGGAGAAACGGTCTATTGGATCGGGCCTGCTGGTGCGGCGAATGATGCGACGCAGGGCACAGATTTTGATGCAATCAGCAAAGGGTTTGTATCCGTCACTCCACTGCGACTTGATTTGACGCAGCATGCTCAGTTAGCTGACGTTACAACATGGGTCGCGCCGCTATGCAATGGCTGAAAGCCCTTCGCCCATGTGCGTCAGCCAAAGACTTTAAGTCGCTTGGCGCCAAGGGATTGCAGGGTATTACCGCGACAAACAGCAATACAAAAATTTCAATTTCACGTCTGTCGTCGCCTACTGGCTCCATTGCTGTGCCGCGCCGTGTGGGTGAAAACCTCGGTTTGAATTCCGAGCGTTTGAGGGCTGCGATGGTCGAGCGCCTCCACGCTCAAGGCATTACGGATGAGCGCGTCCTGAGTGCGATGCAGCTGATTCCGCGTCATGCTTTTGTCGATGAAGCCTTGGCAAGTCGAGCCTATGACGATGCGGCCTTACCGATTGGGCATGGCCAAACGATCTCTCAACCTTGGGTTGTGGCCAGAATGATTGCTGCGGTATGTGAGGGTGTTCTTCCAAACCGAGTGCTAGAAGTGGGAACCGGTTGTGGCTATCAGGCTGCTGTGATGTCTCACGTTTTTCCTCACGTATATTCCATCGAGCGGATTCGATCGTTGTACGATATGGCCAAGGAGCATTTGCGTCAGTTGCGACTCGGTAAAGTACGCCTAGTGTATGGAGATGGTATGGTTGGGTTGCCCAATGCAGCGCCTTTCGATGCCATTGTGGTGGCTGCGGCGGGCCTCAAGATTCCGCAGGCTTTGATGCTTCAGTTGAGTATTGGCGGGGTGTTGATTGCTCCCGAAGGCGCAAGCGCTCAAAAATTGATTCGTATACAACGGACAGGTGAGGCGGCTTGGTCTAGACAGGAATTGGAAGAGGTTAGATTTGTACCACTCAAGTCGGGATTACAACCTTGAGTGCATTGGAGAATGGTATGCGTGGTGGTGCCGTTACCTGCATCAAGCAAAATAATGAGGCAAGTGTGATATCAAATAGTCAAAATAGAGTATTGTCATTCGTGGTCTGTGCGGCGGCTGTGTTGGTCTTGACTGGCTGCGCGTCTAGCAGCAAGGCACCTGTATCGGATTTGTCTGGCGTACCCTCTTCAGCAACCTATGTCGTGAAACCAGGTGATACGCTCAATAGAATTTCCCGTGCGACGGGCGTACCAGAAGGCACGATCACGCGCATCAACAAAATCACCAATCCTAATTTGCTGATTGTTGGTCAGACCTTACGTTTATCTGATGTGCAAAGCCCCGCGGCTGCACCTCGCCCATCGGGTGGCGCCACGACGTCTGCGCGTGCTATCACGCCAAGCGCTGAGTCTTCAACCGAGCGGGCCTCCGATGCTGGTTTGATTGACTGGGGTTGGCCCGCAAAAGGCAAAATCATTCAGGGGTTTACGACCACGACTAAGGGTATTGATATTGCCGGTAGCAGCGGCGACCCGATCGAGGCCGCAGCTGCAGGTAAGGTTATTTTTGCCGGTGACGGACCCAGAGGTTTAGGTAATCTCATTATTGTCGAGCACAGTAACGGTTTTATTACCGCCTACGCACACAATAAAACCTTACTAGTCAAAGAAGGGCAGGTCGTCAAGCGCGGGACAAAGATTGCTGAGATGGGGCAGTCAGATACAACCTCTGTGCGACTACACTTTGAGATTCGCACGCGTGGCACGCCCGTTGATCCACTTCAGTATCTACCAGTAAGGTAGTGACGCAGGATGACGCCCACACTTGTTTTTGACTTAGAAACCATTCCGGACGTAGAGGGCCTGCGCCGTTTGCACGGCTGGGGGTCTGATTTGTCCGATGCAGAGGTTGCCGAAAAGGCCTTTGCTGCGCGTAAAGAGCAGACTGGAAGCGATTTTTTGCCTTTGCATTTGCAGAAGGTCGCGGTGGTTGGCTGTGTGTTTCGAGACGATCAAGGCTTTCGCGTTCGCTGTCTTGGACAAGCCGATGACCCTGAGCAAGTCCTGTTGTCCGGTTTTTTTAAGACCATTGAGCGCTACACACCTAAATTAATCAGTTGGAACGGCAATGGGTTTGACCTGCCCGTCCTGCATTACCGCAGTTTGATCCATGGGGTAGTCGCCCCTAGATATTGGGATACTGGCGATGATGATCGCGAGTTTCGTTACAACAACTATCTGAGTCGATACCACACGCGTCATACCGATTTGATGGATGTTTTAGCTAAACACAATGGTCGTGGGAATGCGCCTCTCGACGATTTGGCCAAGCTTTGTGGATTCCCTGGCAAGCTCGGTATGGATGGCAGTCAGGTTTGGACCGCATGGACAGGGGGCCGTGCCAACGAGGTACGCGCCTACTGTGAGACAGACGTTGTCAATACTTGGCTGGTGTACTGCCGTTTTAGATTGTTACGCGGTGAGCTTGATACTGCAGCGTATGAAGCTGAAGTCGCGCTTGTGCGTGAAACACTTGAACAAAGTACCGAACCGCACTGGAAACAATACCTAGAGGCCTGGGGTCGCTAATCATGTCTAATGATTTTTTGCAGGTCGAGTCACTCGATCTGGAGGCTCGCGGTATTGCCCGTCGAGATGGAAAAGTGGTTTTTATTGAAGGTGCACTGCCTACTGAGCGTGTGACCGTCAACACCTTTCGTCGTAAGCCCTCGTATGATGTTGGCAGAGTTGTACACATTCTGCGCGAAGCTTCATTTCGCGTTCAACCGCGATGTGAATATTTCGGTTTGTGTGGCGGCTGTGTGATGCAACACTTAGAGCCCAACGCCCAAGTCGCCATGAAACAGCGTGCTCTCGAAGATGCGCTTGAGCATATTGGCAAAACCCGTGCGATGCAGATATTGCCCGCTCTCCATGGTCCATACTGGGGTTACCGTTACAGATCACGCTTGGCTGTACGCTGGGTCGCCAAAAAGAATACCGTTTTGGTAGGATTTCACGAGCGTAAAAGCCGTTTTGTTGCGGATATTAAGAGTTGCCTTGTCTTGCCACCTCATGTGTCAGCACTGATGATGCCGCTACGTGCACTCATCATGTCGCTTTCCGCACCGGATCGTTTTCCACAGATCGAGGTGTCAGTTGGGGAGGGTGTGACGGCGCTTGTGCTTAGGCACCTATCACCATTGACGCCTGCTGACATTCAATGTTTGCGTGAGTTTTCGGACTTGCATCGTGTGCAGTGGTGGCTTCAGCCGCAAGGGCCTGAGTCCGTTGTACCGCTTGAGCCTGAGCATGTGGATAGTTTGTATTACACCTTGCCTGAGTTTGACTTGCGGATGCCGTTCAAACCCACTGACTTTACTCAGGTCAACCATCAGATTAATCGTGTGCTGGTTTCTCGTGCATTGATGTTGCTTGAACCTCAAGCTGGCGATCGGATTGCGGATATGTTTTGCGGCTTGGGTAATTTCACTTTGCCCCTCGCCACGCGCTGTCGTGAAGTGGTCGGTTTCGAAGGAAGTGAAATGCTGACTGCGCGCGCAAAAATAGCGGCAGAGCATGCTGGCATTACGCATGCCAAGTTTGAAACGCTCAATCTTTTTAATGTCACAACAGAATGGTTAGCCGAACTTGGGTATTTTGACCGTATGTTGATTGATCCGCCGCGTGAAGGTGCTCTCGCACTCGCCGAGTCCTTATCTAATCTACCTAGAGCCTTACGTCCAAAAAGAATGGTTTACGTCTCATGCAATCCGTCCACGCTTGCAAGAGATACCGCCATTTTGTTACGCAAGGGTCATTACAAACTGTGTGCCGCAGGCGTCGTGAACATGTTTCCCCATACAGGACATGTAGAGTCGATTGCAGTCTTTGAAAGTGAGACGATCAGTGTCTAGTTGATCGCCTCACTCCTTAGTGCCGTTAGGCTTGCTCTAAAATTTTCAGTGCAGCGAGCTTGACGCGCTCAGGAGCCGTGCCACCGATGTGATTGCGCGCGGCGACCGAGCCCTCAAGCGTCAGGACGCTGTGCACATCCTGGCCGATTAATGCGTGAAACTTTTGTAACTCAGCCACGCTTAAGTCAGCTAAGTCGCAGCCTTTTTGCTCACACTCACGCACGGCATGTGCGACAGCTTCATGCGCGTCTCGAAACGGTACGCCGCGCTTAACTAAATAATCAGCCAAGTCCGTTGCGGTCGCAAAACCCTGTAGCGCGGCAGCGCGCATCGCGTCCGCTTTAACTTTAATACCCGCCACGAGATCGACAAAAATGGTCAATGTATCGCGCACAGTATCAGCGGTGTCAAAGAGACCTTCTTTGTCTTCCTGATTGTCTTTGTTATAGGCCAGTGGCTGGCCTTTCATCAAGGTCAGCAGTGCAACCAAGTGCCCATTGACACGGCCAGTTTTGCCGCGCGCGAGCTCAGGCACATCGGGATTCTTTTTCTGAGGCATGATCGAGCTTCCGGTGCAGAAGCGATCCGCCAGATCGATAAACCCTACGCGGGGGCTCATCCAGATCACGATTTCCTCGGAAAATCTGGAAATATGGGTCATGATCAACGCACTGGCGCAGCAGAATTCGATTGCAAAATCACGATCGGATACAGCGTCAAGCGAATTTTGACAAACATCATCAAAATCAAGTAGCTCTGCGACCATCGGACGATCAATCGGGAAGCTCGTCCCGGCAAGTGCTGCAGCACCTAACGGCAAAATATTGACACGTTTGCGACAGTCCGCTAGTCGCGCAGCATCGCGTCCGAACATTTCTGCATAGGCGAGCAAGTGGTGCCCAAACGTCACGGGTTGGGCGACTTGCATATGTGTAAAGCCTGGCAAGATCGTGCTGGCATGCTCAAGCGCGACGGTTGCAAGCGCCTGGCGTAATTGACCGAGCAGAGCAATCAAACCGTCGATTTCATGACGCAGCCATAGGCGAATGTCAGTGGCAACTTGGTCATTGCGGGAGCGTCCTGTGTGCAATCTTTTGCCAGCGTCACCGACGAGCTCGACCAGCCGTTTCTCGATGTTCAGATGGACATCTTCAAGGTCAAGCAGCCACTGGAACTGACCGGCATCGATTTCTTGGAGAATTTGTGCCATCCCTCGCTCGATATCACTCCGGTCTTGGGGAGAGATTACTTTGACCGCTTCGAGCATTTGGGCATGGGCAAGAGACCCTTGGATATCAAAAAGCGCAAGCCGCTTGTCGAAGTCGACAGAAGCTGTATAGCGCTTGACGAGTTCAGATACAGGCTCTGAAAAGCGAGCGGACCACGCTTGGGCTTTCTTGTCAAACTGACTTTGAGTAGGGTTTTGAGTATTTTTCATGATGAACAAATTATAGAACGCAGCGCTACCTTAGCGGGCATGAGATAATTTTTCCTCATCGAAACTTGTTCAAACCGGAATCAATATGACGGCGGTCAGAGTCGGCATTGCTCAATTAAACGCTTTAGTAGGTGATCTGTCTGGCAATGCCAGCCTGGTTGTCGAGGCAGCTCGCACGGCGTACCAGCAGGATGCCCGCGTGCTGTTGACGCCAGAGATGATGTTGACAGGGTATCCGCCTGAGGACTTACTGCTGCGTCCGTCTTTCATTGCACAGTGTGAGGCAACTTTGCTTCGTCTTTGCCAAGAATTGTCGGTTTTTAAAGGTCTACATGTCGTGGTTGGGCATGTTTGTCTGCATGCAGGCAGTTTGCGCAATGCTGCGTCCTTGCTGTTAGATGGCAAAATTATTGGTACTTACTATAAAAGAGAACTACCAAATTACTCAGTTTTTGACGAAAAACGGTATTTTGTGGCGGGTCAGGGCACACTGAGTTTTGACGTCGATGGTGTTCGCTTTGGCGTCAATATTTGCGAAGACATTTGGGGTAACAGCGCACCTGAGGCCGCCGCGGCTGAAAATATCCAAGCACTGCTGGTGTTGAATGCCTCCCCCTTTAGCTTGGGTAAGCAAGCCCAGCGCGTTCGTGTGGCGCTTCGCTGTGTCGAGCGCACGCACTGCGCTCTTGTTTATGTCAACCTCACCGGGGCTCAGGATGAGCTTGTGTTCGATGGCGCCTCGTTTGTTCTTTCGCGCAATGGGGATTTGGTTTGTCGCGCCTCCGACTTCGCCTCAGAGATAAATTATATTGAGGTGTCGCAAGCAGGCGAGGTCACAGTACCCGCTGCTAAAAAGCAAGATCATCCTGACATGGTAGTGCGCGCTGAAGTGCTGTCGTCGGAGGCACAGGTCTGGGAGGCGCTCAAGCTGTGCCTGTCAGATTATGTGAAAAAGAACGGTTTCCGAAGCGTCATTCTAGGACTTTCTGGTGGGATTGATTCCGCTGTCGTGCTTGCTGTCGCGGTGGACGCCTTGGGCGCCGACCATGTTCATGCTGTCATGATGCCTTCGCGTTATACCGCGGATATTTCGCAAATTGATGCCCGCGATATGGTGAAAAGGCTTGGCGTGCCGTACCGAGAAATTGCGATTGCTGATTTAGCGAGCAGTTTTGACACAGTACTCGCACCAATTTTTGAGGGAAGGGCGCAGGATGCGACCGAGGAAAATATCCAGGCGCGATTGCGTGGCATGCTTTTGATGGCGCTATCTAATAAATTTGGTCATCTAGTGCTCACCACAGGTAACAAGTCTGAGCTTTCTACGGGCTATTGCACGCTCTATGGTGATATGGCGGGTGGATTCGCGGTGTTGAAGGATGTGGCTAAAACACTTGTATATCGGCTGGCCCGCTGGCGCAATACGCTTAGTGAGGTGATACCCGTCCGTATTATTACCCGTCCTCCCTCAGCAGAGCTGCGCGAAGATCAGACTGATCAGGATAACTTGCCAGAATACGATGTGATTGACGGCATTATTGAGCACTATGTAGAGAAAAACGCATCCCCAGAGGAGATTATTGCGGCGGGTTTTGCACCGACTGCGGTCGAGCAAATTATTCGTCTTATCCGTATCAATGAGTACAAACGTAAACAAGGGCCCTTTGGTCCCCGCATTACTGAACGGGCATTTGGACGAGATTGGCGTTATCCTCTGTCAAACGGTTTTCGTGACTGAGTGCAATTGTGTGCGAACGAAATTTTTAAACAGGAATCATCGTGAAGCAAGTAACTGCCATTATCAAGCCCTTCAAACTTGACGAAGTACGCGAGGCGCTCGCCGAAGTGGGTGTAAACGGCTTAACTGTCACCGAGGTCAAAGGTTTCGGGCGTCAAAAAGGCCACACTGAGTTGTATCGTGGCGCCGAATACGTGGTCGATTTTTTGCCTAAGATCCGTGTGGAAATGGTTGTTGCCGATGAGGCGGTCGATCGCGTGATTGAAGCCATCGTGCGAGCAGCGCGCACTGGAAAAATTGGTGATGGCAAGATTTTTGTCACACCGGTTGAACAAGCCATCCGTATTCGTACGGGCGAAAGTGGTGATGCAGCACTCTAATTGCTCATTTTTTTATTTATTTTGTTAATGTGATTCTGATGAAACAGTTTAATTGGTCCAATCCTTATCCAACCATTCGTATCCCGGTCTTTGCCCGTAATGTTGTTTCAACTTCGCACCCTCTTGCCGCGCAAGCAGGCTTGCGTATGTTGCTCAAGGGCGGCTCGGCCGTGGATGCTGTCATTGCCGCTGCAGCTGCTATTACGCTCGTCGAACCCGTTTCCTGTGGATTGGGCGGTGATGCTTTTGCCATTGTTTGGGATGGCAAAACACTGCAAGGACTAAACTCCTCAGGCTATGCACCCAAAGCCTGGGACATTGACTACTTTAAGAAAAAGTACGGTGTGGATGTGAATGGTCTAGCCAAGGCTCCCAAACGCGGTGTAGATGCGATTACTGTCCCTGGTGTGGTGGCAGGCTGGGCTGCTTTGCACGAACGTTATGGCAAGCTGCCTTTTGCTGAGCTGATGGAGCCAGCCATTGAGATTGCCGAGCGTGGGTATGCCGTACCGCCTGTCGTTGCCCAAAAATGGGCCGCTGCCGTACCCGAACTCAAAGACCAACCAGGCTTTGCACATACGTTTATGCCTAATGGTCGTGCTCCTAACGTTGGTGAGCGGTTTGTATTCAAAGATGTCGCGCAGACGCTCAGACGCATCGGTGCGACCAATGGTCGCGATCTGTACGAGGGTGAGCTTGCTGAAAAGCTCGTGGCATTTATTCGCGAGAATGGTGGAGCACATACGCTTGAGGATTTCCGTCAGTATCAACCTGAGTGGGTCACGCCCATCTCTAAAAATTATCGTGGCTATACCCTCCACGAAATTCCTCCAAATGGGCAGGGAATTTCGGCCTTGATGGCACTGGGTATCCTTGAACAGTTTGATGTGGCAAGCTTGAAAGTTGACTCGGTAGCGTCACAACATTTACAGATCGAAGCGATGAAGTTAGCCATGGCTGATCTGTACCGTTACGTTGCAGATCCAAGCACAATGGAAGTCACTGCTGAGCAAATGTTGGACGACGCGTATTTGGCGAGTCGCGCAAAACTGATTGATCCAAAGCGCGCAACTCACTTTGCCCCAGGTGTACCGCCCTCAGGCGGGACGATCTATCTGACTGCTGCAGATGAAAACGGCATGATGGTGTCATTTATCCAGTCTAACTACATGGGATTTGGTTCTGGAGTTGTGGTGCCCGGTACCGGTGTGAGTTTCCAGAATCGTGGTGTGGGTTTCTCGATGGATCCTAAGTCCGCTAATGTGGTCGAGGGCCACAAGCGTCCTTTTCACACAATTATTCCTGGCTTCTTGACGCGCGATGGCGAGCCGGTCATGAGCTTTGGGGTGATGGGCGGAGATATTCAGCCACAGGGCCACGTGCAGACCGTCATCCGTATGCTTGATTATGACCAGCAACCCCAGGCGGCTTGTTGCGCACCGCGCTGGAAAGTCAATCGTGATTTCACGCTTGACGTCGAATCAACGATGCAGGCATCGACGATTTCGGGTTTGCAGTCCCTTGGACATTCTCTTAAAGCAATCGATGACCCATACATGGACTTTGGTTCTGGGCAGTTTATCTGGCGATTGTCCAAAGATCTTCAAGATGGTTATGTCGTTGCCAGTGATAGCCGTCGTGATGGTCAAGCGGTCGGTTTCTAATAGGTCTTGAGCATTGACCAGAAGGCTGGGAGAAAACATTCAGCCACTAGCAAGGGTTCGCCTTGTCGCCAGAATATCGAGCGTCTGGCGAGTAGCTCGCTAGGGCGGACTGTTTTCTCACTCATTTCTTGGACAGTTCGATAGATGGAGGCGTACCGGTTTAGACGCGCGACTTCAAAGTCAGAACGAATAATGGCAGGATCCCCGTAAAGAATGTCTGCAAGAGGCCGACTGCGCAGCCGGCGCATGCCTTGCCAAGTGCTGTGCGATGCGGCCAGAGGAGTGATGCTTCGTGCCACGACGCAATCGACCCCCTTGATATCCATTGCAATCTCTCTGATCCAGACAGGGCTGCGTGCACGGCATCCCATCAGGGCGGCTTCCTCCTTTTTGACCCCCTCAGGGTATTCCGCCAGGACCCTAAGATTTAAGGGTCCAAGTGCGCGAAGCGCTTGAGTGAGCGCGCCCGGTCTCGTCAGCCATTGCTTTTGCAGGGGCAGAAGAGAGGGGGTGGGCTGATGTCGCCAGGGATTCGAATAGTAAACATTACACATGGGAATGTATTATCGCAATTATGGAAAAGTTACGTATTTCAAAATTAATGGCCGATCGCGGCATGTGTTCGCGCAGAGAGGCAGATAGCTACATCGAACGTGGCTGGGTTAAGGTAGATGGTGTGGTGGCAACGCTTGGTGAGCGCGCTTTGCCTAACCAGAACATTACACTCGACCGGAACGCCGCAATCGCCCAAGTGTCAAGAGTCACGATACTTATTCATAAGCCCATGGGTTATGTTTCAGGGCAGGCTGAGGATGGCTATACCCCGGCAGTCGCCTTGGTGACAGGGGCCAATCGATCTCACACGGATCGTAGCCCGCTTCAGTTTGATCGTGCACAATTACGTGGTTTGGCGGTTGCTGGCAGGCTAGATATTGATTCGACGGGGTTGCTTGTGTTGACTCAGGATGGCCGAGTAGCCCGTCAGCTGATCGGAGAGGACTCTGAGATTGAAAAAGAATACCTCGTGCGCGTTCAAGGCGGCTTAGCGCCTGGTGGGCTTGAATTGCTCAATGAGGGCTTGTCTCTTGATGGCAAGCGCCTCAAACGCGCTCAAGTGCGCTGGCAAAATGAGGATCAGCTTCAGTTCATCCTTCGCGAAGGCAAGAAGCGCCAGATTCGCCGCATGTGCGAACTGGTTGGCCTCAAAGTACTGGGTTTAAAGCGCGTGAGGATCGGTGGAGTCAAATTGTCAGATCTACCCGTCGGTCAGTGGCGCTATCTTGGGGGCAATGAGCGCTTCTAAAGCGTGTAAGCAGGGTTTCTATCTCGCAGCTAGTGTGTCAGGAAGTCGAGTTTGTAACTAGCTCGTTCATCCTGCCCAAGAGTGCGTACCAGCCAAGGCAGAGTTTCTTTCATGGCCCCTGTGAGCGTCCAAGGCGGATTGATGACAAACATACCGCTTCCATGCAGTCCTCGACTATCCGGGGCGGGTTTATGCACGGTTAGGCTGACGTGAGTCCAGTTTTTACCAGCCAATTTTTCAAGTTGACGCGGTAACTCCTGCGCTTCACGCCTGAGAATCTGGGGATACCAAATCGCATAACAACCCGTAGGAAAGCGTTGCATGGCATCTTTCATGGTTTCAACAACTCTACGGTAGTCGAGCTTATCCTCGTAAGATGGATCAAACAAAACAATCGCGCGTCGAGTGGGCGGTGGGATGTGGCCCTTCAGTCCAGCAAAACCATCATCCCCAAAAACGGATGTCTGTCTGGATACGCGTGAGGTGCGCTGGTCAAGATTTTGTCTAAGAATATCGGCCTCGTTTGGATGCATTTCGAATAAACGCAACTTGTCCTGAGAGCGGCAGGCTTCGAGCGCGAGCCAAGGTGACCCAGGATAAATACGAAGATTTCCATCCGGATTAATATCGCGAATGATGTCGAGGTACTGCAAAACAGCGGGAGGCTTGGCTTTAGCATCCCAGACCCGTGCAATGCCCTCTAAATATTCACCTTTTTTCTGAGCCCATTGCCCTTCTAGATCGTAAAGGCCGGCCCCAGCATGTAAATCAATAAACCAATAGGGCGTCTCTTTTTCGTTGTAATACTTAAGAATGTGGGTAAGCACAATGTGCTTAAGCACATCGGCATGATTTCCTGCGTGAAAGCCGTGGCGGTAACTAAACATAACTTTATTGAAATTCCTTGCCGTTGATCGCTAGATCTGTGGGGTCATCGTGCGAGACTTTAAGCATAACGCAAGCCGGTGTTAAACTTCGGCGGCTTACTCTATAGGTGTGCAGCTCATTTATGTTTGATTCCATTCGAAGTCATCAACGCTGGATGCAGTTTATTCTGCTGATCCTGATCGTGCCGTCCTTTGTTTTCTTTGGAGTGCAGGGCTACTCTAACTTTATGGCGACTGAACCCGAACTTGCTTCCGTGGGTGATCAATCGATCAACTTGGGTGAGTTTAACCAGGCGCGCACTGCACAGCTTGAGCAATATCGAAATATGCTTGGTGCCCAATTTGATGCGGCCGCCTTTGATACGCCAACCTTTAGACAAGAGTTACTCAATCGCATGATTGATGAGCGCACCGTTGCGATTGCTGCGATGAAGGGGCGTTACTCTGTTTCGGATGAGACGCTGCGCCGTACGATTGCTGCGATCCCTGCTGTGCAGGAAAATGGCCAGTTTTCATCGCAGCGTTATCGTGATGTTCTGGCTGCCCAGGGCATGACGCCGACAACGTTTGAACTAGGCTTACGTCGTGATCTCGCGATTGCGCAGGTGTTGCAACCGATTGGCTTGACTGCACGTGTTCCATTTGAGGTCGCTGAAAAACTGCTTGTCCTCTTGACCGAAAAACGAACTGTTGAGCGACGCAATTTTGCCGCTGCTGATTACCTTAGCGCAGTAACGATAACGGATGACGACGTTAAGAAGTGGTATGACAATAATCAGGCGAGTCTGCAGATACCAGAGAACATCGATGTTCAATTTATTGCGCTCAATGAAGAGACTGCGTCCAAGGACATCAAGATCTCAGATACCAATATTGAAAGCTTTTACAATCAGAATTTAGCGCGTTATGGTCAACCAGAGCGTCGTCGCGTCAGTCACATTTTGATCGAAGTCCCTGCCTCTGCGGATGAGAAGACCAAGGCTCAGGCTCGCGCCACAGCTGAGGAAGTTGCCAAACGTGCGATCGCGGCGCCAGAGTCTTTTGCTGCACTCGCTAAAGAGTTCTCTCAAGACAGCGGTTCAGCGACCCAAGGCGGAGATCTTGGATGGATCAGCAAAAATATGTTGGTTCCGCAGGTTGAGTCTTCAGTTTTTGCTTTAGAGCCAGGCAAAATCTCGAGCGTTGTTGAAAGTCCGTTTGGTTTTCACATTATTAATGTCGTCGAGGTTCAACCTGCCTCAGTCAAGCCGTTGGCGGAGGTCAAAGGCGACATTACCAATGAGATTCGCAAGCAACTAGCCGCTGAACAATTCGCCCAACTCGCGAGTAAGCTGACAAGTCTAGTCTACGATCAGCGAGATAGTCTTGACCCTATCGCGAGTGCGTTAAACATCCCACTTAGATCCGCGACGGGCCTCACGCGGGAAGGGCTATTGCCCACTTCACAGCGCGCGGGTAGCGCGATGCCTTCTGAGGCGGATCAAACTATTTTAGGCAACCCCAAGATTAGACAAGCCGCTTTTTCTTCTGATGTTTTTAGGGAAAAACTCAATTCAGGTGTGATCGAGGTTTCTCCCGATGTCATCGTCGCACTTCGTGTGGCGGCAATTCATCCAGCACGGATCCCTCCACTCAGTGCTGTTGCAGATCAGATCAAAGTGCGTCTCACGCAGGAGCGTGCCTTGGCTGATGCTCAGTCCGCAGGTGCCAAAGAACTTGAGATGCTAAAAACATCTCCCAATACCCAGCCTACTGGATTTGACGTTGCGATTGAAGTCACTCGTCAACAGCCAGAGTCTCTGAGTCGTGAGCAGCTTGAGGCGGTCATGTCTGTCAATGCCAAGATACTCCCTGCATATGTTGGTGCGACAGGTGTCGATCAGTACACCATCTTGAAAATTTCAAAAGTACAGGCAGCTCCCTCAGCCGATCCAGGTCAAGTTGACCAGTTGCAATCACAGCTTTCACAAGCTTGGGGGGCCGCGGAGGAGCAGGCCGCCTTAAAGGTGTTGCGCCAGGAACTTAAGGTCAAGCTTCTTCCAGATGCGACCAAGTTGATTAACGGCGATCTGGATGTCGCTAAGCTTTAATATTGCCTCATCATTTTTTTTGTCAGTCTGGTGCTTCGACCTAAGAGCTGAGGGGACTTAACCCCTCAGCCTCGCTTGCTTTGGGTACGTTCAATCAGTGGCATTAACGCTCGGCGGACGTTTTGCATTAAGATTGGTTGAGCGAGCTCGTTAGGGTGTATCGTGTCAGCCTGAAACATGGCTGGATCCTCAGCGATACCTTCGAGAAAAAACGGGATGAGTGCACTGTCTTCATCTCGAGCGACATCAACAAATACATTTTTAAATGCGTCGGTATATTCCCGTCCATAGTTCGGCGGAATTTGCATGCCCGCGAGCAACACTCGAGCTCCCGCTTTTTTTGAAAAACGGGTCATATTCAGCAAATTGTTTTTGGTCATATTGAGAGGCAGTCCTCTGAGCGCGTCATTCGCACCGAGTTCAATGATCACGATGTCGGGTTGTGTTTTGCTCAGAACTGCATCAATACGCGATAAGCCACCGCTTGTCGTGTCGCCGCTAATACTTGCGTTCGTAATATCGACTGGAGGTTGAGCGCCTGCCATTGATTGTTTGAGCAGTTCTACCCAACCCGTACCACGAGTAAGGCCATATTCGGCTGACAGACTGTCACCGATGACTAAAATACGTAAAGGGCGATCAGACATACTGCTTAAGGTTTGTGCCTGAAGCGTTTGACTGATTCCAGACAGTGAGATGAGTAGTCCCACACTAATTTTGCGACGATTGCGAGAGAATGAATTCATGAATGCTGTAACCAATGCAATAGTGGTTAAGGGACTTGGTAAGCAGGTCACCGATGCTTCTGGGACACTCAACATTTTAGACGACGTGAGTTTTACAGTCTCGGCGGGCCAGTCCATCGCGATTACTGGTGCTTCTGGATCTGGTAAGTCTACGCTGCTTGGACTGTTGGCAGGTTTGGACCAGCCAACGACTGGAGAAGTTCATTTGCTTGGACAATCGCTTTATGCGATGGACGAAGATGGTCGTGCAGCGTTAAGGGCGAGCAGTGTAGGTTTTGTATTTCAGTCCTTTCAGCTTCTTCCAAATTTGACTGCCCTTGAAAATGTGATGTTACCTCTTGAATTGGCAGGGCACCCAGCAGTAGAGTCAGCTTCAGAAATGCTTAAACAGGTCGGACTGAGTGCGCGTCTTCATCACTATCCCTCCACATTATCCGGTGGAGAGCAGCAACGTGTTTCTATTGCTCGAGCCTTTGTGCAAAAACCTGTTTTAATTTTTGCAGACGAACCAACAGGGAGTCTTGATGAGGCGACAGGCGCCAGCGTCATTGATTTGATGTTTCTGCTCTCGGCTCAGCAGGGCACGACGCTTGTTCTTGTGACGCATGATCGATCACTCGCAGCGCGTTGTGACAGGCAACTCGTCTTGCAGGGCGGTCGCTTGATCAGTTGATCAACATTTGGTCCTAGGAGCGACTGCGACGCCATTCGACCAGGCTATTACCAATACCACTCACGCAGATAATCGCAATGCCAATCCAGGTCGTCATATCTGGCAAATGAGACCATACCAACCAGCCAAGCGTCGCTGCGAAGGTGATTTGTATATAAATAAAAGGTGCCAGCAGAGAAGCGGGCGCATAACGGTATGACTGTATTTGTAGCAAGTGTCCCACTGCGCCTACGACACCACATAACACCAGTAGCATCCAGTTCAGGAGGCTGAGTTCTGCCAGTAGATCCCAGGCCGCAGGTAAAGTGAACGGTAAGCTCAGGGTGAGTAACGCAGTCGCGATGGCTCCGCTCCACAAGACGGTAGTAAAGGCACTGTCATGCGCGACTAGTCGTGTCAGTGTGTGTTGAGCCGTGAATAGACATGCGGTGACAAGCCCCATGAAAACACCCATTGGGTGAAGTCCAGACGAGGGACGAATCACGATGAGCACGCCGATCAAGCCAATGGCGGCTGCAATCCAGCGCGACTTTCGTGAAGGTTCTTTGAGAATCCAAGGTGCAACGGAGAGCATCATCAAGGGTGCGATGAAAATAAGTGCAGTCGCCTCTGCTTGGTGTAAATAACTGAGTGTTGTGAAAAATGTGAGTGTTGCAAATAGCATCGCCAAGGCACGCAAACACTGTAGTTTGGGTTGTTTGCTCTTAAAGATCCCTAAACCGCGGCTTGGCAGGATCACCGCCAAAAGAAGTGCTATGTGAACAATATAACGAACCCAGCACAGAATGAGCAAAGGAACACCTGCTGCCATCAGCCATTTTCCAATGCCATCTAAGCCGGTCAGAAAAAATAGGGATAAAAGCAGGGCTGCGATGCCCATCATTGTCTGTTGCGCAGGTGGCGCAAAACCAGCTGTGCTGCGGCTGGCATTGACCCGTGGCATGACAGACTCCTGAAAAAATGATTGAGGCGGGCCCCTAATGACTGCTCAGAGTGCGCGCCAAGATAATGCCAAGATCATACCCCTCTTATTCAGCTTGTGTCGTGCCCGAGCCTTGGTAAAATGTATTCCAATGAATAAATTCACCCACCTTCCGGCGCGTTTTTTAGCGATCTTGCCACCGCTTTGGCCTGCGATAGTCTCAGCAGTTTTTTCATGGATTCCCTCGATGCCTTTTCGTCAAGTCGTGAGTGCGATTGTTTTGTGCATTGTTCCAGCCATCTCTATCCAAGCTGTCGCACAAGAACTGCCCAAAACTGAACTTAAAGTCGTAGGAGGACTTAGTACAAGACTGAGTTACACGGATGTCGAGCAACCCTTTTGGCAGACAACTTTACCCGAGCGTTCTGCTGACCGCGTGACAGCCCAAATAAAAGGTTTTGATGAGTTAGGGATAAAAGGCCCTGAGCTTCTTCGTTTAATGAGCCAAGGTGTGATTGAGTTTGGCGTGATACCTCTTTCCTACTATCTTTCCGAGGTGCCCTTGTTCGAGGCAGTTGATATCGCGGGTCTATCAATAGACTCACAATCGGCGCTTGACACGACAAACGCACTGATGCCGGTATTAAGTCACTATCTTGATTCAACCCATCAAGCCAAACTTTTGGGTACCAATCCTCATCAGCCCCAGATATTTTTCTGTAACGCCGAGGTACGATCCCTCACCGACCTAAGAGGAAAAACGATCAGAGTCGTGACCCGCACACAGGCCGAACTGATTGAGGCACTCGGTGCCAAAAGCGTGAATCTGCCTTTTCATGATGTGCTAACAGCACTCAAAAACAAGTCTATTACTTGTGCCGTTGCGAGTGCGATTGCGGGTTTTAATGCTAAGTGGTACAGCGGTTCTTCGTTTTTGTACGCTCTTCCTGTAGGTTGGAATCTAGAATTTCACGCTGTGAATAAAAAGGTTTGGGATAAATTTGATCCCCAGTTGCAACAGTTTTTAGTGACAAATATTGATTTGCTTGTACAGAGTTTATGGCGTTATTCAGACAAGCTTAATCAGCTTGGCATTGATTGCAACACCGGTGCAAAAGGGTGTGTCAATCTTCCCAAAGGGCAAATGACCCTTGTGCTGCCGACAGCGGCGGACATAGCGAGTGTCAAACGCCTCGCCGTTCAGAAAGTGTTGCCACAGTGGGCAGCACGCTGTTCAGAGTCCTGCGTCGCAGATTACAACCAGACCGTTGGCAAGCTTTTGAAAGTAGTCGTCAAAAAATAAACCCGAGTCATGTTAGGACTCGGGTTGGCACGCTAAGCTTAAAGCGGATACTCAGCGTTACTTTAGGTCGTTGGCTTGCAAATCCCAGAGCAAGCTAAAGCTGTTGTGTGCCGTTTCGGCAAGGCCGAGATGCTTGCTTACCCACTGACCGACCTGATTAGCCACAGCGACAGTCGTCGTATCGACAACGAGATAAGGCTCCAGTACCCGCTTGTCTTGACTCTCTGAGGGCAATGGTGTGGAGAGATCTGGATCTGGGTTAAGAATCCGGAGTGTGATCACACCTGCAATCGCGGCACTAAGTGTCTGCGCGATGCCAAGGGCACGTTGGGCGTTCTCGAGCGATCCGAGGCAAATCAAACTGACTGCGGCCCCCGTGCCTGCGCCAGCGAAGGCTGTCACCGCATTCACTCGCCGATGGGTGTTCTTCATTGATCCAAAGTTACGGATCGACCACTCTGTTTGATTTTCAAATGCCTGGCGGTAGGGTGCACTGCGAAACACATGCAGAGATTCGGTACGATATAACGCTAAGTAAGGTCGTTGAGCCGTATCGGAATGGTAGCGCCTTGACCAGGTAAAGCCAGGGATGGACGCACGTTCCTGCATGTGCTCAGTGTCATACCACAGGTTAAAGTCGAGTTCTTTTGCGGGCTCGATATCAGTCCAGATCAGGAGTTCGCCTTTGGCATCTAGAGACTGCTCAATGACGGCTACATTCTTCATTATTTTGCTCAACCTTTTGCTCGAATAATTTTCTTGACTTGAGGCACGTGCCTGATTGATCGAAAAACCTGGGCCAAATGACGACGGCTATCGACTTGAACTGTCAGGTTCAAAACAACGGTAGCCATTGCGTCATCATGCATTGTGACGTGGATGATGTTTGAGTCTGCCTGTGCGACTTCGGCTGCGATCCGACTTAAGACGCCGCGTTCATTTTTGGCGATGATGTCGATACGCGCTGACAGATGCTTCGCCGTCTCCTCATCCCATAGGACATCGACCCAACGTTCTGGCTCCTTGATGCGCGCGCGCATCGCCACTGGGCACTCCGCAGTGTGGACAACAAGTCCATGACCTACACGAATGCCTGCAACAATCTGGTCGCCGGGCAGGGGGCCACAGCAGGGAGCTAACTGGACACCTTGACCTTCGTTGCCATGAATCTGAATCGGCATCAGTCTGGCTGCCGATATTTCGTCATCGGCAGCGGCAGTCGTAGCGATCAGGGGATGGTCAGGAGCAAAGCGACGGGCGACAACAGCAGCTAAACGTTTGCCAAGCCCAATATCGGCGAGAATTTCTTCGCGAGATTTCGCACCGCTCGAGCGTGCAAGTTTTTCCCATATTGGATCATCAACGGCGGGCAAACTTAGCTTAAGCTCACTGAGTGCCTGGATCAGCATACGCTCCCCAAAAGCCGCAGATTCATCGTACTGAACCGTGCGCAGATAGTGCCGAATTTCTGAGCGTGCACGACCAGTCCGCGCATAATTCAACCACTGCGCACTCGGTCGAGAGGTATTTGAGGTCGTAATAGCAACAGAGTCGCCATTAGAGAGCTCAGTTCTGAGCGGTACCTCTTCGCCATTCACTTGGCAGGCGATGGCGTGATTACCTACATCTGTATGAATAGAGTAGGCAAAATCCACCGCGGTTGCACCACGAGGTAAAGAAACAATGGTCCCTTTGGGCGTGAACACATAGACAGCATCGGGAAATAGATCAACCTTGACATGCTCCAAGAACTCTGTCGAGTCACCTGTTTGGTTCTGAATATCAAGCAAGGACTGCAATGACTTGCTGGTTCGATTCTGAATATCCTTTAGGTTGGACTGATCGCCTTTGTATAGCCAATGGGCTGCGACACCTTCCTCGGCGACTTGATGCATGTCATGCGTTCTAAACTGAAATTCGATTGGGGTCCCAAAGGGGCCGACTAGTGTTGTATGCAGCGATTGGTAGCCGTTGATTTTAGGGATCGCGATATAGTCTTTGAATTTTCCTGGCACTGGCCGGTATAGCTGATGCACGATTCCCATCGCCATATAGCACTCAGGGAGGGTGCGTACGATGACCCTAAAGCCATAAATGTCTAGAACATTGGACAAACTCTTTTTTTGTTTCACCATCTTGTTGTAGATGGCGTAGAGCGTTTTTTCGCGACCACGCACTTCGCTTTCTATTCCTGCTGCGGGTAGTGCGGCTCGAACTTGCTCATCAATACGCGTGAGTACTTCGCGACGATGGCCGCGCGCCGTCATGACAGCCTTTTCTAATACGTTATAGCGATTTGGATACATCGCAGCAAAACACAGATCTTGTAACTCACGATACAGTGCATTCAGGCCAAGTCTATGCGCGATTGGCGCATAGATTTCGAGCGTCTCACGCGCGACACGCCGACGTTTTTCTGGATTAACAGCATCAAGTGTCCGCATGTTATGCAGGCGGTCAGCCAGCTTGATCAAGATGACGCGGATATCCCGCGCCATGGCAAGCAGCATCTTTCGGAAACTTTCGGCTTGTTGCTGTGCCTTACTGGCAAACTCTAGCCGATCAAGCTTTGAGAGCCCATCGACGAGTTCGGCAACTTCGGAACCAAATTTCTCAATCAGCTCCTGCTTGGCAATGTCCTGATCTTCCATGACATCATGCAGAAGTGCCGCACGAATTGCGTCAACATCGAGCTTCCAACCAGCACAGATTTCGGCAACCGAGATTGGGTGGCTAATGTAGGGAGAGCCGCTTGAGCGGAATTGGCCGAGGTGTGCCTGATCGGAGAACCGATAGGCATCCTTAACGAGGACAACTTCTTTTGCGTCTAGGTAGCCGTCGAGCAACCGCTCTAAAGACGCCATCGAGGCGATGGCAGGGTCTAACTCTGTTTCAACAGGGGTAGCTGCACCAGAAACTGTGCCTAATTTGACTGGTTCGCCCGTAGACCCTTTCGGCAAAGGTCTTCTTGTCAGGCGTGAACCCACTCGCAGGGCGGCGAGTAACCCGGAGGAAGCATACCGAAATCCGGGAAAGGCCATTTGTTTCCTACTTAGGTTGGAACCTTGCGCAACATTTCAATGCCGGTTAGGCCAGCCGATATTTCACGCAATGCGGTCACGGTAGGTTTGTCTTTGCTGTCAAGACGTGCAGCGTGACCCTGGGCGAGCTCGCGTGCCCGGTATGTTGCAGCCAGCGTGAGCTTGAAGCGATTTGGAATCTTTTCGAGGCAATCGTCAACGGTGATGCGGGCCATGGAAGTCCTGTTTAAAAGTGAAATAAGCGTTCTGGGGTCTAGTATAGCGGTTGCCCATACTCAGGGCAGCAAGTCAAAAGACTTGAACAAATCAGTGTGCCTAGCTAACTGTCGCGGGTAGCGCAACTTGGCCATTTCGATGATTTGAGTGAGTTGAGTCAGCGCAATGCTAAAGTCTTGATTAATAATAACATATTCGAATTCTGGGGCATGTGAAATCTCTTCGCTTGCCGCTTCAATTCGGCGCTCAATCACAGCGTCTTCGTCTTGGCCGCGCTGTGTCAGCCGCTCTCTCAGCGTAGCAATTGAGGGTGGCAAGATAAAAACACCAATGGCTTCAGGAAAGAGTCTTTTGACTTGACGGGCACCTTGCCAATCAATTTCAAGCAAAATATCTTGGCCAAAGGCGACTGCCTGATCAATTTTGTCGCGCGGTGTGCCATAAAAGTTACCGTGCACTTCGGCCCATTCTAGAAGCAGCTGCTGTTGAAGCATGGCGTCAAACTGCGTTTTGCTGACAAAACGATAGTCCTTGCCCTCCGTCTCACCTGAGCGAGGCGCACGTGTCGTACAAGAAACCGACAGGCAGAGTGTTGGATCGCGGGCCAACAGCGCGTTGACAAGACTGGATTTGCCAGCGCCGCTTGGCGCCACAACCATAAAAACGTTTCCAGCGACCAGTGACATAGGTGACAATGGAGAAAAGTTAAATAAGTTAAAAGCATAGCAGAGTGCTTACACACATCGCGTTATGAAGATAACTTTATAAATAGACAATCTCACTGCCGATTAAAGGAATGCCATCGTTATGAAGACCTCTCATTTGATTTCCGTGGAAGATCTGCAAGTCCGGTTAGCCGCTGACGCTTCAAGCGTCTTGATTTGTGACTGTCGCTATGACCTCGTCGATGCTAGCCTTGGTTTCAAGGCCTATCAAACTGGGCACATTCCCGGTGCGATCTACGTCAACCTAGGCAAGGTGTTGAGTAGTGCTCCAAACGGCTCAAATGGTCGCCATCCTCTGCCAAACCCAGATACCTTAGCGAATAGCTTGGCTGAGCTTGGCGTGAACGCTGATACCTTAATTGTTGCTTATGATGCACCAGGCGGTTCTTATGCGGCGCGGATGTGGTGGTGTTCGCGTTGGGTCGGGCATAACAATGTTGTCGTGCTTGATGGCACGATTGATGCGTGGACCCAAGCCGGACTGGCGCTGACAACGGAGGTGCCAGCACCTCGCGCTCGTGGTAATTTCAAACGATCAACAGCGCTTACGCAGACCGTCGACTATGCGAATGTGCGAGCTGGCCTTGACCGGACAGATCGTGTGATTGTCGATGGCCGTCCGAATGATCGATTTCAAGGTTTGAATGAGACCTTAGATCCCAAAGCGGGACATATCCCCGGGTCGTTGAGTCGATTTTCGAAAGAAAATCTGGATGCGAATTTCCAGTTTAAAAAACCTGAGGTGTTGCGTGCTGAATTATTGGCCTTGATGGGTTCCCATCCTGCAAACGAAGTGGTTGCAAGCTGCGGTTCGGGTGTTTCTGCTTGCCATCTCTTGTTGGCCATGGAGATCGCAGAGTTGCCTGGTGCTGCCCTATACGGCGGATCCTGGAGCGAATGGTGCGCTCAATCCGATGCGCCGATTGAAACGGGGCCTGCACGCGTGTCCGCCTAATATTTTTATTTTTTTTAACACACTGAGTCGATACTCTTCATCGGGCAAATCAATTAGCTAAGGAATCTCAATGTCTGACCTTAAGGTTGCAGTTATTACGGGTGCGGGTTCTGGTATTGGCCGCGCAGTTGCGATCAATTTAGCCACAGCAGGCTATCAAGTCGCACTGGCTGGCCGGCGTCTTGAGGCACTGGAAGAAACAAAAAAAGAGGGCGGTGAATACGCCGGAAACCTTCACCCCATCGTGACGGATGTGAGCGATGAGACATCGGTCAGCGCGCTATTTGCAGAAGTGGCGCGACGTTGGGGACGACTTGATGTCTTGTTTAATAACGCGGGCAGGGGTGGTCCACCTGTCCCGATCGAAGATTTGCCCGTCGAGATCTGGAAGGACATTGTCAATATCAATCTG
>Ga0105051_10000572_pt1 | contig 51110 bp, 49 predicted proteins | sample FRY02_FD_78383 | JGI IMG/M metagenome (GOLD analysis project Ga0105051, IMG submission 78383) | Freshwater microbial communities from Lake Fryxell liftoff mats and glacier meltwater in Antarctica - FRY-02 (megahit assembly) | ecosystem: Environmental > Aquatic > Freshwater > Ice > Glacier... | reverse complement strand
TTCGTGATGCTATTAATGGTTTTTTTGATGAGACTTTGCCAAAAATTGCGCAGTCACTTCGGGGGCGGATTAATGATAACTTTCAGACGATAAAACCAGTACCTTCATGTTGAATGGGTATAGCACTTACTTTTTGTTCTACCTATTTATTAAGGCCTATTGGAGCATTAATTTTTGGTTGGTTAGGTGATAATATAGGTCGTAAAAGCACTGTTATTATAACAACTATTATGATAGCTATTTCTTGTATTGTAATGGCTGCCCTCCCTACTTATGCTCAAATCGGTATTACTGCAACCTGGTTAGTTATAATATGCCGTATCGTGCAGGGTATGTCTTCAATGGGAGAGATAATAGGAGCAGAAATTTACTTAACTGAAACTATAAAACCTCCAATGCATTATTCCTATGTAGCAATATTACCATTTTTAGCTGCATTAGGAGCCACTGCAGCTCTTGGGGTTGCTTCTTTAGTTACCACTCAAGGATTTAATTGGAGGTATGCTTTTTTAGTCGGAGCGGCAGTTGCGTTAATCGGTTCTATCGCTAGAACAGCTTTAAGAGAAACACCTGATTTTATAGATGCCAAACGTCGTATAAAGAGAACTTTTGAAAGTGTTAATAAAGAAACTGAAATATTAAAAAATAATCCTATTTGGACAGAGAAAATTAATCTGAAGACAGCCCTGGCCTTATTTTTAATACGCTGTCCTTGGCCGGTATTTTTCTTTCTTACATATATCCATTGTGGTAACGTTTTAAAAGAATCTTTTGGTTATAGTACAGTGCAAGTAATTCATCAAAATTTTATACTTTCTATAGTAGAAATGTTGGGAGTTTTGCCTTTAGTATACTTAGGTTGCAAGATATATCCTTTAGTTATTCTTAAATTTAGATTAATATTATTTACTATTTTTATTTTAATCACACCATATTTGTTAGATAATGTAAAAACTCCTTTTGATGTACTTTTAATTCAATCGTTTATTATGTTTTTTGTACCTGATACGGTACCAGCCATACCAATTCTTTATAAATATTTTCCTGTTTTTAGACGATTTACTTCTACTGCTTTTTTGTACGCTTTATCACGTGCTATAATGTTTGTCGTAACTTCTTTCGGATGTGCTTATTTAATGGACTATTATGGCAATACGGGATTGCTAATTATTATAATTCCATTAATTATAGGTTATATGTTTGGGATACTTCATTTTGAAAAATTAGAGAAAGCAGCTGGAAACTATCCTCTGAAGAAAACTTCATCTCTTTTTGTAACAGATATAGAGTCGGCTTGACCGATAAATGTTGGTAGCAAAGTTTAATTAATTCTTGTTCGACCTTTAAAGTTTCAAAAAGTGCAGAAAGAACTACGAAAATCTCTAAAGTTTCTAAAGCTATTTCGCGTCTCTTTTCAGGTGATTTAGCTCCTATAGTCTCTATATTATGGAGCCTATCGCACAATTTGATTAGCAAAACTTCATGATCTTCTTTATAGTAAGCAAGCTCAATCATTTCAGCCGAAGATATCTTGCGATCTATTTTGACTCTGGTTAATGCTTCTACCTGGCTAGCAACCAATTCACCAAATTCTACTTTTATTATTTCCTCAGTAAGATCAGTATCTTCAATAGTGTCGTGTAATATAGAAGATACTATGACGTTAGTTTTAAAGCAATAATCTGCGACTTTATAAGCTACTTGTAAAGGATGAGAGTAATAAGGCTCACCGCTATCACGCTTCTGATCACCATGGTATTTTTTAGCATAATAAATAGCTTTCTCTACTTCTACGATATCAACTTTAATTTGAGCTGATTCATTTAAGAGAGTAAGTTTTTTAAGCAATATTGAAGAATACGGATCAATTTCAGTTATTTCAGCCATAGGGGATATATATTTTACACTCAAGTGATTATTCAGATTTATTTAAGAGAGACCTATTATAGTCAAAGCTGCTGCAAACAACATCATACTCCCTAACAGATATAGTTATTCCTCGAACTGTTTGGTGGCTTAATTTTATTCTAAAATCTAATAAGTTTGCGATTCAGTTGCCTTACTGCTTTGTTAATAACGGCTCTCATTAATATTATAAAGAATGATTTATATAATATTATTTAGTTTTTAAGTTAAATGTAGTCATAATTAAGTTATAATAACCTGATAGAAATTTACAACTAAAAAATGATGATCATACAATAATTTTAAATTTGTAGTATATTAAAAAATTTTAAGTTTGTTTTGGAATAATTTTATGTCTTACCAATGAATATATTTAAGAGTCAAATGACAGATTGACAATTTGTTAGTAATTTAGTATGGTTACTATCTTTAATGATCCTTACTCTATTTTAGGTATAAATTTTTATGAAACGCACATTCCAGCCAAGCAATTTGGTAAGAAAAAGAAGACATGGCTTTAGAGCAAGAATGGCTACCGTAGGTGGTAGAGAAATTTTAAGAAAAAGACGTGCTAAAGGCCGTAAAAAACTTTCAGCTTAAATAAGCGTAAAATTATTTTTTAAATAGAAAAATGGCTTAATGTTTTTATTATTAAAAGCTATCAGGAAATAGGGCAATTTCATAATAAGTACTCTTCGTTTATAAGATTAATGAATTACTAAAAGCGCGCGGAGCTTACGATAATCCTTACTATGTTATACTTAAATTGATACTTATGTGTATATTTCGTGCAAATGAAAAGTTTGGATATAGTACTCTAAGAAAATTATAGTTAATCGAAGGATCACGATGGTAAGGATAAGCACCGTACGCACTTAGTACGTTAAAGAGTGCACAAAACCGACGACGTACAACTCTAGTGTAAGTTTCCATCTCTATTAGCTATACTAATTTAAGAATTATTCACATCGTCATCCCCAACCTAGTTCGGTCGGTATAAATTGCTTATATTATCTCTAAAAAATCAAAAAGAATTTGATATAGTAAACAAAGTTGGGAAAAAGCAACATTCTCCTTATTTTATAGCAATCATTGCCAAGAATTTCTCAGCCTTGCCATCTATTGGTAGAAATATGATTTTTTTTGGTATGAAAGTTGGGAAAAAACTAGGGAAAGCGGTAATACGTAATAAAATCAAAAGGCGTATTAGACATTTAATAAGACTTATAAGTAAAGACCTCCAATTAAACAATAATAGTATGGGAATTATAATAATTCCTAAGAAAGGATTTGAGAAAATTGAGTTTAAAAACCTTATAGATAGTTTGGAATTACTAATCATCCAAAGAAAATCCTAAGGGATTATATTTAAATTCGTTTGCGGCTAATTTCATCTTAAAAATAGATAAAAATTGGGTTACATTTTGCGTAAACCAAAGAGTAATATACTTTCAATACTCCGCGAATTGAGAGTATATCAAATTAATTTTTATTCGTCATCTTCTAACTCTTCTTCATCTGCAACAGCTTCTTCATCGTAACTACTTTCCATTTCTTCAAATTCATCGTTCACTTCTGTATTTTCTTCGCTCGATTTGCCCGCATCTTCTTGCGCAGAACCAAGAGCATACACGCATAATTCTTCTAGCCGTACTCCGTTTTTGACAGCTAATTCTTGTAGCTTAGTTATAGCTTCCATCACTTCGGCAGGTATATTACCACCACGGTTTTTCGATAGCCAATCAGCTTGAAAATGTAAGGGGTGATGCTTTGCCTCTGGCTCTCCTACATAAATAGTGAAAGGCGCCATCTGCCCACCAAAATCACAATTAACACTAAATTTTTTCATTCTACTGCTCCTTCCAACAACAATTTCATCCCAAATACTATATTTAAAGTCGTTTGTAACATTGAATTTGAAGTATGATAGCGCGCCCACAGCGCGCTCTAACGCAACATCCAACATTCCTCTTGCGTACAATCGGAAGTTATCACCTCATCTCCATACAAATCATCAATAGCAGCGACTTTAAGGACAAAGTCTCAAATTTATATTATCTTTTAATTCATAGTTTGTGGCAATAAATTTTTCATCACTACTAATAACGGAGCCACCAGCCTCAGTAACAATTAATCCAAATCCTGCTTTTAAAGTATAATTCAATGATGAAAAAGAAACTATATCTAATTTACCTGCAGCCAGTAATGTTATTTCACAGCAATGAGAGCCGAAAAATCTAATATTTTTCTTTTCGCCTAAATCATCATTATCCGTAGCTATTAATGCATTCTTTATATTATCAATTCCTGATACCCTTAGTCTTACACCTTTACTGTTTGAGGTATTATTAAGGGTATTTTTCTCTACCCAAGCTCCGCCCCCTTTCTCAGCATAATAAATTTCATCTAAAGCAGGAAAGTTTATGACAGTGCAAGTAGGAAGCAAGGTTTCATTTATTTTTTTAAGATAAGTTATAGAAATTGCAAAAAAAGGTATACCACGAGCTAAGTTATCGACACTATCTAAAGGATTGATGAATAAAACTATATCTGGCAAGCTGTCCCATTCTGGTTTATCCTCAGGAAAGAATAAAAACTTAGAGTGTTTTTGCAATTCTTCTTGTAGTAAAGATTTAGCTCTTTCATAAGATTTATTACAAAAATCTATATTACCGCGACTTGATCTTTGCAACATTTCAAGTTCTAGAAAATCTCGTTGCAAAAACTTAATAGCCTTACGTGTAGCGTTAATGAGCGAACTAGTTGTGGGTTGCATTATTCATATTCCAAATAAACGACGAGTTGGTATGCATTATACCTAAAGAAAAATGCTAGAAGTAATAAGAGTATAAGTGAGGAATATCCACCGTACGCACTTAGTAAGTGAGTACGGTAAAGTAACAAAGTAATTCGCACGTTTTTATTAGGTAGACTTAGCCCTCTCAACAAAACTAATATCTTCTGTCTTAACCACTATTTTCTCCCCAGTTACTAAATAAGGAGGAACCATAACCTTTATTCCATTAGTTAAAATTGCTGGTTTATATGATGAAGTAGCAGTAGCACCTTTAATTACTGGATCAGTCTGAGCAATTTCTGCAATAATATTTTGCGGTAAGCTAACCCCTAAAGGATTATCTTCATAAAATTCTATTTTTACCATCATATTATCAGTAAGAAATGGTAATTTTTCTCCGAAAATTTCGTTATCAATATAGATTTGCTCAAATGTCTCATTATCCATGAATACCAGCTTGTTATCTTCAGTATAAAGAAACTGTAAGTCTTTTTGGTCAAGCTGTGCTTTCTCAACATAATCAGATGAGCTAAAACGCTCATTAAGTTTGGTCCCTTCTTTAAGGCTTTTCATTTCTACTTGCACATAAGCCCCACCTTTCCCAGGCTTAGTGTGTTCTGGCATTTTACTAACGATCCATAATTTACCATCATGAACCAATATATTACCCGCTCTAATTGAATTTGCTGAAATTTTCATGTTTTAAACTTACTGGTATTTTTATGTATTGGAATATACAAATAATTATTGTTAAAGACAAGAAACAATTCTAATTATAAAGACTATTAGCAATGTAGATTTCAAATTAATATTGCATTTCTAGAAGATCTAAGTTGAATAAGCCTAGCATCCCTATAATTATTTGGTAGTGAACATACTTATTTAGGTTTAAAATTTTTATCTTGCTATCATGAAATTATGTTATAATTTAAAAAATTAAAGATATAAATAATGAAAATATGACTGCTAACATACTTGTCGTGGACGATTTAGAACCAAATGTTAAATTATTAGAAGCTAAGCTTTTGAACGAATATTATACTGTTTTTACAGCTAATAGCGGTCTTGAAGCTTTAGAATTATTAGCAAAGAATAAAATCGATATAATTCTACTTGATGTTATGATGCCTGGTTTGAATGGCTTCGAAACTTGCATGCATATCAAGGCAAACCCTGATACCACTCATATACCAGTCGTCATGGTTACAGCGCTATCAGACACTGAAGACCGTGTAAAGGGATTGGAAGCCGGCGCAGATGAGTTCTTAACTAAACCTATCGATGATACTGCTTTGTTTGCTAGAGTCAGATCTCTTTCACGGATGAAGGCAGTTATTGACGAACTTAACTTACGCAATAATACTAATGCTGCTTTAGGTGGCAGCGCTATAGAAATGGTAGATAATTTTGCTGATAAAAAAATATTATTGATTAATGATGATTTAGTTCAAGCAAAGAATGTCAGTAAAATGCTACTGAAAATTTCCTCACAAATAAAAATAATACAGGATATTCAAGAGCTAGTAAATGATTTTGAGTATATACCGGATTTAGTGATTATTAGTTGTCAATTAGAAGGAAGCGATCCTTTAAGAATTAGCGTAATGCTGCGAGGAGACAGTAGGTTTCATGACGTAGTTCTAATTCTTCTGGCGGAAGAAGAAAATATACCTATGGTAATGAAAGGTATGGAGCTTGGAGTGAATGATTATTTTATATATCCAGTTGAAGTTAATGAACTATTGGCCCGCGTAAGAACTCAACTTAGAAGAAAACAATATCAAGATAATTTACGTAATAATTTAGAACGTAGCGTAAACTTATCAATTAAAGACGGGTTAACAGGGGTGTTCAATAGGCGTTATTTTGATATCCACATTCAACAAATGATGCAAAAAGCCCTTGAGAATAAACGCTCTCTATCTTTATTACTGTGTGATATTGATCATTTTAAAGAAGTTAATGATACTTATGGTCACCAAGCAGGAGATGCAGTTTTAAAAACCATTACCGATACCCTAAAAAGTACTTTTAGAGTTACCGATTTAATCGCTAGATTCGGGGGCGAAGAATTCGTAATCCTTTTAAGCGATTTAACACTGGAGGAAACTTTAAAAATAGCAGAAAGATTGCGTGAGAAAATATCAAAAGCAGAAGTTAAAATTAACGCACACGGTGAAGCTATAAAAAAGACCATATCGGTAGGAGTCACAGAATATAAATCTGGAGAGAGCGCCACTGAATTTATTGAGCGATCAGATAAAGCAATGTATGAAGCAAAGAACGCTGGCAGGAATATGGTTATAAACCTTTAAACAGCCTTCCTACAAAAGGAGATTTATGTAGAAAGTCTAATATAATCAATAATTAACTACACATATAAAGCATGATCAGTTATATTAAAAAAAAATTATAACGATTAAAGTTGCTTTAAAAGGACCCATAATATGCCAGGAGTAATAGTCGAGCAAAGGCCCACGGCAAAATATTATCACGAATTACCATATAGACCGGGAGTAGGTATGATGATTGTGGATAAAGATAATAGGGTATTTGTTGGTAAAAGAACAGACACGAAAATCGCTGCATGGCAGATGCCACAAGGCGGTATCGATCTAGGGGAAACTCCTAGCATTGCTGCGCTGCGAGAAATGACTGAAGAAATCGGCTCTGATAAAGGCTATATAATCGCAGAAAGTAAACATTGGTATAGTTATGACGTACCTAAATTTCTAATTCCAAAATTATGGAATGGTAATTTTAGAGGACAAAAACAACGATGGTTTTTAATTAGGTTTACAGGAACTGATGAGGATATTAATATTAATACTCAGCATCCTGAATTCGACGAATGGCGTTGGGCACATCTTGATGAATTATTATCTATTATAATACCTTTTAAACGCAAATTGTACCAAGCAGTTTTTAATGAATTTAAATCGATAATTATTGATAATAACCGTAAAGAAGAAGTGGAAAGGAATAGTTTAACAACGTCATCGTTAGGAAGCATTTCCACGTAGAGAATTAAGCATATATCCTCAGGGATTACAGTAACTCTGAAAATCTATCTTTTCTTAAGAAATAACCTTTTAGATTATTTTGCCTATTCACGCACGCCAGATAAAAATATTTGACGAGTACATTAGTTAATACTGCAGCGTCGAAACTTTCACCTGCAATAAAATCTTATTTCTAAGATAAATACCTTTCTTTATCAAAAGTTCCCTCACTACTATCAATAATCATAGTAATTGTTGCATCACCTGTAATATTTATAGTAGTACGTAACATATCTAATATCCTATCAATACCGGCTATTATAGCAACACCTTCAATAGGTAAATTAATAGATGATAATACCATAGGTAACATTATTAAAGAAGCGCCCGGTATACCAGCACCTCCTATCGAGCCTAAGGTTGAAGTGATGATAATTACTAAATAATCATGTGGTGACAAAACTACTCCCATCATTTGCGCAAAGAATATAGTAGTAAGCGACAGATTTATAGCAAACCCATCCATATTTATGGAGGCGCCTAATGGTAACACAAAAGCGGTGCTCGATTCAGAGATGCCTAGTTTTTCTCTACATACTTGCATGGTAGTACCTAAAGTAGCTTTACTGCTAGAAGTAGAAAAAGCTAGAATTTGATATTCAAAACTTTTTTTATAAAATGGCAAAGGCGATACTCGGCAAAATGCGTAGATAAGTGCCCCAAAAATCAAATATTGACAGAGCATAGCTACTACTACGGCTACGACCAGTTTAGATAGGCTTACCATCACTTCAATACCCTGAGTTCCGACTACCCAAGCTGTTAAAGCAAAAGCACCATAGGGCGAAAGTTGAACTATCATCGATATCATTTTTAAAATTATTTTTGATATCGTATGAAATAACTCTTTAACCATAGACGCGCTAGAATCCATTTTATTGATGGTAAAACCAGTAAAAATGGCAAAAAATACTATCTGTAAAACGTTACCAGTGGCAAAAGATTCTACAGCATTATTAGGTACTATATTTACAAAGAAATCTATCATACTAAATGATTGAGCTTTAATGTTTGCTATGGGCAAACCAAAATCAATATGAGTACCATGTCCTGGTTGCAGAATAAGAGCAACCGCCAAGCCAAATATAACTGCAAAAAATGTTGTACTTAAAAAAGCAACAACAGCTTTTACCCCCACTCTACCTAGAGAAGTTGGATCACTCATACTCGTAATCCCGGTAACTAAACTGAAGAAAATAAGTGGCGCAATGATCATTTTGATCATCCGCAGGAAAATATCACCAACTGGTTTAATATATGAAACATAATTTGGGAGATATATACCGAATATTATTCCTAGAATTAATCCTAGCGTAACTTTTTTCCATAGTTTCATCTTTATCCTTAATTATGTTAATTCTTTATTGTATATTTCCAATAAATGAAGAGTTGGTAGCCTAATGAATAAACTTCAAAAGCTATGTGAACTCTGGTGGGGCGCGACAATCGATTGGGATTAGAACCCTAAGATTAATTCGTCGCTAACGTATCCTTGCAATGATGCAAAAAAAGCAGTCCTCCATTTTTATATGGTATATATAGAAGGATCAGCTAGCCACTTTAAATATTCGGGCAAGCCATCTATAATAGCTAGCTTCAATATCTGAGGCAAATCATAATTATGAATTTTAACTATTACTTTCTCTATCTCGTTATAATTATCAGCTCTAGCTTTGATCATTATTCTATATTCTTTTTCGGAATTAATCTTACCTTCCCATTTAAAATAGCTAATAATATTATCAATTTGTAAACAAGCGGCTAAACTATTTTCAAGTAACTCGCTAGCAATTTGTTCTGCTATCTGTTTATCATTAGTGGTAGTTAAAATTATACAAAAACTAGGTATCATTTATACTTCAACAAAGCAATTTGGTGTCTCAAATAATTTAAGTTTTACAATAACAAAAAAATTACTAATAAATAATTGAGGTAAAATATCAGATTTTAAATGTAGAGCTATATTTTCAGCAGTTGGGTTACTCTGCATGTAATATATTTTTTGACCTGTGCATGCGGATATTTTTTCACCCATCTCTCTATCGTGATGATGCAAAATAAGGCTATGATCAAAATTTTCGTCTATCCAGCTTTTTACAATGAATTTCATTTCTCCAAAATCTACTACCATTCCTAAATTATCTGTTTCTTCGGATTCAGCAGTAACTTCAAGCACATAGCGATGGCCATGCAGAAATTTACATTTATTTTGATGCCCAATTACTCTATGACCGGCGTCAAATTCAATTTTACGTGTGCATCTTATCATCAATCTAACTATATACGATTATTTTTTTAGGAAGTAGCAAGTTATTAGTAAGGCTACTTAGGTTTTAAATATTTCTAAAGAGACACTAATTTTGGCTATTTTTAGCTGCAAATAAAATGGTTTTTTGAAATAAGTAAACTATCTAACAAAAATCATATTTATTTTCTCCAAAAAAACCTTCTTAATTAGAAAACTTAGTATAAGCAGTTACGTTAGTTTAGACTCGTGGCGAGAATATTATCATGGACCGGACCATGACTATTATGCGATACTTAAGCACATATGTCAAATGTAAACAATATATCTTTTAAATAAACTCTTTACTTATGCGTTAATAAATCTTTATTATTTAGCTCTAATTTTGATTCTAGTTGTACTTAAATTTTTAGAGCTTTCCACAAAACCTATCTAATAAGGGGTTTTGAAAATTTCATAAATTATACTTTGTGTAAGTTTAGAACAAGATATTCCCAACATTACAACAATTATTATTAGTTATTGATTAGATTAATGAGATCACGCCAGCACTGCCCTTTTTAAGTAAGCATCCAAGAGTCATAAAAATAACAAAACAATTCGTGAAATATTAGAAAAATAGCTAGATGAGGTATAATTTTAAGAGGAATATAATATTAACAAAAAGTGTCATTACATGAAACGTACAAAATATAATTTAGTTACTTCAGTTATACAGTCTTTATTATTTCTTTAAGGTCAAACCTACAATATCTTAAGATTTTTGCTTTAAAAATACTTTTTCAGATTATTTTACTGGGAGCTGTAGTAAGTACTACGCTCCCTTGATATGGCAATTTTAAGATATTTAAGCTTAAACTATTGACTATTCTTAGATTAACTCGTGACCACCATATTCGTTACACTTGCTTAGAAGGAGTCAAGCTGTTCAAATATTATCTTCCTGCATCGTGTCTTTCAGCCTGCGCTCTTTGTTGAGCATACGCTTCACTTGACATTACGATTAAGTTGTTAATTACGCCTTTTACTCCTGGTGTATTTTGGATACTAGCTACTGCAAGATCAGCTTGCTGTTGACTATGTACAAAGCCACTCAATTGCACTATCCCTCTATCTACAGCTAGATAAATTAGTTTATCAGGTATCAAAGAGTTAGTTCGGAATGAATTTCGTACATGAGTTATTATTTTTGTATCTTCAATCTTTTCACCATAATGTTTATAAGATTCTCTTCCGGTCATTGAAGAATTACCGCAAGCAGCAAGATTAATAAATATTACTGTTGCCAATAATAATTTAAAGATTTTCATGATACTACCTTAATTTAATTAAAATATATAGTACAGTTTAATATTACAGAAATTGAATTTGTTATAATATTATAGCCTGCACCCACCTTAGCAAAACATTAAGTATAAGTTAATAAGCTGTCAATACAAGAAACCGTCGGGGCTATGAAGTAATCTAATGAGGTTAACTTCATCAGATTACTTCATTTAGCAAGATTCTGCGCAATTTGTGGCAGCAAAAAAATCTTTCACTAAAACTTATTTCTACGCACTTATCACTACTTAGATAACTAAGAACATTCTGAAATATTAAGTTATTTCCTTATTTTGTGCTTTCAGAAGTATTTAAAGATTCAGATTTACATATTACTCCACCAGTTTTTGTACTAGTGAAAGTGATTTTATAATCTTTTTCTACAGACAATAATTTGCAAGTATTATCCATAGAAGGCAGCGTCACTTTACCAGTTATACTGAAAGTATCTGAACCAAAAGTATCTTTCGTTATAGTTAATACTTCAGTTCCACCTTTTTTAATTGATCTATTTAAATCTTCTTTCTTAGGTAAAACTGTACCTACTCCTGCTTCTATTACTAGATCTATATCAGCGTCAGTTACCACCTTTACAATTCCCGCTTGAGCGACGCTACATAAAAGCATAGTACTGAGAGCAGCATACATTACTTTCAACATTGGTTTTTTATTAGCTTTAATCATAGAACGTCTCCTTGTTAAATTTTTATTATATTTACTAGATTTTATAAAACTATTAGTGAACTAACTTACCGTATAATTCAGTTAAGCTCTTTCCTATCTTAATCTATTGTTAATTAGAGTCAACTAATTTATCAGATAGAATTTTATAAAAAAACACTTACAGTTTTATTCTATGCGAAACTTACCACACTATAGTTTCAATCTCGTTGCCAAGGCTCTTTTTAAAGCTTATTATATTGCTTGCGGATAAACACAAATAATTTTATGACTTCTAATATTGCGCCAGTTTTTTTGTTATTTTCCACATTATTGTTAGCTATATTAAATTTGCTAGCACCTTTTATCAGTAAAGAGCCGAGTAAAATACGTAGCTTTTTACTTATAATGCTCAGTAGCTTTTTTTTTATAAATGTATTAATTATTGATTGGCTATTTTTAAGTGGGATTAGGATAAACCTATCTTTAGCTGTATTTAATAATTATCATATAGGCCTATATTTAGAGCCTTTAGGGCTTATCTTTCTTACCCTTCTTAGTAGTCTAGCTATATGCGCCCTGCTCTATACCGATAAATATTTAGCGATTAATTCTATTAAACAATCTAGTAGATTTCTATTTTTCTTAAATTTAAGTGTCTTAGCAGCGATCTTTATTTCTCTCTCGTCTAATCTTTTCACTATGTTTATTTTTTACGAAATATTGACTTTATCTACTGCTTGTTTAATTGGTCATTCTGGCGGCGATAAAGTTAAGGCAGGACTGTATAGATATTTAAAGATACTAATGATATCAGGGATGCTTCTATTTTTACCAGCAATACTTATTATTTATGCGAAGGTAAATCACGGAGATTTTTTATCTCAAGGCTATATTGCGAATTACTTCTCTAAAAATCAGACTATATTATTATTACTGATGTTTATTTTCGGTATTGCCAAAGCTGCTTTGTACCCGTTACATCAATGGTTACCAGCGGCAATGGTCGCTAATTATCCTGTAAGCGCACTTCTACACGCTGTAGTAGTTGTTAAAACCGGCTTATTTTGTATTTATAAAATTTTACTATATATTTTTGGACTAAAATATTTACACTCTATTTTTATAGAATTTAATTGGCTACTTTTTTTGCCTACTATTACAATTTTATATAGCTCATATAAAGCCATACAAAGTAATAATATTAAGAAGATATTAGCTTACTCTACAATTTGCCAATTAAGTATAGCATTGCTAAGCGCATTCATACTAACTCCTAAATCAATGGCTGCAGCAATATTACATCTAATTTCTCACTCATTTAGTAAAATATGTTTATTTTATGGTATGGGTAATATTTACAGTTTGTTGAAAACTAATCAAGTTGAAAATTTATTAGGCGTTAGTAAAATAATGCCAAAGACTAGCTTTATCATCCTAATCTCCAGTCTATCTTTAATAGGTGTACCACCTTTTGGTGGTTTTATTAGTAAGTTCTATATAATGCTAGCTGCTGCAGAACAGAATCAAATTCTAGTTATGATAATTCTTATATTAAGCTCAATATTGTCAGCACTTTATTTAATAAAATTTTTGATATTTATATATAAGCCAGCAGTTGAAAATAATGACGTTGTTAGAAGTAAAATGGTGAAGCAACTTAATAAGGTTAATATTATAGAGAATAAACTACCTTTTTCTATGTTAGTTAGCTTGATTATATGCTCTTTAGCAGTAATATTGTTCGGATTTATTCAGCCTTTTATCAACCAGTTTTTCGTATTTATAGGGTAAAATAATGTTTACTCTAATTTCAATGCTTTATCCTCTCATAACTTCGTGGCTGCTTATAAATAGTACAGGCAATCAAATAATTAGCTTACATAATATTAATTTTATATTTAGCTTTAGCTATGAGAATAAATTAATAGGCTTGGCTCTGCTCATAGTTACTCTGGTCGCAAATCTATATGCATTTAGTCAAAAACGCTATCACGAGGTGATTATCGGTAGCTTGTATAGTGTTGCTTCGCTTACATGCTTGCTAGCTGGTGATTTTATATCAATGTTCTTAGCCCTTGAATTTATGATGATATTTGCTGCTATATTGATTTTCTATGGGGATCATATAGATAGTTCTAGAGCCGCGCAGCTATATTTTCTTACCCATTTATTTAGTGGCGGATTAATTTTGATTGGCATAGTCTTTATAATAGCAAAAAATGGTAACTATCAGATAGTTTTATTAACTCAGCAATTATTTTATGATGAATTTTCTATAATTTTTATATTAACCGGCTGCTTAATAAACGTAGCTGCCGTCCCATTTTCTGGATGGATGGTAAATTGTTATCCAGCAAGCTCAAGCTCAGCTTTGATATATTTAATAAGCTTTACCAGCAAAGTATCTTTAATGATCTTGATCAAACTTTTTAGTGGTTTGGAAATCCTTAAATTTGTTGGGATATTGATGATTCTTTATGGCGGCGGTTTTGCTCTTATTGAAGATAATCTAAGAAGACTACTATGTTATTTAACTATATCACATATAGGTTTTATTTTAATTGCTATTGGCGAACACTCGCAACAAGCAATCTTAGGCATTATAGCTTTTTTATTTTTTCATATAATATACAAAGCATTATTTGCTTTATTTATTGCAATATTAAAGGACAAGAAAAGTATAGATAATTTTTCTGAGGTAACTAGTTTTCATCTTTTAAAACTTCCGTTATTCTCTAGTAGTTTAATTACTATAATCTTAGCAATGATTAGCCTGCCATGGCAGGCTAGCTTTACAACTAAAATTGCTATTACCAGTATTTTAAATGGAGATATTAACCATTATATTATTATCTTATTAAAATATTTAACGTGCGTGGTGATGTTTTCTTTTGGGTTTAAGAATTTTAAGAAAGCGACAGGGACGCAGTCTAATACCGTTCTGAGGGAGCCTGGCAACCTTAAGAACAATGATTCCTTACTTCGCGCTCCTGCGCTCCTCACTACAACAACAAAATTTCAAAATAATGTTAGTAGTTTAAGTCTATTTATAATATTAGCCGTTACCTTTGTTACCAGCATTTTTTTGCCGGAAATTTTAGTTATCATTTGGCCCACTTATCCATTAGAAATACTAGAGACAAAATCGCTTGATTCCTTAAAGCAATTTATAATTATATTATTAGGGTTAATAAGCGCTGGGTTGCTCAAGAAATTTCCTCGTTATTCTACGGCTAATATTAATTTAGATTTGTTCCAACTAATAGAGCATAGTTACTATAGACTTCGATCTAAATATAAAGAAAAATACTCAGAAGAAGCTTTTGTTAGAGAAGATTCAACCCTCAATATATTGGAAAAAACAGCTTTACATAGGCTTAAATTTTTACATAATCAAAGCGCAAGTATATTAATAATATTTAGTTTACTAATTAGCTTGATTATTATTTTAAATAGCTAAAACATATGAAAATAATTTATTATCACCTACCTCATTACGAACGAGATCGGGTGACTGAAGCAATTTCATGAAAGGTGCACTTAAACTCCCGAGCTTGTGCCGTCGTTTCACTTCTCGCAAAGACGCTTATCGTTCTTTAATGATATTCCTATTAACCATATCCACTCTGTTATTTCTTCAAAATTGCCAACCACAGGAAACCGAAATGAAACCACCAATCGCTGATAAAATTGCTTATGAATTTGAAATACATAACCAAAAAATTAATGATGAGTATGCTTGGCTCAGAGATAAAGGTTGGCCTGATAGTGTTAAAAATGAAAAAGTCGTAAAATATTTGCAAGATGAAAATAATTACACGGAACAATTTTTTTCTAACTACACTAAAGAAAAAGAACAAATATTTGAAGAACTTAAAGGTCGTATTAAATTAGATGATCAGTCAACTTACATAAAGAAGGAAAATAACTATTATTATAGTAGGACGGAAGCTAATAAAGAATACCCAATATATTGTCGGAAACTAGGCTCTACTAAGGCTCCAGAGGAAATAATACTTGATGTTAACAGGCTTGCCAAAGGTAATAAGTTTACGCAGGTCGGTAAAGTTGCTATCTCGCCAGATCAAACTCTCGTGGCTTATAGTGCTGATTTTGCTGGCGATGAAAAATATACGATTAGGGTATATAATCTTAGTACTGGTCAATATTTATCCGATATAATTACTGATGTTTCTCCAAATATAGAATGGCATGAAGAATTAAACGGATTCTTTTATACTTCTATTAATGAGAATTTACGGAATGATAAAGTAATGTTCCATCAGCTCGGGACATATCAAGCTAAAGATAAACTAATATTCCACACCACCAATCCTCTATATCAAGTAGGTGTTAGTAAATCCTCTAGCCGTCAACATATTTTTATTAATGTTTCAGGCCATAATGAAAATGAGGTTTATACATTTGTTATGAATGATCACAGCTTCACCCCGAAACTTATAAGACCGGTACAAGAGCAAATATTTTATGAGGTCGAACATGCAGGAGATAATTTCTATATTAAAACCAATGACAAAGCGAAGAATTTTCGTGTCGCATTAGTAAAAACTGCAAATTTCCAAGCTGATTCATGGGATGTAGACTATGTACCTGAAGAAAAAGATAAATATTTAGAAAGCTTTAATATCACTAAAAATTATTTGCTATTAAACTATCGCGACAATGGTTTGCCTTTTATCAAAGTGAAGCAGCTAAATGATGCACAGGAAAAAGCCATACATTTCCCTGATCCTTCGTTTATTGCAGAGTCAATATCCACTAATTTTGATGATAACGATATTAGAGTAATTTATTCTTCTTTAGCTAGGCCCAATACAATTTATAGCTATGATTTTAATAGCGAAAAACTTACTATATTAAAAGTTCAGGAAATACCAAGTGGTTTTAATCCTGATGAATATCAAGTTGAGAGGATATTTGCTGATAATAAGGGTGTTAAAGTACCAATTACCTTATTCTATAAAAAATCATTATTCAAAAAAGATAGCTCCAATCCAGTGTATTTAGTAGGTTATGGATCTTATGGCATAAGCACGCCTGTATCTTTTAGGAATACTGCAGTATCGCTAGCTAATCGCGGTTTTATTTATGCTATAGCTCATATTAGAGGAGGAGATGATCTAGGCTATGATTGGTATTTAGCAGCAAAGTTCCTAAACAAAAAAAGAACCTTTGAAGATTTTATTAGTTGTGCAGAAACTTTAATCAAAGAAAAATATACTAGCGCTGATAATATAGTAATTTGGGGCGGTAGTGCAGGCGGCTTATTAATAGGTGCTGCTATCAATGAAAGACCTGAGTTATTTAAAGCAGCAATAACTCACGTACCATTTGTTGATATATTGAACACAATGCTGGACGAAGAGCTTCCCCTCACTCCAGGTGAATTTAAAGAATGGGGTAACCCGAAGGAGCTCAAATATTTTAATTATATAAAGTCTTACTCCCCTTACGATAATATTAAAGCGCAAAGCTATCCGGCTTTATTTATTACTGCTGGAATATCCGATCCTCGCGTCGGTTATTGGGAAGCAGCCAAATGGGCAGCCAGACTACGTGCTATTAAAACTGATGATAATATATTATTGCTTAAAACAAATATGGAAGCCGGACACCAAGGTGCCTCCGGTCGCTTTGATTATCTGAAAGAAGTAGCTGAAGAGCTAGTATTTGTATTTAAGATGTTTGGAAAACTAAATTAAAGGCAATTTTAGTTAATTTAAATACTGGCTAGCGTGGATGGTTAGGCTCTGCAACTTAGGCTTTTGAAGAATGCGGGATAATTGCAGGAGTAAACGAAAGGAGCAGCATAGGTCTAATAACCTCATAAGGTTCTCATCTTTATTGAGTATACGCGCTATTCTATCTCTGGAGATACAAATGCTTGTATTCCATATAGTGATACTAAGCGTTCAAAAACTCTGCCTACTGTTGGAGCAGCAGTCCAAGCGGCCGTAGCAAAACCATAAGAAGCTTTAGTTCCCTTAGGCTCATCAAACATGATATAAATAACATATTGAGGATTAGAAGCAGGCAAAATACCAAGAAACGAAGAAGTTCTGCTATTTTTAAGGTATCTTTTTTTACCATGTCCATCTGATGATAATTTTTCAGCGGTACCAGTTTTACCACCGACAAGGTAACCTTTAACGTCAGCTCTTTTTCCACCCGTACCTTCTTTTACTACGAATCTAAATAATTGATTCATATACTTAGATGTTGTTTCTTTAAAAACACGTGTTTCGGATATAGGTTTAGTCAAAGAGATATTTTTAATTTCAGTTTTTGGCTCTTCATTTTTTTTAATTAAAGTAAGGTCGTGTAGTATACCACCATTCACTACTGGTAGCATTGCCCTAACGAAATGTAGAGGACTTATAGAAATACCGTATCCGTATGACATAGTAGCAGTAGTAAGATCGCTCCATCTTTTGTCCGAAGGAAAAAGCGGAGTACCACGTTCAGGTAACTCAATGCGAAGCTGATCAAGTAAACCTAACTTCTTTAAGTAGGATTTAAAATTATTTTTTCCAACCTCAAACATAATTTGACTAGTACCAATATTTGATGAATGGAGAAAAATTTCTTCAACACTATGCCATCCTGGTTTAGGGTGATAATCTGATATCTGAAAGCCTTGAACTTTCAAGTATGTTAAATCATACGCATCATTCATAGTTATAGCATCCGTATCAAAAGCTACCGCCATTGTTAAAGATTTAAATACTGACCCTATTTCGTAAATACCAAGGCTAGCCATATTAAATAATTGTTCCGGTTGTGCTTTACTAGGGTGATGTGGATCAAAATCAGGTTTGCTGACCATGGCTAGAATTTCACCATTATTAGGATTTGCAATAATGCCAACAGCGCCTATAGCATTAAATTCTTTGAGAGTTTTATCAATCTCTTCGTGCAATATATTTTGTAATCTGACATCAATAGACAAAATTAATGGTTTTTTACGCTCTTCAGCTTCATTGCAATCTAACTCGGAATTAGTTAAAAATTTATCATACGCTCTTTCTAACCCGGCTAGTCCGGCAAAATCTCTACCTACATAACCTATAACATGCGCTAAGAGGTTAGAAAACGTATAAATTCTTTTTTGTTCTGGTTCAAAATCAAAGCCAGGTAGACCCAGATTAAAAATTGCTTCATGTTCTTTGGGCAATAAATCTCTTTTTATCCATATAAAAGTTTTATTACTTGTTAATTCTGTTAATAATTTTGTTTTATCTAAACTAGGCAAGATTTTAGTTAATTTTTCTATGCACAGCTTTGCATCTATTACTTTTTGTGGATTGGCGAATAAAGAAGATGATGGTAGATTAACTGCTAATAGATTACCATTACGATCAACTATTTCTTTGCGAAAATTATTACGCTTAAGTTGGAAATCATTAGATTTAACATAACCATTTGTTGCTACAATGAGTAACCTGTACGATAAACAGCAAAAAAATAATGCAAAACAGCAAGTAACTATTAGTAACCGAATCTTCGCATTTTTGGTGCCAACCTCCCAAGCAAGCAGATAAGAGATATTGAAGAAAGATAGGAGGTTTTTTAAAAACATTATGAATTCGGTTTGCGGCTTGAAACGGTTTGAATATATTTATTATTTACAATTTTTTTATATCGCCATTTAGCAGGTGTTTTATTCTCAGCTTTAATAAAAGCAAGATTGCTTTCAGTGGTAAGGTTTTTCTCAATTGGCGCTAAAGGGTCAGCAGTCATTTGGGCAGTTTTAACAATATCTAATTCAAGATATTGAGTACTTAACCTGCGTAGCCGCGCCGGCGAAGTCAAATAGGCTAATTCTGTTTTTAAAATATGGATCTTTTTATCTTCATCACTAATTTGGTTAGAAATCATACTAAGTTGGTCGCGCAACAATGTTACTTTTTCCTTAATAGTAAATAAACCATAAATAGCAATTACTATAGTAGATAATATTAAGTAACTAAATAGTTTTAAGATCATAAATTTCTCATATTTTGAGCGGCTCTAAGCCTGGCCGATCTTGCCCTATAGTTAGTACGTATCTCATCATCTGTAGGGTATATTGGTTTTTTAGTAATAATGGTAAGCCATTTTTGCGAATCTATTTCTTCTATGGGCTTTGTGGAATATTTTGACCTCGCCAATATTTTCGGCGCATATTCTTTAAAAAACTCTTTAACAATACGGTCTTCTAAAGAATGGAAAGACACTACAATTAACCTACCATTTTCAGCTAGTACATTTTGTACATTATTTAGAAACATTGCCAATTGTCCTAATTCATTATTAATATAAATGCGAATAGCTTGGAAAGTTTTAGTTGCCGTATCGATTTTACCCTTTTTAAACCCAATACTAGTACGAACAATATGCGCTAATCTGCCAGTGGTAATAATTGGTTCTAACTTCCGTTGTTCTATTATTTTGCGCGCAATTTTCCGTGAAAAAGTCTCGTCACCATATTTATAAATTACATTAGCTATATCTTCTTCCTCAGCATTATTGATAAAATCAGCAGCGCTCATTCCACAATTACTCATCCTCATGTCCAATGGGCCATCATACATAAATGAAAAACCTCGCTCTGGAGAATCTATTTGCATGGAAGAAACACCAAGATCCATAACTACACCATCAAACTTCTGTGCTCCAAGTTTATCAAAACTTTCAGCAAAACTACTTTCAATAAACTTAAATTTATCTTGATAATTATTTGCAAATTGTTCTGCTCTAGCTTTAACATTTGGATCGCGATCTATAGCCACTAAATTACAGTTACAAGAATCTAATATCGCTGAGCTATAGCCTCCATTACCAAATGTACAATCAAGATAATAACCATCTGGTTTGGGCGCTAGCATTTTTAGCATTTCAGCTAATAATACTGGTTTATGAGCCGATATTTGCTCCATATTTACTGAATATTTTTTAAAGTTAAACGATTATTTTTAGCAATTTGACGCGCTGATGAAAGATAAGTTTCAAAATCTTGAGGTTGCCAAATCTCAAAAATTAGACCTTTACCAACAAAGCAAACCTGCTCAGTTATACCCGTATGTTCAATTAAAGACTTAGGTAAAATCACCCTACCTTCACTGTCAAAAGGTAGCTGTATAGCTTCACTAAGAATTAAAGTTTCAAAGGCATCTCGCTCTTCTGAGTATGGATCTAACATTTGAATCATTTGGCTTAGTTGCTCTAATCGTGCTAGGCTACACCCTTCAATAGATTTATTTCTAAAAGATGGGTATAAAATAATTCCATTGAATGCCTGATTTGATAGAAGTTGCCTGTAACTTACCGGCACCGAAACCCGGTTCTTTTTATCCAAATTATTTACATACTTCGATAAAAATATACTCATTTAGGCATATTATATAAATAATTTGGGTTTTATTGGGATTTTATGGAACTATTAAGATATTATACTAATATTTTATAGTCAAGAAAATTTAAGTTTAAAAGTAGATCTATTTTAGCTACTTTATACTTCTAATGTTTAAGGAAAAACACGAAGAGATCATTTTGCTGATGGGATGTTAGCATCGAACATTGATATAAACAAATTTCCGCATAGTCATATATATTGAAATGCATAATTAAATACTATATTCTAATTGCATTAATGTGACTTCAAATTGAAAAAAGAAGTTGTGCGTGAAATAGGAATATATTAAATCTCAGAAGATTCACATTATTTTACATTTTATTTCTTACTGACAAAAAACCTAGCTTTGCAATTAAATACCGAACTTATAGCGCTTTACACTAAAGCCAATTTTACCTTGGTTAAACTAATAAAATGACTATTGATACTATTATCGTTTTTTCATATCTAATATTAGTTCTTGTTTTAGGTCTATATAGTAAATCAAATCTGGTTAGTTTTAAAAACTATGTTGAAGTTAGTGGCATTACAAAGACGAGTAAACTTCTACTCATAGCTACTATATTTGTATCATCCGTTGGCGGTGCTACCACTTTTGGTATTGCTGAGAAGGCTTTCTCAGGCGATATATCATACACTTACGGTTTGATGCTTGCTGTGCCTGTAGACATACTAATTGCCATCTATATTATTCCTAGAATTATTACTCATTATGGCGCTCAAAGTGTTGGCGACATTATGGCTAAATATTATGGCAGCGTTGGACGTTTCATAGCTGGAATCTCTACAGTAATTGTTTCTATAGGTTTTGTAGCTGCGCAGATCAGCGTTAGTGGTTATATTTTTCAATATATCTTGAAAATTAGTTATATAGAGGGAGTAATTTTAAGTTATGGAATTGTTATAATTTATACTACAATCGGTGGTTTGCAATCAATTATGTTTACTAATTTGCTGCAATTTTTTGCCATGATTATAGCTATTCCATTAATTACCATATGTGGAATTAATAAGATAGGTTTTGGCGAATTTATTAGCCAGCTACCTGTAGAAAAAATATATTTAAATAGCAACTTATTAACTAATACCATAATAGCTGCTTTAGGTTTTTTAGTTATGAATTTATATCCTACTTTTATTCAGCGAGCATTAATAAATAATAACCCTAGCGCAACTAGTAAAGCTATATATATCAAGACCATAATATATGTATTATTCTTAATATTTGTCACGCTAAACGGATTAATTGCCTATAATCTTTACCCTGATAAACTATCCAATCTTGCATTGCCTTATTTAATAGATCAAATAGTACCAATAGGTCTCCAAGGCGTCGTAATAGCCGGGCTACTTGCTACTGTTATGTCCACAGCTGATTCAGATTTGAACGTTACTTCGATAGCTTTAATCAAAGATATATTTAACCCTATTTTTAAGGTACAAAATCAAACAAAATTATTATGGATGGCTAGAGTTGCGAATGTCCTAATAGGTAGCTTTGCAATAATTATAGCTTTATGTTTCAATAATGTAATAGACCTGGTAGTATTTATAACAGGTTTTTGGGGACCTATTATATTAGTACCATTAATAATGGCTTTATTTAATATAATAATAACGCAAAAAAAGCTAATTATGTGCAGCTTCAGCGGCGCTTTATCATTCTTAATATGGCAGTATTTTTTTGTGTCATATATACCTTTAAAAGGTGTGTTTGTTGGTACCGTAGTTAGTTTCGCTGCGTTCTGCGTCGCGCTAGTAATCCCTACTAAACGTGACGATAATAAGGCATTATTGTCCTAGAACAAGAATTTAAAGTACAAAATTTTTAGATAAAATAAAGCTGAGCCTCAGTATATACATTTAGTATTCAGTAGAGAAACCAAGACTTGGTCCCAAAACTATCACTATACAAAGACTTTAAAGGCAGCTTCTTAGGATACTCCGTGCAAATGAAGAGTTTGACACTCTCAATGATAATAACAAATTATATTGGTAATCTATGCTTCTATCTGAAATCTGTATAAAGCGCCCGGTCTTTGCTACGGTTTTGAGCTTAGTAATTGTTGTTTTAGGTGCAGTATTTTTTACTAAATTATCAGTCCGTGGTACACCTGATATTTCTTTTCCTATTATTAATATATCTGCTAATTATGAAGGAGCGGATGCTCTTTATATGGAGAAACAAATTACTACACGTATTGAAAAAGCTTTAAAAACAGTAAAAAATTTAGATGTTATTACTTCTCAAAGTTCTACGGGAAGTAGTAATATTACTCTATCATTTTTACTTAATACTGATATTGAAGTAGCTTTAAATGATGTGCGATCCAAAATTTCCGATATAATATCGTTATTCCCTCAAGATATGAAAGCTCCTTCTATTGAAAAAATGGATGCTGATAATTTTCCTAGTCTATTTATTAGCATTGATAGCGAGCTCTATAACGATCTGGAACTAACTAAAATTGTTCAAGATAGTATACAAAAAGTACTTGATAAACTACCAACCGTTGGACAATCTTATATATATGGCGGTAAGTATTACTCCATGAGAATTGAACCAAACCCGGTAAAATTATATCAGTATAAAATGTCGCCTCTAGAAATTGAAAACGCGATAAGAAAACAAAATAAAGATTATCCTGCAGGCTCTCTAAAAACTAACTATACAGAATTCGTTATAAGCTTGCCAGGCTCATTGAATAAGCCAGAAGAGTTTGAAAATATTATATTAAGAGTAAAAGACGAAACTATCATAAAATTAAAGGATGTAGCTGACGTTTATTTGAGCCCTCCTGACCAAGATGTAATTTTTAGATATAACGGTAAAAATTCTATAGCAATCGGCCTTATTAAACAGTCAAAAGCTAATATAATTGATTTATCCAAGGAAGTTCAGTCGGCATTAGTGAAAATCAACCATACTATACCTCCTGCAATTCAAATTAATATAGCATATGATGGTGCAATACCAGTGAACGCGTCAATTAACGCTGTTTTCCAAACTATTGCGGAAGCTATAATTTTAGTTATTATTGTAACTTATCTCTTTCTAGCATCAGCTAAACTTACTTTAATACCGTTAGTGACGATTCCAGTATCGTTAATTGGTACTTTTAGCGTTATGTATGCCTTTGGGTTCTCTATAAATATATTTACCCTTCTAGCGATGATTTTAGCCGTTGGTTTGGTAGTGGATGATGCTATCGTTATGCTTGAAAATATTTTTCGTTATAATGAGTTAGGACACTCTCCTATAGAATCGGCGCTGCTAGCTTCAAGAGAAATCGGTTTTGCTATTATTGCTATGACTATCACTCTTGCATCAGTATTTTTGCCTATCGGGTTTATCGATGGATTTATCGGTAAGCTGTTTATTGAATTTGCTTGGACTTTAGCCTTCTGCGTATTATTTTCCGGTTTTGTAGCTTTAACATTAACACCAATGATGGCAAGTCGTATGGTGGTAAAAAACGATAAACCGCTTCCTAAATTTTTAGCAAAATTTGATCAATATGTTAAATATATTCAAAATAAGTATCTTTATTATTTAAATCTTACTTTTGAAAATAAAAAAAGATTCTCTTTAATAGTCTTGGCATCTTTTATCGTATTAATAATTAGTTTTCGCTTTGTTGAGAAGGTATTCATTCCTCAAGAAGATGATGGTTTTTTACAAATTGCTTTTACCGGTCCACAAGGTTCAACTATAAATCAATCTGAAAAGGTAATAATAGAGGCGGAAAAAATTCTCAGTACCTATGAGGATATATTAGGTTATTTAATGATAGTGGGTTGGGGCGGAGGTGATAGCGGCTTTGCCTTCGTACCTCTTAAAAATTGGAATGATAGAGCAAAATCTCAAGAAACTATAAAAGAAGAACTGAATAAAGAATTTAAATCTATCCCCGGCATGTCTATTTTTGCTATGAGCCCCCCTTCTATGGTCAGCGGCGGTTCTAAAGCTCCTATTGAATTTACTTTGCAAACCTCTCTTGAATATGACGAATTAGATAAAATATCTGAGCAATTTGTTGACTTAATGAAAAAAAATCCTATTTTTACTAACGTAAGTCATAATCTTAAAACTTCTACTCCAACAATCGAGGTGGTTATTGACCGTGAAAAGGCTTATTTATACGGCATAGGGTTAGAAACTGTGGGGCAAACAATTCAATATTTATTTGCTGGCAAACAGATAGGAGATTTCAGAATGGACAACGATTTATATGACGTTACATTACAGTATAATAAGGAACAGCGTAACAATATTAATGACTTTAGTAAACTCTTAATTCCTACCAAAAATAACGATATTCTACCATTAGAAGCAATCGCTAAATTAGTGGAAAAATCATCAGTTAAATCTTATAACCATTACAATAATTCCAAATCCGTAACTATTTCTGCAGATATGTCTGAAGGTCAGGAAGTTAACAATGCCATTCAAGAGATCAATAAAATAGCCTCTAAATTATTAGATAGTAACCATACTATACTTCAATATATTGGTGAAATAAAACAAATGTCAGAATCAAATAATAGCTTGATAATAACCTTTGTCTTTGCACTAATATTCATTTATTTAGTGTTATCTGCACAATTTGAAAGCTTCACTGATCCTTTAATAATATTGTTAGCAGTACCGTTTTCAGTAACTGGCGGCGTACTAACATTATTTATTTTCGGCAATACTATAAATATGTATAGTAATATAGGTTTAATCACATTAATTGGATTAGTCACTAAAAATTCTATCATGATAGTAGAATTTGCTAATAAATTAAGAGAAGAAGGCCACAACCTTAAAGACGCCATAATACAAGCTTCTGCTCTAAGGCTTAGACCAATTTTAATGACTACTTTAGCTACAGCAGTTGGCGCTGCACCTCTAATTATTGCTTCTGGAGCAGGCGCTGCTGCTCGGAACTCAATCGGTTTGGTAATAGTTGGCGGAATGCTTATAGGAACGTTATTTACAGTTTTTGTTATTCCAGTAATGTACCATACGTTTAAAAGATCATGATTATATTAGGTATTGATCCTGCCTTAGGTAGTCTGGGTTGGGGAGTAATTAAAGCTATCTCTTGCAAACAATATTATCTAGCTAGTGGAGTTATTAAAACAAAATCAACCGAGTTAATTCATAAAAGATTAGCTTATATTACTAGTCAGCTTCAGGCAATAATAATTCAATATAGCCCAAATATTATTGCTATGGAAGAAACCTTTGTTAATATGAATTGTGTTACTTCTTTGAAGCTTGGTTATGCTCGCGGTGCAATTATGGCTTTAATAGGCAATCATAATGTTGGTTTTGAAGAATTTAAACCAAACGTAGTAAAAAAAACAATAGTTGGCTATGGTCATGCTGAAAAACATCAAATATTGCAAATGATTAAAATTCTTTTACCTGATGCATCATCTATTACTAACCTCGATGAATCTGACGCCGTAGCTATAGCATATACTTGCTCTGTATATATCAAATAAAAATGTGTTGGTCACCGCGTTGCTGAACATCCTTAACTTGATCTCTTGCTAATTTGTACGTGAGCATGGGAGGCAACGAATAGCAATTCTTGAAATATTGGGAATCTATATGCTTAAAAATACACTTTCTTATATTACAAAAACATATATAGTATATATGTTCAATTTAATTTAATGTAATTCAATGAGTACCTCTAAAAATATTAATGAAATTGTCGAAGTTGTTAACCAAACTGATACATCACTTTTTGCTTTAATAGCATCTTCGGATATTATTAGTAAATCTGTAATGCTTATACTAATAATTGCTTCAATTTGGTCATGGGCGATTATAATTGATAAACTTTTTCGCCTTAGGAAAACAGAAAAAAATATATTTGCGTTTGAAGCAATTTTTTGGTCTGGCGGTGTATTAGATCAATTATATGAGACCGTTAAAAGGTCTATCACTAACCCTCTAGCATCAGTGTTCGTAGCGGCAATGAATGAAGGTAAAAGGCAGCATAGTAAAGGTTTAACTGATTCTCTTAAACTTAGCCATAAAGATCGTATCATACAAGCGATGAATTTAGTACGTAATCGTGAGATTGAAAGATTAGAACAAAATTTGGGTTTTTTAGCAGCAGTCGCTTCTAGCACACCTTTCATCGGCCTTTTTGGTACTGTGTGGGGCATTATGCATAGTTTTCAGTCAATAGCTGCTTCCAAAAATACCTCTCTTGCAGTGGTAGCTCCTGGTATTGCTGAAGCGCTACTCGCTACTGCAATTGGTTTATTTGCAGCAATTCCAGCGTTAATTTTTTATAATTATTTATCATCAAAGGTAACGACAATTGATAATAAAATTGATGATTTTACTAATGAATTAAATTCAATAATCTCCCGGGCTATTGATGAAGAGAAAATGTAATGGCGGCAAATTTAACCAAATCTTCTAACAGAAGAGCTAGAAGAGCATTAGTTAGCGATATTAATGTTACGCCGTTAGTGGATGTAATGTTAGTGCTATTGATTATCTTTATGATAACTTCGCCAATGCTAGTTTCAGGTATCAATGTTGATTTACCCGAAACAACAGCAAGTCCAGTTACTGGTCAAGATGAGCCTTTAACAGTTACTATTAAAAATAAAGGTGAAATCTATCTATTAGAAACCCGTATTGAGAGAAAAGAGCTCGCTAATAAGCTTACTAACGTTACTAAAGAAAAAAAGGATGCTCGAATTTTTGTCAGAGGCGATAAGAATGTTCCCTACGGCGAAGTTGTAAATGTTGTAGCTGAAATTCATGCAGCTGGCTTTTCAAAGGTGGCTCTTATTTCGAATATTAAACAAAATGAAAAATAATAATGACCTTTTGGATAATGATAGATTCTTTGTTTTCCTCATTTTTTCTATTATACTTCATCTTATTCTTAGTTATTTTTTCCTGTTTGGTTCACCTTCATTTTATGATAAATTATCCGAAGAACAGGTAATAGTTTTTGAAATGTTACCGATTGGTGAAAAATCAAATGTTCCAAATGTCAAAAAGCAACAAGAGAAAGCAATCGATAATGAAGATGCTAGAAAGGTGCAACACAGCAAACCTATTACACCGCAAGATCCAGTTATTACAAAACCAATTCTGCCAGTCCTGCCTAAAGAAGAAACAAAGACGGTAGAAGAAAAACCAGTTGAGGAGCCTAAGCCTGCCAAGGAAGAGAAGCCGGCAAAACCTAAAACCCCCGTAGAAGACGACAAACCAAAAGAACCTAAAAATCAAATACCTGATACAAAAGAGTTAGATGCTTTACTTGGCAATTTAGAACAAAATTCGGAAGGGAAAAATAGTAAATCTAATAAGCAAACTCGAACTGAACAAAATAATAATTCGACAGACTCAGAAGGTTCTCATGATGATACTAAGCCGCTTTCCCTCAGCGAAATAGCTTTAATTAAACAGCAAATTAATTGGAGTTCTTCAATAATTGGAGAGAAAGCTCGAATTGAGATTTATATTTCTTTAAATCAAGACGGTAGCGTTCAAGAAGTAAAAATTAAAGAAAAAATTTGTACTGATTTATCTCCTGCTGGCTGTCAAGCTTTAGAAGATGGCGCTTATAGAGCCATATGGAAAGCTAGTCCTTTTCAAAATTTGGATCCAAAGCGTTACGAGAATTGGAAAGAATTTATTTTTAACTTCCTTTAAAATGTGAATAATATGTTACCTATAATTGGAATTATAGCTGGTAGTGGAGAGCTACCTTTTTCTATTGCTACTAATTACGCTTCTCAAGAAGGTAAATGTTATATAGCAGCTTTAGAAGGCGAAGCAAATTTACAGTTACTACAAGATATTCCTTATCAATCTTTTAAAATTGGTATGGTTGGGGCAATAATCGAATATTTCCATAAATTTAATGTCCAAAATGTAATTTTTGCCGGTGGTATAAACCGTCCTAATTTCTGGTCAATGAAAGTTGACATGGTAGGCAGAGCTTTACTTGCTAAGATAATAAAACAAAAGTTCTTAGGTGATGATACAATACTAAGGATAATTGCTAATTTTTTAGAAGAAAAGGGATTTAAGGTTATTTCAAGCCAAGAAATATTGCTAAATAATTTAGAGAATATAAATATTATAACTAAAGCTACTCCTTTAACATCAGATATAATAGATATTGAACTTGGAGTAAAATTACTTACAACGCTTAGTACTCTGGACGTGGGGCAATCAGTGATCATTGAAGATGGCTATATTTTGGGAATTGAAGCAGCAGAAGGAACAGATAATTTAATAAAAAGATGTGTTGAGTTACGTAAAAAACCAAAAGGCGGTGTGCTAGTTAAAATGTTAAAACTTGATCAGGATATTCGGCTAGATATTCCGACAATAGGGCCAGATACCATTACCCACTTAGCTAATCAGGCTTATAATGGCATAGCTATTTCTAAGGATAAAGTAATTATAATTAATCCAAAAACTACAATAGAGGTTGCCAATTTGTTAGGACTTTTTATTGTAAGGGTGTAAGTTAAAAAAAACTTTTAATAGAGCTGCTCATTCAGATAATTTCAGCTAGTATTGGTCGCAAGCTTATAGTATAACAGTTCAAAGTATTTCCATCGCGCCATTAAATTACTTAATATGTAATAAAGATAGCTGCAAAATCCTTAAATTTAATACGAATAAATAATGCAATTATATCCTCTAAGGCTTTTACCAAATAAAATCAATTTTGACTTTATTTATTTTAAGAGAATAAGCTACTCTTTATCAATTATTTTATCGATAATAAGTATTATTTGGATAGGGGTTTACAAATTTAATTTTGGCATTGATTTTGTTGGCGGTATCGTTATTGAAGTTAGGGTTGATCAAACACCGGATTTAACCAAAATGCGAGAAGTTTTGACTAACCTTAAAATTGGTGAAGTAGTGCTACAAAATTTTGGTAGTCCATATGATTTATCTATTAGAGTGGGTAGCAATAGCGAAGCAGCACTGATGCAAAATATTGAGCTTATAAAATCAACATTAGCTAGCCAATTTCCTTATAAATTTGAATATCGTAAAGTAGATTTTGTAGGCCCTCAAGTTGGACGTCAGCTAATAGAAGCAGGCGTAATGGCTATGCTTTTTTCTTTTTTAGCCATTATGGTATATATATGGATAAGATTTGAATGGTATTTCGGCTTAGGCATACTTATAGCCCTAACACACGACGTTATAATGAGCTTAGGATTTATGAGCTTAATGAGATTAGATTTTAACCTTAGTACTATCGCTGCAATTTTGACTATAATAGGTTATTCGGTAAATGACTCTGTAGTAATTTATGACCGAATTAGGGAGAACCTTCGTAAGTCTCATCAGAAAATTATCCCGCAAATCATCAATGTCAGTATTAATGAGACTTTATCTAGAACTATATTAACAGTAGTAACTACTTTACTAGCTAATCTCGCTCTAGTAATTTTTGGTGGTGAAGCCATTCGTAGTTTTAGTGTGTTAGTATTTTTTGGAATTATAATTGGTACTTATTCCTCGATCTTTATCTCTGCGCCAGTATTAACTTTGTTTGCAATTAAAAAGTTAAAGTAGCTTCATCGTCATATTAAAATAAGGATATTTTGTGCAAATGAACTATTAAATACTCTCAATATTTCAAGAATTAAATATGAAGTTACGAAAGAGATCTATTATTGTTCAAAGTTATATATGAGCTATATTATTAAGGCTAGTGTAGGAGGAACTTGATGGAAAGGCAATTATTGGAAGCTAAAAGGAGCACCGGAGTTTTTTATAAAATTTTTAACCCCTTCTGAAACCCTTATAGAATATGGTGGAGACGAAGGGAATCGAACCCCCGACCCTCTGCGTGCAAAGCAGATGCTCTACCCCTGAGCTACATCCCCATATGAAAACTAAGATTAGAATTTTATATACCTTTACATTATGATAGTCAACATATTTTTCATAAGTAGATTTTATACGAACCTTGACCTAAAAGAATAAACCCTCTATTCCTATAAATAATTAAATTCGGTATATAATAAGGATATAGAAAAATGAGGATTTGGACTATCTTATCTTACTACTTGATCTCACTACAAGGGACGCGCACGAATGGCGCAATAATCTCGCGTCTCAGCAATAATATTTGCTGGTCAACCATCTTATTAACCTTCGCAATTAGTTTTATATTTGCCTCAAATGCTATAGCTCAACCTAATATTAGTGAAATTATTGAATCTATAGATAATAAAGACTGGGTGAAAGCTGAAAATTTAGCTTATAATTCTGACGATAAATCATTAACAAAATTAGTATTATCACAGAAGTTTTTAAATATCGACTACCAAGCCAATAATTTTAAAGATGTTATAAACTTTATAAAAAATAACCCACATTGGCCACAAATTTTTAAACTACAAGAAGTTGCTGAGGCTTATCTAAATTACAATACTAATAAAAAATTGATTGTAAATTGGTTCCAGCACCATAAGCCTAAAACAGGTAAAGGTTATAAATTTTATGCTCTTGCTGCTGCCACATTAATAAAAGATCATAATATTTTACAGCCAATTATTAAAAATGGGTGGGTTTATGGTGATTTTACTGAAGAAGAGAAAAAACAGTATTTAATCAATTATGCTAAATACCTTACTCAGCAAGATCATATAAGAAAGATCGATTATTTACTTTGGAATTCTCAAATAGAGGAAGCGAAAAAACTAATGCGTTTTGTGCCTATTCCCTATCAAGAAGCTTTCGTTGCCACTATAGCATTTATCCAGAATGCTGTGGATAGTGAAATTTTATTTAGAAAAACCTCTCCCAAACATTATACTTCTAGTCTGTTATTTAACTACTTAAAATATAAAAAAGCTGGCGGTCCTGATAAAGAGATTCTATTATTATTTCAAAAAATTATACCAAACTCAATCTATGCTAAAGAATGGTGTAGGCTACAAATTTATTGGGCTCGAGAATTTGTCTATATTAAAGATTATAAAACTGCTTATAAAATAATTACTCGGCAATTCGCGGAAGATTCTGAGGATATGCGCGAAGCAGAGTGGCATGCTGGCTGGATAGCTTTAAGGTTCTTGCATAAATCTACACTTGCGCAGCATCATTTTAACCATTTTCAGAAGTCTGTGACAACTCCAATAAGCCTTGCACGTGGTTATTATTGGTTAGGGCGGTGCGCAATGGCAAAAGGTAACCAATCCAAGGCTAAAGAGTTTTACAAATTAGCTAGTAAATATAGCTACACATTTTATGGGCAGGTTGCTAGCATTGAACTAAAAGAAAATAAAATCATTTTACCAGCTTCGCCAAAACCTCCTGCTAACTATCAACAAACGGTTAGAGAAAATGAAGTGGTAAGAGTGATTGAATATTTAATTAACTACAAAAAAGTTGAATTAGCTAAAGCCTACTTGCAAAGCTCTCTTACTCAATTATCAAAGAAAGAAATACTTTATTTACTAAAATTGGTAAAAAAAGTTGGTAATGTATATTACGCTACCGTATTTGCTAAATTAGCTTCTCAGCACCAAGTATTTGTTACAGAAGATGCGTACCCTGTGCCTTTTGCCATGCTTAGCAGTAATATAGTAGAATTGCCATTAACCTATGCTATAATAAGACAAGAATCGGTGTTTCACCATGGAGCAGTAAGTTCTAAAAATGCGATGGGGCTTATGCAGCTTATAAAAGACACCGCTTGCCGAACAGCTAAATCACTGAAAATAAAGTGCGATGTAGCTAAATTAACTAAAGATCCTCATTATAATATGAAGCTAGGTACCAACCATTTAAAAGATTTACTAAACGAAAGAAAAGGCTCTTATATTTTGTCAATTGCTTCTTATAATGCAGGAGGACATAATGTTAATAAATGGATTAACTTATTTGGCGACCCTCGTCAAATAAAAGATTTAGATGCAATTTTGGATTGGCTAGAACTTATTCCTTTTCATGAAACTAGGAATTATGTACAAAGAGTTTTAGAAGGTATCCAAGTATATAGAACTATATTAAATAAAAACCCTAATTTGAAACTTAAAAAAGATTTGTTAAACGCATGAAAAATTCTATTACTATAATTAACCTCAATATTTTTGGTTTCTTGAGATTGCTTCGTTGCATTTGCGCCCTCCTCACAATGACGTATACTTTACTACTTACCACTTTTCCTGCCTTAGCCGAGGGTAATTTCTCCAAATATAATGCAGAGTTTATTAGCGCAACAAAGGGTCTAAAAATTCACGTAGTTGCGCCTGCCTCTGGTACTACAGAGCCATTAATGCGTGATTTATATAATATTAAAAATATAGAATTAATTATACCGCACCATTGCTTTGACCGTCCATCAGCCTTTCATTCTAATAGCGATGATATTCGTTTTAAATGTTTTAAAGATGCAATATTAGACCCGACTTCTCGTATTATTTGGGCCTTACGTGGAGGATATGGTTCCGCTAAAATTATTTCTGAATTAAAAAAACTTCCACGACCACCAGGAAAGATTTTTATCGGCTTTAGTGATAATACCGCTCTTCATCTTTTTCTGACTCAAGAATGGGGTTGGGCTACTATCCATGGTGCTGGGATAGTAGAATTGTTGAGTCCTGATAAAGATCGTTTAAATTTTGTGAAACTTGCAAAAATACTTACCTCTAAAACCCATAAACCACAAATTTCTGGTCTTAAACCGGTTAATTCTATCGCCCAAAATGTCTTGCCTATTAAAGGTAGGCTTACCGGAGGTAATATGACGATAGTGCAGACAAGTATAGGTACTGACTGGCAAATTCAAACTCAAGATAAGATTATTTTTCTTGAAGATGTAAGTATTAAGCCATATCAAGTCGACCGCGGCTTGCTTCATTTAAAGCAAGCCGGAGTATTTAATAAAGTTAAAGCAATTATATTCGGCAATTTTGATGATGATAATAAAGAAATAGTTGAAATTCTGAAGAGTTTTGCTCATAATCTAAATATTCCAGTATTTAAAACTAATAGGTTTGGTCATCGTAAAATCAACGATCCAATCATCTATAATGTTACTTCAGAAATAGCAAAATCTTCGAGTAATGATTTTACTTTAACTATGAATAATCCTGTGAAATAAAATATTCCGTACAATAATTAGGAAAAAAAATAATGAAAATTAATAAAGTAATTATATCTATAATAGGGTGCATTGTATTAAGCTCCAGTGGGAATATTATGGCTGCGAATACTTCGTCGCAATATCCTATAAGTGATGAAGAGCGAAGATTAGAAGAAATGGGTTCACTAGCTGGTAGTGAAGGCTTAGTTTTTAGGCCTGGTAAAATAAAAAGTGATGCAACAAAAGCAAAAGGCTGCGCTGTTAATAAGTATATTTGGCAGGCAGCAATCGAAACATTAAATTTTGTTCCTTTGGCTTCAGCGGATTATAATGGTGGAATTATTATTACGGAATGGCATAGTCCAAAAAGCAAAACAGATTTTAGATTTAAAATAAATATTTTTATTAAAGACGATATTATTCACCCTGATTCGATCCAAGTAAAAATATTTGAACAAATGCTTCAAAACAAACAATGGCTAGAGAATGACCTTACTCATAAATCAGACCTAGCCTTTACTATTGAAGATAAAATTTTACGGAAAGCACGAGATCTATATATCAGTGCTGAGCGCAAGTAGTAATTACTCTAATATATTCATTAATTCTGCCCATTCTCGTTTAGTCATTTCGCTAGATTCTTGAGTAATGGTTTCTTGATTGATGAGCTTTTTTATAACCGACAATCCTTTTTTAGAAATATTTTTGCTTTGCATTTTATATTCAGTGAAAGCTTCATAAGTAAATGGCACCCATGCTTTGACTATATCTAACATTTTTTCTGCATAAACACGTATCTCATATTGCGCGTGAGCATCACTACGAAGAGTAAGGAAGTTTAACAGATTATGTAAATTTACCTTCCAGTACCATTCAGTATAATAATTCAAGGTAAGATTCATTCGCGCTAGTTCCCTAGTAATACCAATATTATTCTCATCAATAATATTTCCTTGCTCGTCTTCATTCATCATCTGAGTATAATGCTGGTAACAAAGCCGTGCGTCGCTTTCTAGAGTTGCAAGGACTCTATCAGCAATTTCTTCCGGCAACTCTTCAGAACTACGGCCTTGCTTATTAATTTTAGATTGCGGTGCTAAATTTTGTTTTTCCGGTAGGTAGAATTCGTTTCCTAAAATAGAATATCGAGCTGAATATTCATTGACGCTAGCAGTCCGGTGCCTTATCCATTGACGAGCAACAAAGATCGGTAATTTTATATGAAACTTTATGTCGCACATTTCAAATGGTGTAGTGTGACTGTGACGCATCAAATAATTTATTAAACCTTTATCTTGATTTAATTGCTTAGTACCTTTGCCGTAAGATACGCGCGCTGCTTGTACGATTGCATTATCATCGCCCATATAATCTATAACTCTAATAAAACCATGATCTAATACTGGAAGTTTATCATATAATAGTTCTTCTAAAGCTGGCACAGTTGCTCTTTTTGTGTAAATTTTTTCGTCCATTCTTCTTTCACCTTTAATATATTTAGAGGATTAAACTGGTTTAGTTATATAATATTCTGTAAGCGATTTATATCGTTTTTTTATGTTGATATTTAGTGGGATTGATAAGAGTATCAGCTGGTAATAGAAGATAAAAGTTGGTTAAGAATAATTAGCACTCGTCAAATAAAATGAGCCTTAAATTATGCAATTTAGTAATTCCTTGCGCTTAAATTATTAGTTATTTTGAGATGAAGTAAGATGGTAACTTAGCTTCTGTAACGGCTCTATTATTCGGACCTGGATTAAATACAATGGACCAATTATCTTCTAAAACATATAATTGAATTGACCTAATACTTATCTTTTTAAGAAATTGCTTCCAACTAGTATCTGCAGCAAGATTATTTTGTGATAATTTTATAATCTCAGGCATAAAGTTTTTAGCAAGAGGGCTTAAAATATCTTTTTCAGACAATAAACGTCCATCTTCCATATTAAAATTGAGCGTCTCTATTTTAAGTGAATCATGTTCAATAGCCGGATCATTAATTTTAGTAGTCCATCTTACGCTAAAATAGTTTCCTTTTCCCTTACGAACATCATAATTCACTTTATATTCTACGTTCTGGGTTTTTTTTGCACATTGTACTTTGTAGTTTTTGATAAAGTCGTTGATAGTTGAGTTAATTTTTAACGTTGCACTCTTATTTTCATTTGATAATTTAGGATAAAATATTTTGCCGTAACATTTATTAGGCTTGTCTTCAAATGCAATAAACTGGCTGGTAACAAGAAAGCCATTACTTAAAAATGCGGCTTGCACACTGATATGGGAAAAAAGTATAGTTAATAAGGCAGTTGTTAAAAGTTTAGACATCTATTCCTGCCATTCTATTAATTATCTCAGCCATTTTTTCTTCAGTTAAATTTTCAAAATAATCATCATTAATTTGTACGATCGGTGCATTGACACATGCACCTAAACACTCGGTCTCTACTAAGCTAAACTGTTGGTCATCTGTTATACTACCGCATGTAATACCTAACCTTTCTTGGCAAGCTTTCATTATCTGATCACTACCCCTAAGCCAACACGGCGTAGTACTGCAAACTTGAATATGGTATTTCCCGACAGGCTTCAAATTAAACATAGTATAAAACGTAGCAACTTCATAAGCTCTAATAAATGGCATATCTAAAAAATTTGCAACATACTCTATGCAAGTTACTGGTAACCAGCCATTCATTTGACGTTGTGCTAAATCTAATAATGGTAAAATTGCGCTTCTTTTTCCTTCAACTGGATATTTCGCTATAATGTTTTGCGCCTTTATTAAATTCTCAGCATTAAAACTAAAATTTATGTTCATCTATCAATCTCACCAAAAACAACGTCTAGAGTTGAAATTATAGTAACCACATCAGCCATTAAATGTCCTTTGGCCATAAAATCTAATCCTTGTAAATGGGCAAAACCAGGTGCTTTAATACGACAACGATATGGCTTGTTTGTGCCATCAGAATATAAATATACCCCAAACTCACCTTTTGGCGCTTCTACCGCGCTATATACTTGGCCTTTTGGCACATCATATCCTTCAGTATATAATTTAAAATGATGTATCATTGCTTCCATAGAATCTTTCATTTGAGCTCTAGTTGGCGGCGCAATTTTGCGATCACGAGTTTTAATTGGTCCTTGTGGAATATTATCTATACATTGTTGAATAATTTTAAGTGATTGGTACATTTCTTCAATACGTATTAAATACCTATCATAACAATCACCCGACTTACCAACCGGCACGTCAAAATCCATCTCTCCATACACGTCATAAGGATTAGATTTGCGTAAATCCCACTTAATGCCACAGCCGCGTAACATTGGCCCTGAGAATCCCCAATCCATAGCTTCTTTTTGGCTAACCACTCCAATATCTACTAATCGTTGTTTCCAAATCCGGTTATTATTGAGTAAAGTCTCAACATCTTGCAGCCGAGCAGGAAATTGGCGAATAAATGCTCCAATATCATCCAATAGGCCGTCTGGTAAATCTTGAGAAACACCTCCAGGCCTAAAATAGTTGGCGTGCATTCTAGAGCCAGAAACTTGCTCATAAAACTCCATGATTTTTTCGCGTTCTTCGAATAACCATAATAATGGAGTAGTAGCGCCAATATCCAACGCCTGGGTGGTAATATTCATTGTATGATTAAGAATACGCGTAAGTTCAGCAAACATTACCCGGATAAATTGTGCTCGTCTCGGAACTTCACAGCCGAGTAAATTTTCGACTGCTAAAGCAAAAGCGTGCTCTTGGCACATAGGTGATACGTAATCAAGACGATCAAAATACGGTATAGCTTGTAAATAAGTTTTATATTCAATTAATTTCTCAGTACCACGATGGAGTAAACCTATATGAGGGTCACACTTATTAATCACCTCGCCGTCCATCTCTAAAATTAGACGAAGAACACCGTGCGTAGCGGGATGCTGTGGTCCCAAGTTTAGTGTGATAGTTTTATTATTAAGATCAGTGCTCACCTTAATTCTCCTAGGAGGTTTTTTTATATGCTCTTAATAAATGAAGAGTTGGTAATCTAATAAATTAATAGTAATCGCGAGAAGCGCTTAATTCCATTAATTAAAGTATTAAAATTATACACTCTAATAATAGATCTTGTTCTTAACTATATTTCTTGCCCCTTTAGACTTATAAGCTTTAAACTACCACCGAACTAGAGCGCTGCCCCAGGTTAGTCCGGCGCCAATAGCCGCAAAAAGGATCATATCTCCTTTCTTAATTTTGTTTACGCTTTTTAAATGGTTGAGCGCAAGAGGTATTGAGGCTGCTGAACAATTGGCGTGTTTAGCCACAGTCTTTACTACTTTATCATGATCAAATTGTAACCGTTCAGTAATAGCGTCTATGATTCTAATATTTGCTTGATGAGGGATAAAATGATCAATATCGTTTAATGTGAGATTATTTTTACTTAATATTTCTTCTATAGAACTACTAATCTTTTCTATTGCATGACGAAAAACTTCGCGGCCGTTCATTCTAATTTTACCAGCCTGCCCATTCATACTTACACCACCATCGGTACAGAGAATATCTGCATAAGTACCATTTGAATAGATTAAACTATCTACTACCCTTGACTTATCCATACTTCGTTGTAAAACTACCGCTCCAGCGCCATCACCAAATAATATACAAGTTGTTCTGTCATTCCAGTCAAGAATAGAGGACATTTTTTCAGAACAGACAAGTAGAATAGTATTATATTTACCAGAAGCAATTAATGAATCAGCAACATGCAGACCATATATAAAGCCAGAACATACTGCTTGTAGATCAAATGACGGAATATTACCGATCTTTAAATAACCCTGTAACTTGGTTGCAACGGAAGGAAAGCTATTATCCGGCGTTGTTGTACAATTGATAATCAAATCTATATTTGCGGCAGCAATACCTGCATCTAATATAGCTGCTTTGCAAGCTTCTAAAGCTAGATGAGAGGCATACTCACCTTCAGATGCTATATGTCTTTGCTCAATACCTGTTCTTGACCTAATCCATTCATCATTAGTATCTACTCTTTTCGCCAATTCTACATTACTAACTACTAGCTGCGGTAGATAGGCACCACATCCAACGATTGTGCAAGCCATTAGAAATTATGCTACTTCATTATCGTCATTATCAATTTTTTTCTTAATAACTACCTCGCGTCCATTATAAGTTCCATCAAATTTACAAATATGATGCGGAAGCTTATATTCACCGCTTTGTGGATCTATTACTACATTAATTTTACCGAGAGCTAAATGAGAACGTCTCATATTACGTCTTGACTTAGATGTTTTTTTCTTTGGAACTGCCATGATAACCCTCTTAAATTACGCTAAGTTAAATTTTATTGTAATTAAATTTATAACAAGGAAGTTTTAGGAAAAACGAAGCTAAGCAGCGCAGCGTATTCTTGTACGTGAGCAACACAAGCAAGTTTTGACGACAAAATTACCGTTAGAAATTAATTACGCAAAAAAGTGTTTGTCAAATTGATACAGCAGTATATTATAAATCAACTACAAAATCTAGGCCTTTCAAATATAAATTTTATGAAATCTTTTACAATTCGCTCTTTTCTCATTCTAACAGCACTTTGCGCTTTATCTAATTGTCAAACTATTGAAACAAGAGGACAAGTTATAGATGATAGTCTATTACCACAACTTGAAAATAAAAAACTTAGCAAAGAAGAAGTAACAGAACTGTTAGGTACTCCTACTATTATTCCAGATTATATCCCGAATAGTTGGTATTACGTCCAGCGAACCCTAGCACGGAGAGCGTGGTTTGCACCGCGCGTTATTGAACAAAAAATAATAAAAATCAAGTTTGATAAAAATGATATGCTTGAAGAGGTTATAGCCATTAACGATACTCACAAAGAAAATATTAATATCGTTAGCGAATATACTAAGACTTATGGCACAGAATTAAACAGCGTTCAAAAATTTGTAAAAAATATTGGCAGGTTTAATAAAACTACTGACGGTAGTAAGAAAAAAAAGAAGCAGTAAGGATAGTAGTCATTGGATATAATATAAGTTCTCATAAGCTGCGCAAATTCCTAGCGTGCTTTTCTAATACCAAAATATTATTTACAAAACTTGTAGACAAAACACGATTAATTGATTATAAAAAATATATCTTAAGGCCAGATAGCTCAGTTGGTAGAGCAAAGGATTGAAGATCCTTGTGTCGTTGGTTCGATTCCGACTCTGGCTACCATATTTAAATATTTTAAAGAAGACTAATTTTACGCTTAAACAGCTATTATGAGGTGAGCCAGTTATCTTGATAATCTTGGGAAATATAACTGTCTCACAGAGATTGACTCCTTACCAATATCTCATACATTGCTTCTCGCAATAGCTGCTTATGCTTTGTCTCATAATGGCGATCTAACCTTACTACCATCCCTCTTCCTAAATCCCAGACCAATAAACAATATGATAAATGAACGGTTTTATAAAAATTCAGGACCTTATAAATTATCTAAAATTATTAAATTAATTAAGGAACAAATACTTCCCGTAGCGGATGATTGTGAGGATATATTAGTTCATAATATCCGGTCTCTTGAAAATGCTAATGCTAATGATATTAGTTGTTTAAATAACTCAAAATACTTAGAGCAATTTCATGCTACCAAAGCTGGTATATGCATAGTACCTGCAGATTTTGCAGAAAAAAATGTTAATACAGCCATTCTGTTAAAAGCAAAAAACCCTTATTTCGTCTATGCCAAACTAATTGATTTATTTTACAGCAAAGCAAAAACCTATCCTTCTAAAATTATGTCGTCAGCTTATATAGCAGACTCAGCTCTTGTTGGTAATAATTGCTATATAGGGCATAACGTTGTTATTGAAGCAAATGCCATCATCGGAGATGATTGCATAATTGAAGCAGGTAGCTTTATAGACGTAGGAGTAGTAATAGGTAATAGAGCTTTAATTTTTTCAAATGTTTCGATAAGTTATAGTATTATAGGCGACGATGCAATAATATTGCCAGGAGCGCGCATAGGCCAAGACGGTTTTGGATTTGCTACTGATCAAGGAGTGCATCATAAAATATTACATACCGGAATAGTAAAAATTGGTAATAATGTTGAAATAGGAGCTAATAGTACAATTGATAGAGGTTCAATTAACGATACTATAATCGAAGATATGTGCCGGATCGACAATTTAGTACAAATAGGTCATAACGTAACAATAGATAAAGGATCAATTATTGTCGCTCAAGTAGGAATAGCTGGTAGTAGTAAAATTGGTAAATATTGCGCTTTAGGCGGACAAGTGGGAGTAGCTGGCCATGTGGTCATTGGTGACAAGGCGCAGGTTGCAGCACAAGGCGGCGTAGCACAAGATATAGCGCCTGGTATGATCGTCGGCGGTAGCCCTACCGTGCCTATCAGGGACTGGCATAAACAATCAATAATTTTGAAACAACTAATATCTAAGAGAAACTAATGGAAATTGATATTGTAGAAATTATGGGGATGCTTCCTCATCGTTATCCCTTTTTGTTAATAGATAAGGTATTGGAATTTAAACTTAACAAGTCAATTATTGGTATTAAAAATGTAACTTTCAATGAACCACATTTTATTGGCCATTTTCCAGATAAACCAGTGATGCCTGGTGTTTTGATTGTTGAAGCAATGGCACAGCTAGCAGCATTATTAGTAGCAAAATCTTTAGAGCTTTCTTCAACTACAAAACAAAATAGAGATATTTTCTTTATGGCCATTGAAGAAGCTAAGTTTCGTAAAGTTGTACAACCCGGTGATACTTTGCATATTTATGCTCAAATTGAGCAAAATCGTGGACCAGTTTGGAAGTTCTCAAGTATTGCTAAAGTGAATGATGAGCTTGCTGCTGAGAGTAGGTTTACTGCAATGGTAAAAATTAAGGATTAAATAGTGACAATATCTAATATTCATGCAACAGCGATAATCGATCCAGCAGCTTCGATTGGGAAAAATATAAAAATCGGCCCTTTTTGTATTGTTGGACCAGAAGTTATATTAGGTGATAATTGTGAACTAAAATCTCACATAGTAATCGAAGGTAAAACCACTATTGGTGATAATAACGTAATATATCCTTTTGCTTCAATAGGACAACCACCACAAATATTAAAATATGCTGGAGAGAAATCACAAGTTATAATTGGTAGCAATAATACTATAAGAGAATATGTAACAATACAAGCTGGTAGTAAAGATGGCGGTATGGTAACCCGCGTTGGTAATAATTGCCTATTTATGGTTGGCGTCCATATTGGCCATGATTGCACTGTAGGCAATAATGTGATTTTTGCTAATTATGTTAGCCTTGGGGGACACGTATACGTTGGTGACTTTGCAATAATTGGAGGACTTTCAGCTGTTTTGCAATATGTCCGCATTGGAGAGCACTCAATGATTGGCGGTCTTTCGGCGGTTGTACGCGATTTAATTCCTTTCGGGCTTGCATCAAGTGAACGAGCGACACTGGAAGGAGTAAATTTAGTAGGCATGAAAAGACGTGGCTTTGATAAACAAGAAATTCTTGAATCAAGCAAGGCTATTGAAGAAATTTTTTCAGGTGATGGTGTGTTCACAGATAGAATTAATAAAGTACTTGAAAATTATGAAGGAAATTCTATTATTAAACAAATAGTTGATTTTCTTCAACATGATCATACTCGTGCTTTTTGCCAGCCTAAAGTTATTAAATAAAATATACAAAACTGGAATCACATTTGATGACTAAATTTCTTCCTTTTCTGCTATTACTTATTAATTTCAGTAGTTATGCTATTGAAACCATAGAAATTGAAAGGGGACACGCAGAACCAACACCAATTGCTGTTAACAGATTTGAAGCTGATAATTCTGCAAACAATGTCATCGCAGATAATATAGTTAGCGTAATCTCTAATGACTTAAAGATCTCTGGCTTATTCAAGCTACTTTCTCCTGCATCTTTTATAGAAGAAAAAGTCGGCATAAAATATAAACCACTTTTTGCTGCTTGGCGACAAATTAATTCTCATTTTCTACTTAATGGAAAAATTACAAAACTTTCATCTGGCAAATTGGAAGTAACCTTTATTTTGTGGGATATAACTTTAGAGAAATATATTTGCTATGAAGCTTTTGAGGCTCCGACTGATAAATGGCGTCAATTAGCCCATAAAATTGCTGGTAAAATTTATGAAAAAATTACCGGTGATCAAGGATACTTTGACACGCGAGTAGCTTACGTCTCGGAAAGTGGACCTTATTTGAAAAGGACAAAAAAAATTGCTATCATGGATTATGATGGTGCAAATCATAAATATCTGACAGATGGTAGAAACTTGGTGCTTACACCACGCTTTTCCTCAAAAGCTGATAAAATCCTTTATTTAGCTTTTGTTAAGAAAAAGGCACATGTTTATATGCGTGATTTAAAAACTGCCTCAGAAACGCTTATCGGCGATTTTCCCGGTATGTCATTTGCTCCTCGTTTTTCACCTGACGGTACTAAAGCTGTAATGTCCGTCGCTAAAAGTGGTGCTACTCATATCTATGAAATAGATCTTAAAACGCGGCGAACTAAAAAAATAACTAGTGGTATTGGCATTAACACTTCTCCAAGTTATTCACCCGATGGACAAAAAATAGTATTTAACTCTGACAGAAGTGGCTCTAAGCAGTTATACGTTATGAATGCTGATGGTTCTAACGTCGAACGTATTAGTTTTGGTGGAACTTACTACGCTGCTCCAAGCTGGTCACCTAAAGGAAATTATATAGCTTTTACTAAAATAACTTCGGGAGAATTTACAATAGGCGTCATGAAACCAATAGCTAGTAGCGGAGAGAATAGCGAGCGCATAATTGCTAGAGGTTATTTAGTTGAAGGGCCTTGCTGGGCGCCTAATGGAAGAGTTATTATGTTTGCTAAAGGCTGGCCGCCGCGTGGCAAATCTTCAGGAAAAAACCGTATTTTCTCAATTGACTTAACAGGCTATAATGAACAAGAGATTTTAACACCTCAAGACGCATCTGACCCTGAATGGTCTAAAACGCTGAACTAACGTATTATTATTTTCTATTTATTGGTTTAAATAATGCCTGAAAGTAAAAAAACTCCCCTTCAAAAAATACTCAGTACTGCCGGAGTTAAACATCGAAACTTAAAAAGTTTTGATGACTTTGAAGTAGAACAACAACAAAAATTGGCTTCTCTTAAGAAAAATAATACAGAAAAAAGAAGTCGTGATGATTTAGATATTATAACTAAAGAAAAGATAAAAGATTTTTCTCCTTCTAATGAAGTGAGAATCACTGAGTCATTTCTAAAGTTATTAGAAGAAGAGGAAATAAAACTAGAAGATGCTAAACCTAAATCAAGAATTCGTAGCTTTTTTTCTTATGTTGGTAACAAAATTGTATCTTTTGTTAACGCTTTTATAGATAACCCAGTGGTAAACCCTATAAAAAATGCAGTGAATTGGGCTTCAAATACTCGGCTAAGTAAGGTTGTTTTAGGTTCTGCGCTTGGCCGCACTATTTCAGTTATCAGTGCTGTAGCTATTATAGCTGGTATATTTACACCTGCCGCCCCTATTTCTATTGCAATGGCTGTAGTATCTTTAGTTGCAGTAGCAGCCGCAGCAGTAGTCGATACACTTAAAACACGTAATCTTCGTCAACTTGAACATGAAAATACATTATTAGTTACTAATAGAAACGCTAAAAGTAAACAAGATTATTTATTGAACCTCAACCCTGAATTAGCAACAGTTTTAAAAGATGAATTATACCATCCGCCTTTAAAGGAAAATACGGTGAAAGACCGATATTATGTAGCACCTAAGTTAGCATTAGCTTTAACTACCGGCAGAGCGCTGGCTAGTAATATCAGTGGTATTGCGAGCGTAATTAACGACCTCACAGTAATAATTGGCAATGTGGCAGTAGCAACTACAACTATAAACCCAGTATCAATCGTAGGAGTAATTAAAAACGGAGGTTCATTAGGGCTTTCTTTTATTAATACGGGTATAACTGAAAAGCAATTTAAAAACCTTGATTTAGCATTTAAAATACACATTAACGAAGAATATATTAAACCCGATACTCCAAAATATAAAAAAATAAAAGAATTAGAAACAACATGCGATAAACAAAAAATCCAAAGTGCTACTTTAGTAAAATTAATTTCTGAGCCGGATTATTGGAAAATAAATAAAGATCCAAAGCAATTAATAGAAAGATTTAATAAGATAAAGCAAGATATACAATCAGAACAAAAAATATCACTCCAAAAAAATTCAAACTTTCTTGTTAAAACTGCTAATGCAGTAAAAAGTTATTTTAAAGATATAGGACGCGCTCACAACCCTTTTTATACTCAGCCTAGCGAAGTAGGTAAGCATAGTAGCTTAACAGAAAGTGTAACTAAAGCCAAGCTTAGGCACCAAATTGAGAAAGAAGTTGCTGCTCCCCTAAGAAATCAATTAAAAAGTATTGCTTCTCTGACACCATCTAATATAAAACAAAAAGATCCTATAGGAGTGTCTAAAAAAGCTCCTCCTTCTTTATATAAGTAAACTCTTTCATATACCAAATAAATAACGAATTAGCAACGCTAGGTATAATAAAAGTCACTGCAAGGCTATATAATAGCAGCAATCTGAAAAGTAAAAATCCTTAATTACTTACGAACATTGTCAATCTCTTCAAGAAGACTTCATTTCATTGCCGTAGGGGTAGCAACTCTTTGCAACGACGCGTCAAAAGTAATTTTCCATTTTTCAATGTATACCTTAATCTAAAAATACTTTCGGTTGTACCTTAGGCGTAAGTATAATTTCAATGCTTTCAGAACCTATCATATCTTTCTGCTGTGTTATTACTTGTTTATTTAGCAACTTAGTTTGTACATAATCATTTATAGATTGAGTAAACTCATCAAGTTTAGTACGGAAAAAGTGGTCCCCGCCATTTATTATTTTATATCCTACTGATATATGTTTCTGCTTAGATAGCTTATGAGCTAATTCTAAAACTTCTTCTTCTGAGACAATACTATCGCTATCGCCTTGTATTATAAAACCTGAAATTGGGCATGGTGATAAAAAGGAAAAATCATATTTATTAACCGGCGGAGATATTGCGATAAAATTATTAATTTCTGGCCTCCTCATAATTAGTTGCATAGCTATCCATGCTCCAAAAGAAAAACCTGCTATCACATTAATAGTACTTGCTGGGTTATTAAGCTGTAGCCAATCCAAAGCTGTAGCCGCATCGGTCATTTCTCCTACACCGTTATCAAACTGTCCCTGAGACCGCCCTACTCCTCTAAAATTAATTCTAAGAACCGTGAAGCCATTATCTGCTAGCACTTTATAAGTATTATATACTACCTTATTATTCATCGTCCCACCATACATTGGATGGGGGTGGAGTACCAAAGCTACTGGGGCTTTAGGATCAATAGCTTTAGTATACCGTCCTTCAATACGGCCTGCAGGGCCATTAAAAAATACATCAGGCATATATTAATATTATAAGTTAAGTTGGGTAGCGTTCACAATAGCAGGGTTGATGATAAAATTCAAGCCAACTAAAAAATATTACATATATTTAACAAGCAAATGTAAGGTCTATAAAAAAAACACTTGACCATTTATTACAAAAATATTTAAACAGTATTAAGCAACGATGCCCGTGAAATTTCAGTTACCGCCAGTTTTTTTATAGGGTTTCTTGGATTTAGGCCTTTAATTGACACAAAAAGGGAGGAAGGGCAGCTTAAGATTGGAATGTTAACGATTCATGAACAGTTTATGGACAGTAGACAGTAATAGTTGATAGGAAGCGAATATCCTTATTTTGAAGATATGACAGGTCGTTATCTTCGAAGTAACAGCTAGTTAAAATGAGCTTAATGCCATCCTTGTATCAAGCTCATTTGTCTCTAATGTTTATGATCATGGTGATGAATGTAAAATCCTATTGAAGATAAAGTATCCAAAAAATCCTTATTATTAGTTAAATCATTTGGTTTACCGCTGCAACAAACATGTTTATTCAAACATATAACCTGGTCGGAATTTTTCATAACTGTAAATAGATCATGTGAAATCATAAAAATAGTGATCTTAAGCTGTTTTTTAATTTCGTTAATCGCTTGATAAAATTCCTGTTGACTTGTAACGTCAAGGGATTGTGTAGGTTCATCTAAAATTATTAGATCAGGATTATTTAACAGAGTAGCTGATAATATCAGTTTTTGGAATTGCCCGCCCGATAAATTTGAAATATCATGTTTTCGCAAATTGTCTAAATCAATAAGGTTACCAATTTCTTTTTGCACAGAATTAGCTGCAACGAACCTAGATTGCTTTGGAGCTAATAATTGTAAAAAACTTTCAACCGTAATAGGTAGTTCAGCGCCATAATCTAGCTTTTGTGGGACATAACCAATTTTTAAATTTGGTTTAGTTATTATTTTGCCAGAAGAAGGTTTTTCTAGCCCTAATATAAGCTTAGCTATAGTAGTTTTACCAGCACCGTTCGGACCAATCAGAGTCGTAAGATTACCTTGATTAACTGCAAAGCTAATATTTTCTAGTAAAACTTTTTGACCAAAATATTTAGAAACATTACGAAATTCAATTAAAGGAATTTCTTTGTCAATTAAGGGCATTAGGACGTTTTCCTCAGATGAAATTTTGTAGCAAACTTATTTATTGCACAATTTCCCATTGCCCATCAGGCTTTCTACATGCTCTACCATAAGCCTGTTGTTTCTCGCCACCTACTACTACTGTCTGACTATATTCACGACAATATTGTCCGCCTTCGTTTCTAAATGTTCGTGTAGGAGTTACTGAACCATAATGGCCATTATCAGGATTACGCCATCCAACACTATTACCAGAAGGAGCGTTTTCTAACGCTCTTTGAGAGCTTTGTTGAGCTAATCTTCGGTCATAATCATCCATAGTTTGACCGATATGGCCGCCAATTAAAGCACCTGCTAACACGCCAATACCAGTCATGGCTAAAGCGCCACTGCCTTTACCAAACTGCGAACCGATCAAACCACCAGTTACACCTCCTATCAACGAGCCGCCACCTTGTTTATTCATTCCTGCGCATGATTGCAGCGTCGAAGCCGCTAACATTACAATCATTATCCTGCATACTAATTTCATAGATACCGCTTTTTAAATTTACTTGTATTAAATTGACCCATATACTGTATATAATCCATTTTTTACTGAAAAACAACTAAAACAAACATGGCTAATTTAGAGAAACAAATTTCTTCGAATCATACTTTAATACAAATAGCATCTTATCTATCTTTCAGTACAGCAATAGTAATTTTATTAATTAAAATTTATGGTTGGTTACTGACAGATTCACAATCACTGCTAGCATCCTTAATCGATTCTCTTCTGGATATTTCATCGTCATTTATTAATCTAATTGCTATTCGTTACGCACTCGAGCCACCGGACCATCACCATAGGTTCGGTCACGAAAAAATTCAAGATTTAGCGATTTTTTCACAATCGATTTTCTTTCTCGCTTCAGGATTGTTTACTTTTTTTTCGTCGGCAAAAGCATTATTTACTAAAACTAGTATAGGCAATTTATCAGCCGGAACTAATGTAATGTATATATGTATAGTTTTAACATTCGTATTAGTAAGCTATCAAACTTATGTAATAAAAAAGACCGGTTCCGAAATGGTTAAAGTTGACAAATTACATTATTTTAGTGATTTACTTACTAATGTTGCAGTAATTATCTCAATAAATCTAACTATGTATTGTTGGTTTATAGATTCATTATTTGGTATGGCTATCGCTGTTTATATTACTTATAACTCATATATCTTATTTAAGAAGGCTTTTAAGAACTTAGTAGATGAAGAGTTACCAGAAGAGGATAGAAAAAAAATTATTTCTATTATTTCGTTATTTAAGGAAATAAAGGGCATACATGAAATGAAAACAAGATATGCTGCTAATAAACCATTTATTCAATGCCATTTGGAAATGGACGGTAATATGTCATTGCATGCTGCTCATTGCATAAGCGAGCAAATTATTGAGGCGCTACTCGCAGAATTTCCTGGAGGTGAAATAATTATCCACCAAGATCCTTATGGAGTTGAAGAAATGGTTAATTACCGTGAGGCTATATGTCAAGTTATGGGATAACTAATCTTTATATGCAAGAAGCTTTAAAGCAAGCTAAATTAGCATATCAAGAAAATGAAATTCCAGTGGGAGCAGTTATAGTAAATAGTAGCAACAAAGAAATTATTTGCGTAGCCCATAATCTTGTCGAGCAGCAGAAAAACCCTCTTTTACACGCCGAGATTATTGCTATAAATAATGCCTGCGCAGCTATATCTAGCAAAAATTTATCTGGTTATGATATTTACGTCACATTAGAACCATGCGCAATGTGCGCAGCTGCAATATCATATTCCCGAATTGATCGTTTATACTATGGAGCAAGCGATCTCAAACAAGGCGCTGTTGAAAATGGCATACGCTTTTTTACTCAGAGCAGTTGTTTCCACCGTCCAGAAATATATCCTAGCCTATCAGAACAATGCTCTGTTTTAATGAAAGATTTTTTTCAACAACTTAGATTTAACTCAGTTTCTAAGTCTAAGGCGTGTCATCATTTATCAAGCTAATTGAGGAATTACTAGAAAATATAAGTAGTATTCAAAGAATAGCATAGCTTATTACTCAATTCTTGCAATCTTGTACATTATCTCTTACTTTTTTTAGTTTGACATTGCTCTATAATTTGATTATCTGGTTTAGAATTCCCACACTATTTTGTTAAAGAGCCCGATAATGGGACAATTATTCCTACAATAAGCCACTGAATTTGCATATTAATTGGTAATAAATTCTTAAAAATGGGAAGCAGATAATATACGCCACCAATTACTATAAACGATAATAATATGCCTAAAAGTTTAACTAGCAAGCTTTTAGGTTGTGCTACTTTCTTTTGGAAAAAAAACCAGGACATTGTAAATCCTATTAATATATAAAAAGCCATCCATATATGAACAGGAGTAGGAATATTATTATAATAAGAGCTGTAGAAGATTAAAGCTGCTGCAAGAGGAAGTATAATAAAACCTAATAAATAAGGTTTTTTTTGTAAAATCTCGGTTTTTATTAATTTATGAAATATTGCTAGTAGTAGAATACCAAAGCCTACCCCTCCTAGAATATCAAAGCTATTATGATAGCCAAAATGATTTAGACCAAAACTAATACCTAATAGAATTATAAGAATTAGTCCACGTATTCTTATGTTATGAGTTGACAAATATATCAACCCATAAAACACTATAGCAGATTGCATGTGGCCACTTGGGAATGCAAAACCTTTTATAATAAAAGAGATCCCCGCCGCAAGCAGCGGGGTATTTTAGAAGAACACTAACTGACGATCCTCGTGTAGTTTTTTATATTCCTTACCCTGGTTTTTTACGTACTTCCCTGTCATATTTTCAT
>Ga0105051_10000566_pt1 | contig 51275 bp, 46 predicted proteins | sample FRY02_FD_78383 | JGI IMG/M metagenome (GOLD analysis project Ga0105051, IMG submission 78383) | Freshwater microbial communities from Lake Fryxell liftoff mats and glacier meltwater in Antarctica - FRY-02 (megahit assembly) | ecosystem: Environmental > Aquatic > Freshwater > Ice > Glacier... | reverse complement strand
TGGTCTTTTGCTTTTGAACTGTCTATTCAATCGTTTAGAAGCATCAGACTCTTCCTCATCAACATAAGTCGCACCTTGCCAATCAGCATCTGCAGAATTTGCATCTTTATTGTTGACCGCAGGGTTATGAGCAGCTCTACGGCTAATAAATTTTAGTCTTAGTGCATTATTCACATCTTGATCAGCTTGTGTAGCTTCTGCTAAATATAATGGTTCAACAGATTGGGTATTTTGCGCATAACTACTATCTGCGTATGCATGCACAGAGAACCCTAAGATTAAAGCACTTAATAGTGTTAATTTTTTCATTTGATACTCCTCAGTTATTAAGATTAGTACAAGAAGCGTTTTGTTTCTGTCACGCTTGATGATGAAAGCTATTTTGCGCTTCTGACACAATAAAAAATCCACCAGTATACCTATATCGGTATATACTGTTCGGCATATGCAAAACGATATAGACATTGGAAAAAACCAAGACACAACACTTAGCGCAAGAGAGTTAAGGCAGTCGGTCAAAAAAGATCATGAAGAAAACGCCAAGCTTAAGCTCTTTTATTTGACTGGCCAAACGATATACGACAAAGGCTGGTCACCTATCATTGCACAGAATATATTAATGGCTTTTTGCACACAAATTGGAGCAAAACACGGTTTAATTGCGCTACAAGATAAAAGCACATTAAACGTTATTGCCCATGTTGGGCAAACTTATCCAGTTGGTGCACGCATTCCTGTGATGGGCATATTAGGAAAATTATTAAAAGCACCTTGCGCGTTTCAGATTAGTCATGAGTTAACGCCATTATGGTCTTATCCCGAAACTGACGCACTTATTCCGTCAATCATCCCCATTGCCTATGCGCAACAATCTCTAGGTATTTTGGCATTTTCAGGTAATCAACTAGCGTTATCAGATGATGATAAGCAAACGATTCAAAGTTTTGCTGGCATTCTTGGCATGGCGATGATGCGCGCTACTAAACAATCGGTTTCGCCTGAAGACTTGCAAATTTTAGATCGACTAACACCAAGAGAGCGTGAAGTGTTTGCTTTATTGCCATATGGCCATAGCAATGCAGAGTTAGGCAAATTATTAGAAATTGCGCCTGGTACCGTTAAAATTCATGTTGAACGTGTACTGAGCAAGCTTGGCCTTAAAGACAGAACGCAAGCGGCTGTTAAAGCCGTTGAGTTTGGCTTTAAAACCTAATTTAGTGTTAATCTTATTCATAATCGAAAACATGCAATCAACACTGTAAAATATCAAGATGACTGCACTTTCTAATCTAAAAAACGGCATAGCCCAATTCTGGCAAGACTTACCTTTGGCGTCCAAAGGCATCATTGTTATCATGCTACCGCTTGGGGTTTTACTGACATCGCTGTACTCGCTTTACCATCTAGAAAAGCAATTATCAAGTTTGGAAAACCAACTAAAACTTGCTTTACAAAATCAACGTGATATCGAAACAGTGCATACTAACCTACTGCAAGCGTCTACAGGTGTTAGGGATTACTTACTCACTGGCGATAAACTGTTTTTGAATACCTTTTATATCGCTAAAGAACAACTACCAACATTATTGCTTCAGTTAGATTTGCAATTAGAAAGCATCCCACAGCAAGCGCTGATTAATAGCATTACTTTATTAGTTAACGATAATCTCGAAAGACTAGATTTTTTATCTAAAAATGAATCCGATATTGCATCCGAAAGTTTGATTGAGCAATTTAAGTTGCAAGTGAGCAATATGGAAAAGTTAAGAACTGAAATTGAACTATTAAAAAAACAAGAAGCACGATTGGTTTCTGAAGACCAAAACAAAATTAAATTACAACGCCAAAGAAATATCAACATCACTTTACTCGCGGCCATCTGCGGCATTTTAGGTTCTATTGTTGCCGTCTGGATATTCTCAGGTACGATTGTTAAAAGGGTTAAATTGCTACGAGATAGTGCCGCGCATTTGGCCAGAGCAGAAGCGCTAGAACTTCCATCCAGAAGCAAAGATGAATTAGGTCAACTATCAAATGAACTAGATCATGCATCAAAGCTATTGGCAAAAAATATTTACCATACAACGCAAGCAAGAAATGAAGCGGAACAAGCCAGTAAAGAAAAAAGTCTCTTTTTATCACGTACCAGCCATGAGCTGCGTACGCCACTCAATGCGATTCTAGGCTTTGCACAACTGCTGCAAGTAGAGCTTGAAGACGGTAAACATAAAGATAATGTCGATATGATTAAGCGGGCTGGCGACCACCTGCTTAAGCTGATTGATGAAGTGCTGGATATTGCGCGAATCGAATCAGGTCAAATTAAACTAACGCTAGAGCCAACGCCTATTAATGATTTGCTCTCTGAGGCGATTCAATATATTACGCCTTTGGGCAAAATACGTGATATTCAAATCAATCAACAAATACAGCCACATTTAGTTGCGTTAGCTGAGCGCCAAAAGCTCTTACAAGTGATATTGAATCTATTATCAAATGCACTTAAATATGGACCATTCAACTCAACCGTCATCGTTTCTGCTTATCAAAAACATGACACTATTATCATTGAGGTATTAGACGAAGGCGCTGGTATTCCTGAACAATTAAAAGAACGATTATTCACTGCCTTTGATCGATTAGGGGCTGAACAATCTAAAACAGAAGGCACAGGCTTAGGCTTAGCACTTAGTAAACAAATCATGCTGGCGATGGAAGGCAGTATTCATGTCGCTAAGAATAAAAGCTTGTTTTGGATAGAGTTAAAGGTAGCTGCTGGCTTGCCATTAGAAACACAAATAGCGCAACCCACCATTCTGACTAAAGAAACAGCATCGCATGCCCACAAAAAACAAATCATTTATGTTGAAGATAATGTGAGTAACCGTGCGTTAGTCGATGCGGTGATTAAAAGATTGCCTAATATGAAGTTGCACTGCACAGAAACGGTCAAACAAAGTAAAAATTTACTCAATGAAATCCACGCTAGCTTAATCATTATCGACTTAAATCTACCGGATGAATCAGGCGAAATGCTGGTTGACTATCTTAAATCCCATCCAACGTTACATCATTTGCCTATCATCATTTTAAGTGCTGATGCCATGCCAGATACCATCGCAAGACTAAAGGAAAAAGGCATAAATGAATACCTGACTAAGCCACTCAATATCGCTGTATTTAATAAAACAGTATTAACACTCACGCAAGATAATTGGATTAATCATGACCGATAGTGAAATTTTAAATGGCAAAATACTCATCATCGATGATGCAGATGCTAATCTAAGATTGCTCGAAGCTTTGTTAGCGAAAGAAGGTTTTAGCCAAATCATTAGTACGGCTGACTCGACTAAAACCATTGATTTACTAAATGCATTTCAACCAGATTTAATTTTATTAGATTTAATGATGCCAGAATTAGATGGCTATGCTGTATTAGATTTATTGGCTAAACACATTCCAGAAGATACCTATTTGCCCATTTTAGTGTTAACCGCCGATGCCACCATTGCCGCTAAAAGAAAAGCACTCGCCTTGGGCGCAAAAGACTTTTTAACCAAACCGTTCGATCAAATTGAAACGATGTTACGGGTTTGGAATTTGCTCGAAACTAGAATGCTTTATAAAAAGCTCATAGCACTACAAGCAAAAAGCTAATTCTTTCCTAGTGAGTAAAAACGATTCACTTTATTTTTGTAGATTATTTTTAAGTCAACAATGGCTTGGTTTTTAGCAACTAATAATTAAAGGTTGAGCTTAAATCAAGATTTTTCAATTTAAATAACCAACTTCTGGCTTTTGAATTTGGATTGAACGCCCAGTTAATGCCATTAAGCGTGAATTTAATCGAAGTTATTTTTTCGCCATATTAAGACTGGTTTAAATTGAAAAATACTGATTAGATACAACCCTCAGCAACTAAGCATTAGACCGCTTGCGTGCGAGATTATTTAATCATTTATCTGTACGGTCTATATTGGCAATACAATAAGAAAAAGCCCTGCAGGTTTATCTGCAAGGCTTTTATTTGGTGTCGGTTAACTTAAGTTATTTTAGAATGCCCATTGTGTACGCATTGAAATAACATCAATATCATCCGCAAATGAACCATCCGCATTTTTCAGCGCACCGCCACTTAAATCAAACGATTTAGAATAGCCCGCTAAAATACGTACATCTTCATTTAAGTACCAGTTAAGTGACAATGTCATACGTTTCGCTTCACCACCAGCAACGATACCATCTTGTAAATCAATTTCATCATAACGTGCGGCCACTTCCCAAGCGCCCCAGCCACCATTTTTTAAGCTAAATTCTTTTTTAGGTGAAAGACGTTTAAATTCACCATCAGAACCTTTATAAGTACGTGACTCGCCAGTTAAGGTATAACCCACTTGTGCATACCATGCACTGAAATCAGCATCTACATTTGTTTTTCTTGAAACATTTGATTTAGCATACTCGCTTTGGAAAGATAATGGGCCATACATTGCTGAAAGCTCAAGAATGCCTGTTTGAACATCATCCATATCACTTAAAGTTGCATCAACAATAGCTAGGTTAGATATGTTAGTTGAACGGTATCTGAATCTTGGTGCTTGGCTATTTGCTGAGCTTGCTGCTAAATCACTTGCTTTACGGTAGCCATAGTTAGCACCAACATGCAATACTTTTTCTTTTTCGTTAATTGGTGCCCAAGTGCCACGTATACCAAACCCTTTACCCTCATTATTATCTGTATTGTTCGAGCTACTACCCATTGAATCACTGTAAATACCTGACTGCACGTTCCAGTTATCACCATGGCCTTTAAGGTTAACCCCAATTGCACGATCAAAGAAAGGTGTTGTTAAGCCACTGACAAATGAACGCTCTGTAAACATAATGTCGTTTGAGCTTTCTTGAATTTCCATACTCATCGCATGTTTTTGATGACCGACTGTTAACTCAAGCGGCGTTGAAAAATTAAAGCCATGATAAACCAAGAATAAATCTTTTACGGCTACGCCGTCGTTTGCAAAGTCAGTTTCAATCATGTAATCATAATCGTTATATACTGTTCCACTTAGTGCAATACGGCCACGGCGAATTTGCGTACCGTTAATAGGTTTATTTTTTGCTGGCAAATCAGAATCGCCATTGTGATCACTATAATCAGCATGCATACGACCACCTAATTTAATACTAAAGTCGCCATCTGGATTTTTAACCACTAAGCCTTTTTTACCCACTTCTAATGTTGGGTTACTTTTTTCTTTTTTCGCTTGTTTTTCTTCATCATTAGCACGGCTTTTCATCAATGGCAATGCTTCTTCTTCTGTTAGCAAACCTTTCTCGACTAAAGCTTGAACCAAATCAAAAGTCGCATCCGCCATCGCGTTAGCGCCATAGCCTAACAATGCTGTCCCTGTTATCGCCGCCATGACAGCGCGTTTTAATGTAATATTCATTCGTTAATCCCCTAAAAGTAATATAGTCAAAATAATATTTCTCGACGGGATGCATTTTGATACTTGAATATGAAAATTCGATGACAATAAACGAATTTGATAGTGATTGTTGTAGATTTACAACAATAAAAAGCGCCAGTTAAATTGACTTAACTGGCGCTTAAATAAAGCTTAATTTTGCTCTATTAACTTTCTTTACGCATATGCGGAAAAAGAATCACATCACGAATACTTGGGCTATCGGTAATCAGCATGACTAATCGATCAAGCCCAATACCACAGCCACCGGTTGGTGGCATACCATACTCCAATGCTCGAATAAAATCAGCATCGTAGTACATCGCTTCTTGATCGCCCGCTTCTTTTGCTTTCATTTGCGCTTGGAATCGCGCGGCTTGGTCTTCAGCATCATTTAACTCGCTAAAGCCATTCGCCATTTCGCGTCCTGTAATAAACAGCTCAAAGCGCTCTGTAATATCCGCATGGTCATCCGAAGCGCGTGCCAATGGAGAAACTTCAACAGGGTAATTAATAATATAGGTTGGGTTCCATAGCTGACTTTCCGCTGTTTCTTCAAACAAAGTCAGTTGCAATGCGCCTAAGCCCGCATGATCAAATGGCTTCACGCCGTGCTTCAAGATTTCAGCCCGTAAAAAAGTAGCATCCGTTAATTGATCAAGTGTGTATTGCGGTGCGTATTTTTGAATGGCACCCACAATGGTTAAGCGCTCAAACGGCTTGCTTAAATCCACCTCTTTACCATCATAGCTAATCACGGCAGTGCCGTGTGCGGCGATGACTGCGGCACGAATACATTGCTCAGTGTAATCCATTAGCCATTCATAATCGGTATAAGCGGCATAAAATTCCATCATGGTAAATTCTGGATTATGGCGAACGCTTAAACCTTCATTACGGAAGCTGCGGTTAATCTCAAACACGCGGTCAAAGCCACCAACAATGAGGCGTTTCAAATATAACTCAGGTGCAATACGCAAAAACATTTGCATATCTAAGGCATTGTGATGCGTCATAAATGGCTTAGCCGAAGCACCACCTGGAATCGGATGCAACATCGGTGTTTCGACTTCTAGAAATTCATTTTCCGTCATAAATTGACGCACTGCCGCAATCACTTTAGAGCGCATTTTAAACGTTTCGCGGGTTTCTTCTGAGGTAATTAAATCAACATAACGTTGACGATATTTAATTTCCTGATCTTGCAAGCCGTGATATTTTTCAGGTAGAGGACGCAATGATTTGGTCAATAAACGCAACTCGCTGACCTTGATAGAAAGCTCACCCGTTTTGGTTTTAAATAAAGCACCTGTTGCGCCAACAATATCGCCTAGATCCCAATGCTTAAAGGCCTCATAAATGGCTTCACTGTTTTCATCCGCTAAATTTTCTTTATTAACAAACAGTTGAATTCGTCCTGTTGCATCTTGCACCGTAGCAAAGCTTGCCTTACCCATCACGCGTTTAAGCACCATACGACCAGCAATCGAAACTGGAATAGCTTGTGGATCGAGTGTTTCTTTATCAAAGCCGTCATATTGCGCGTGCAATGGTGCCGCTTTATGCTGGGGCTTAAAATCATTCGGAAATACGGCACTATTCGTTACTTTGGCTTGCTCGCGCATGGCTTTTAACTTATCACGGCGCTCTGCAATCACATGATTTTCATCAAGATGCGGTGCATCAACGAATACTTCTGGGTTTACCTGTTCTGTCATTGGATACTCGAGTGTTTAAAATGAATGGTCAATGTTGTTTAAAAATGATTACTGCCTCTTTTTTGCTACATTTTTGACTAAGGCATATTTTAGCATTATATGGTTATGCTGGTAACTTAGGTGTCAGCTTCATTCAGTCCATGGCATCCATCAGAAGTTCACCATTGGCGCATCATTGTGCACAATCGCTTTGTCTGTGTGCCATTTTACCCAAGGCGTCAGCTCAGTGTGGCTGATACAGCCTCTTTTAGATTTGTAAGGAATATTAATTATATTGAATAGCGCCTTTGATTCGATTGTTTACAAAAGCTAGCCGTTATTTAGGTCGGCAGAGGCTGTTTTAAACAACACTAGATAAGCGTTTATCGAGATGGCAATCCATTGGCACTAATGCAGTGCTATTGTGCCGGAGATGGCGTAGCGGATAGCGTTTTGCTCAATACTGTTGAAATAATTAAAACGATAAAGTTAATCGCCATCAAACTAATCACCATTTGATGGCCATCAATCATTTCCATCACAATAACAAATGAAGTGAGCGGCGCTTAGGTAACAGCGGTCAGAAAGCCAGCCACACAACAATGCGACCATAGCAAGCGTTAATATCAGTCAGCTTTGCTGTTTTAATAGATGAGGCAAATTCGTTTAAAGGCGACAGACGCTTCATTAAAGAATAAACCATTCTCTGATCAGGATAAGATTAGATGGGCTACACCTGTATTGCTACATTGTCACAAGGTTATTAATCAGCTTCTGTTTTTATTCAATGATTTAACAGGATTTGTTTGCCTTATTCTACCTAATAGATTTTTCCTGCTGATTTATGCTTAAACTACCCAAGGAGAATTCTCAATGAATGATGAAATTAACGATGCGGTCGCATGGTTAAAAAGTTTACATAAAATCGATATCCCTGTTCTGAAGCAAACGGCTAGGGAGTTGGCTAAGCTTAAGCAGGATGAAGAAAACTTGAGCGCTCGCGCTATTTCAAGTGTGGTACTCAAAGACCCTTTTATGGTATTTAAAGTACTCACCTACACCAATAGTCATGCTGGCAAAAATCAAGTGCAAGATATTCTCGAAGTTGAGCAAGCGATTATCATGTTGGGAACCAGTAGCTTTTTCGCCAATTTATCACCAAATTTATTGATCGATGATAGGCTTAAATCCAATGCCTCAGCCTTAACGCATTTATTAAAGCTAATTAAAAGAGCGCATCGCGCAGCTTATTACGCTGCTGATTGGGCGGCTTTACGCAAGGATTTACATTCAGAAGAAATTTGGATTGCCGCTTTGTTGTCTGATTTTGCAGAAATGTTGATGTGGTGTTTTGCCCCTGAGAAAATGCAGATCATTTCTGATAGGCAACAACAAGATAAATCCCTACGAACCAAAGAGGTACAACAACAGATACTAGGATTTCACATCAGTGATTTGCAAAAAGAACTCATTAAATTGTACGCAATGCCCCCATTATTAACAGAATTAATGAATGATGATGACAAAACGAATCAACATAACCGTGTCCAAAACGTTTTACTGGCGGTTAATCTGGCCAGACATTCAGCTAAGGGCTGGGATGATGCCGCATTACCAGACGACTTTGAAGCAATTGCTGCGTTTTTACATGTCGATGTCGCCCGTGTGCTTTATATTATTAAGCATCCAGATGCGCAGCTGCTTAATTAAGCAACGTACATTTTAAACGCCTTGCTTTAAACTCACCTGAATAAACGGATCTAAATCGCCATCCAACACACCTTGCGTATTGCCAATCTCGACATTGGTGCGCAAATCTTTAATCCGTCCTTGATCAAGCACATAACTGCGAATTTGATGTCCCCAACCAATATCGGTCTTAGCATCTTCTAGTGCTTGCTTTTCTTCGTTACGTTTATTGAGCTCTAAATTATACAAAGCGCCTTTCAACATATTCATCGCTTCTTCTTTATTGCGATGCTGCGAGCGATCATTTTGACATTGCACCACAACGCCTGTTGGAAGATGGGTTAAACGCACAGCCGAATCAGTCTTATTAATATGCTGCCCACCCGCACCACTGGCACGATAAGTATCGAGACGAATATCCGCAGGATTAATATCAATTTCGATTGAATCATCAACCTCTGGAAAAATTTGCACACTGGCAAAACTGGTGTGACGTTTAGCATTACTATCAAAAGGCGATTTTCGCACCAATCGATGTACGCCATTTTCAGTACGTAAAGTACCAAAAGCATAGTCGCCAGTCACTTTAATTGATGCGCCTTTAATCCCCGCTACGTCACCATCTGACATTTCTAACACTTCAACTTTAAAACCTTTACGCTCGCAATAACGCAAATACATGCGTAAAAGCATATTGGCCCAATCTTGCGCCTCAGTGCCGCCACTGCCTGATTGGAACTCAATAAAACAATTATTTTCATCCATCGGCTGTGAAAACATACGCCTAAATTCCATTGCCTCAATGGTCTTTTCTAGCGCCTCAGAATCTTTAGCAATACTCAGTAGCGAGTCATCATCGCCCTCTTCTCGCGCCATTTCAAATAGCTCTTTGCTATCGTTTATACCTTGCTCAACCGCTGTGAGCGTATTGACAACGCCTTCGAGCATGCGTTTTTCTTTACCTAATTTTTGAGCATTTTCTTGGTTATTCCAGACATTCGGATCTTCAAGCAGCCCATCAACTTCAGCTAAGCGTTGCGACTTCGTTTCGTAGTCAAAGATACCCCCGAAGGTCTTGGTTACGTCCGCTTAAATCAGTTAGTCGATTAGCGATAATATTAAGTTGTTCTGCTTCCATGCTATTTGTCTTTAATGAGATTTTTTTGAATCAAACGAAAACAGCATTATACAACAAAGCTTTTCACAACCATTGAACAGCAGGCTGACGGTCAATTGTCTCGGCTGAATAAGCTGATGATCTAAAGTTATACCATCGACAAAATCAAGCAACACCCGATATTAAACTGTAGCAGTCATTATATTAAACTTGGTTATTGACATGTTTCTATAATTATGGAAACATAGAAATATGAACAACCAATCAGCAATAACATTACTCTCCTCCATCGCAAACGAAGCTAGATTGGCGATTTTTAGAAGATTAGTGCAAGCAGGCAAAGATGGCTTAGCCGCAGGCGCTATTTCAGAGGAACTCAGTATTCCTAATAGCACGTTGTCATTTCACTTAAAAGAGTTGAGCCACACAGGGTTAATTAATGCCAAACAAGAAAGTAGATTCATCTATTACTCGGCTAATTATGCTGCCATGAACGATTTACTTGCCTACCTGACTGAGAACTGTTGTGCTGGCGAGCAAGCTTGTTGTCCAGAGATCTCATGCGATATTCAATCTAAGGAACCCAACGAATGAAAAAAATGCATCTTCATATTTCAGTTGAAGATTTGGCGAAAAGTATCACCTTTTACAATACGCTATTTGGTGCCACACCAACTGTACAAAAAGCTGACTATGCAAAATGGATGTTAGATGATCCTTTAGTTAATTTTGCAATCAGTGCTAGAGGCGCAAAAGCAGGCCTTGATCACATTGGGATTCAAGTAGAAAAAAGTGATGAACTGACTGAAATTAAAAATCGATTAGAACAAGCCGACATGGCTATGCTTTCTCAAGAAGGCGCGACTTGTTGTTATGCGAAATCAGATAAACATTGGGTACAAGACCCTTCTGGCATTGCATGGGAAACCTATCAAACCTTAGAAAGCTCACCTACCTTTAATAGCACTGTCTTACATACAGCCGAAAATACTGCCTGTTGTGCGCCGACACAAACGATTCAATTTACGTCCTCTAAAGGAAAAACTGAGCATGACAAAAAATCAAGCTGCTGTTAATTCACAGTCACCGGATTCAAAACCGATCATAAGCAGTTTTGAACGCAATCTCACGTGGTGGGTATTGGGTTGTATTGCGGTTGGCATAAGCCTTGGTAAATTAGCCCCAAACTTATTTCAAGCACTCGCTACCCTCAAAGTAGCAGAAGTAAACTTGCCTGTTGCCGTTTTAATCTGGCTCATGATTATCCCCATGCTGCTTAAAATTGACTTTGCCGCCATGGGAGAAGTGCTACAACATGCCAAAGGCATAGGCGTTACGCTATTCATCAATTGGATGGTAAAGCCTTTTTCAATGGCTTTATTAGCTTGGATTTTTATTCGTCACTTATTTGCCGACATGCTACCAGTCGACCAAATCGATAGTTATATTGCTGGCTTAATTTTATTGGCAGCCGCTCCATGCACAGCAATGGTCTTTGTCTGGAGTAATTTATGTGGTGGCGATGCGAAATTCACGCTCTCACAAGTAGCAATCAACGATGCGATTATGTTATTTGCTTTTGCGCCTATAGTCGCCTTGCTATTAGGTTTATCGAGTATCGTCGTACCATGGGAAACATTACTCATTTCTGTGCTGCTATTTATAGTCGTTCCCGTTGTAATTAGCCAAATTCTCAGAAAATTGCTCTTACGCAAAGGCAACGATGTAGCATTGAACGCAACGTTGAAAAAGCTGCAACCCATCTCATTAAGCGCGCTATTAATCACATTGGTTTTATTGTTCGCTTTTCAAGGTGAGCAAATACTTGAGCAACCATTGATTATTGTTTTGTTAGCCGTCCCTATTTTAATTCAAGTGTACTTCAACTCTCTATTGGCTTATTGGCTCAATAAAAAATTTAAAGTCGCTTATTGTGTCGCAGGACCATCTGCACTGATTGGTGCGTCTAACTTCTTTGAGCTTGCCGTTGCAACCGCAATCGCTTTATTTGGATTCAACTCAGGTGCGGCATTAGCAACCGTTGTTGGTGTGTTAATCGAAGTGCCAGTCATGCTGTCTATTGTGGCAATTGTTAACCGCAGCAAATATTGGTACGAACATTAAGACAAGAAGAAAGCATCACTAGGATGAATATTTTATTTTTATGTACTGGTAATTCTTGTCGCTCCATTTTAGCTGAGGCAATCTTTAATGCCTTAGCGCCTGCAGGTATGCGCGCAATGAGTGCGGGCAGCGATCCAACGGGTAAAGTGCATCCGCGTTCGATTGCTTTACTGACCCAAAAAGGCATCACTACTGAAGGTTATTACAGTAAATCATGGCATGATTTACCTGTTGTACCTGATATTGTCATTACCGTTTGCGGCAATGCGGCTGGTGAAACTTGCCCTGCTTATATCGGAAAAGTTATCCGTGCACATTGGGGTGTTGATGATCCAGCCAAAGCAACGGGCACGGATGCCGAAATTAATGTCAGCTTCGAAAGTGCATATGCAACTTTGCGAAAAAGGATTGAGGCATTCTTAGCCATTGACTTTAATACTATAGACCTTAGCAAAATAGAAAATAACCCAGTCCTTACCAACCAATTAATACAGATTGGCGAATTGCAGTAATGCTATCCGCAATCGAGTGATGCGATTAGAAAAGAGAACATAATGACAGATAAAATTTATAACGTTTTATTTTTATGTACTGGCAACTCAGCGCGCAGTATTTTAGCGGAGAAGTTACTAGCGCATTGGGGTAAAGGGAAATTTAAAGCCTATAGCGCAGGCAGTTTTCCCAATGGAAAAGTAAATCCATTTGCCATTAACATCTTAGAAAAACTCAAATTATCGACTGATGATTTAAGAAGTAAAAGTTGGGATGAATTTGCCACAGCAGATGCACCGCATTTAGATTTTGTTTTTACTGTTTGTGATAATGCAGCGGGTGAAGTTTGCCCTATCTGGCCAGGTCAACCCATGACTGCGCATTGGGGCGTTGAAGACCCTGCATCAATTTCAGGAACTGATGATGAAAAAATAGCTGCATTCTATAAAGTAGCCAATATGCTGCAGAATCGTATCAAACTCTTTACTGCTATTCCAATTGCCAACCTTGAGCGCATCAGAATAAAAAAAGAAATAGATGAAATAGGCAAGCTAAACGACTAGAATCTTCAGTGAATCCAAACTAAATCATGCAAACCTAACCATTCAAATCTAGTGGCTGCCAACTGCGAATAGCAGCATCAAAATAAGGCGTTGGCTACTATTCTAGCGCCTCTAAAAAAGCACCCCTACTTTTATTATTTAGCCGCTATTCACTATTTCCATTGCAAATAAGCTAATCATCTCCGTTTAAAATAGACGATAGATGCAGAATTGTTTTTTAACTCTTAAGTATCTGTGTCATAATTTTGCAACAATCAGCGTTGCAGTCAAAATAAACGCAAAAATAACGCATTTTATCTAACAATCAACTCATCAAACAAATCAGGGAATATAACCATGGCGACCAGTATTTTTAGTCGATTAATGTCTATTATTATTCCGCATCATGAAAATGATTTTCACTTATTCAATCAGTTAGCGGATTGCTCAGTTAAAGCTTCAAAAGAATTAACGATGATGGCGGCGGTCAATGATCCAACTCAGTTTGATGCTCATTTTGCCGAGATACGAAACATTGAATCTGAAGCAGACTCTTATACCCAAGCAATTTTACTGTCACTACACAAAACCTTTATCACCCCTTTTGATCGCCGCGAGATACGTGAATTGGCAATGGTATTGGGTAATTTACTCGGTGGCTGGAGAGTTGTACGCTCAATGCGTATGGGCATTACCAACGTGCGTAAAACCGGCGGATTTTGTGCCCAGACATCAAGCTCTATTGCTTTGTTCTTAGCGACCTTGTTTGGTATTTCAGTTTCGACCACTCACACAATTACTGGCGCCATTGTTGGTGTTGGTCTGTCGCGTCGAGTTTCTGCCGTGCGTTGGGGCTTAGTGTCACGTATTTTATAGCCATGGGTACTGACATTCCATGCGCTGGAATCGGAGCCGCTATTGCGTACTACAGCGGACGTTCCTTTTGATAGAACTTTTTTTAAATAGCGTTCAATTACAGTTCAATGCTGACATTATCATCAATTTGTCATAATTAATTTATACAATGTTTCAAGTCATCAGAAATAGTGTTATTTGTGATTATTTTTGAAGTCATTTTTTGGTCTAGATTTTTTTAATTATGGAGATTTTCATGCAAACCAAGTTTGTTAAATTGTTAAGTGCGGCTTCTATTCTTGCTGCCAGCTTAACTATTGCTACACCATCTTTCGCTGCAGCAGAAATTACAGGTGCTGGCGCTTCTTTTCCTCACCCAATTTATGCTAAATGGGCTGAGTCTTACCAAGCAAAAACTGGTGTTAAATTAAACTATCAAGCCAGCGGTTCTGGTGCAGGTATTAAACAAATTAGCAACAAAGTAGTTGATTTTGGTGCTTCTGATAAACCATTAGATCAAGCAGAACTAGATAAACTAGGTTTGATGCAGTTTCCAACAGTGGTTGGCGGTGTAGTTCCTGTTGTCAACATTCCAGGTGTAGAAGCAGGTAAATTAATATTAGATGGCGAAACATTAGCGAACATTTACTTGAAAAAAATCACTAAATGGGATGATCCTGCGATTGTGAAATTAAACCCAAGCATCAAATTACCAAGTGCTGCAATTACTGTCGTTCATCGTTCTGATGGTTCTGGTACTACTTTTATCTTCACTAATTACTTAGGTAAAGTAAGTAAAGAGTGGGCTGATAAAGTTGGTGCAAACACTGCTGTTAAATGGCCAACTGGTATTGCTGGCGCAAAAAATGCGGGTGTTGCTTCATACGTTAAAACCATCAAACACTCAATTGGTTATGTTGAACTGGCTTATGCAACACAAAACAACCTAGCTTACACATTAATGATCAATAAAGAAGGCGCAACTGTTGAACCATCAATTGAATCTTTCCAAGCAGCCGCTAAATATGCCAAATGGGAAGAAGCACCAGGCTTCTATGAAATCTTAACAAACGAGCCAGGTAAAGAGTCATGGCCAATTGCTGGCGCTACTTTCATTTTAATGTACAAAGAACAAGCTGATGCGATTAAAGCAAAAGAAGTATTGAAGTTCTTTGATTTTGCCTTCAAAAATGGTGATTTAAGTGCTAAAGCATTAGACTATGTGCCATTGCCTGACAACGTTGTTGATTTGATTCATAAAAGCTGGATGACCAACATGAAAGCTAAAGACGGTTCTGCAGTTTGGAACTAGGCTTAAATTAACTGAATTTAATTAAACTAAGCTGGCTTAACTAGAAAATGTCATCCCATCATAGTAATATGGCAAATGCAGGAGGAGCTTCGGCTCTTCCTGCTAAGTCGTTATTTGATAGACAAACCAATACTAAAGGGTCTACATTGTCCTCTCCTCAAAAACCTAAGCAAAACATGGGCGCCTTGCTAGATAAGCTGTTCAAAGGCACCACCATGTTTTTTGCCTCCTTTGTGTTGCTGCTATTAGTTGGCATTATTATCACTTTATTCATTGGTAGTTTGCCCGCCTTTAAAGCATTTGGATTGCCATTTTTCTCGAGTGCTGAATGGAATCCAGTCACAGAAGAATTTGGTGCGCTTGTCCCTATTTACGGCACCATCGTCACCTCTATCATAGCGATGTGTATTGCCGTTCCATTGAGTTTTGGTATTGCCTTATTTATTACAGAAATTGCCCCAGTGTGGTTAAAACGGCCTATTGGAGTTGCGGTAGAATTATTAGCAGGGATTCCGAGTATTATTTATGGCATGTGGGGCTTGTTTGTATTTGCACCAATATTTGCCGAATATGTACAACCTTGGATGAACGATAATCTTGGCGAATTGCCATTTCTTGGTTTACTTTTTCAAGGTCCACCAATGGGCATCGGCATGCTAACCGCGGGCTTTATATTAGCCATTATGGTGATTCCGTTCACTGCCTCTGTCATGCGTGATGTATTTGAAGTAGTTCCACCAATGCTGAAAGAATCTGCTTACAGCCTAGGTTCAACAAAATGGGAAGTGGTTTGGAATGTCGTCTTACCTTACACAAAAACAGGCGTTATTGGCGGCATCATGCTCGGTCTTGGTCGGGCGCTTGGTGAAACAATGGCAGTCACTTTCGTTATTGGTAACTCACATGAAATTTTTGCATCACTAATGATGCCAGGCAATACTATTTCTTCAGCAATTGCAAACGAGTTTGCTGAGTCGGTTGGTGAGTTATATACTTCTTCACTCACCGCATTAGGATTAACTTTATTTATCATCACATTTATCGTGTTGGCGCTTTCAAAACTACTCTTGCTTCGTCTTACTAAGCAGGAAGGTAAACAATCATGATGGAATTTAATAACACCCGTTATAAGAAGCGTAAGCTGTTTAATCAACTAGCAATGTTGCTGTCAATGGCAACCGTTGTCATTGCATTGTTTTTCTTATCTTGGATATTGTTTACTTTATTTAGTAACGGATTTGAATATTTGACTACCTCTGTCTTTACAGAAAGTTCGCCTCCCCCAGGTGGAACTGGTGGTTTATCGAATGCAATATTTGGCAGTCTATTAATGGTTTTTTTTGCTACGTTAATTGGTACACCAATTGGGATTTTAGCTGGTACTTATTTAGCTGAATATGGCAAATCTGGTTGGCTGGCGCCAACCACACGATTCATTAATGACATTCTATTATCAGCACCATCTATCGTCATTGGCTTATTTGTTTACGAGATTGCCGTGCATCAGGTTGGCCACTTTTCTGGCTGGGCAGGTTCCATTGCGTTATCACTCATTGTGATTCCAGTGGTAGTTAGAACCACGGAGAATATGATGCTGCTCGTGCCAAACGCATTACGTGAAGCAGCTGCAGCACTTGGCGCACCGTATTGGAAAGTAACGACTATCGTCGTTTATCGCTCAGCTAAAGCTGGCATTTTGACTGGTTTATTGTTAGGTATTGCGCGAATTAGTGGTGAAACTGCACCACTGTTATTTACCGCACTTAATAACCAATTTTGGAATACAGACATGGCTAAACCAATGGCAAGCCTTGCTGTTGTGATTTACCAGTTTGCATTAAGTCCATACGATGACTGGCAAAATCTGGCATGGGCTGGCGCACTGATTATTACTTTATTTGTTCTAGGCTTAAATATTTTAGCTCGAACAGTTTTCCGTCAAGAACAAGTACAACGTTAATTTAGGGTTAAGACTAATGACTACAGAAATCTTACAGTCGAAGATTAAAACGAATCATTTAGACTTTTATTATGGCAAATTTCATGCCTTAAAAAATGTCAATTTAGATATCCCAGCGAGCAAAGTCACTGCTTTTATCGGCCCATCTGGTTGTGGAAAATCAACTTTGCTGCGTACATTCAACCGTATGTATGAGCTTTATCCTAAGCAGCGCGTAGAAGGCAAAATCCTGCTTGATGGCAAGGATATCCACGATAAAGGGCAAGATATCAATCTGCTTCGCGCAAAAGTAGGGATGGTGTTCCAAAAACCAACACCATTCCCAATGTCAATTTACGACAATATTGCATTTGGTGTTAAGTTGAATGGAAGTTTGTCTAAGCGCGACATGGAAGAACGTGTTGAGTGGGCACTCAAAAAAGCCGCTTTATGGAGTGAAGTAAAAGACAAACTCAATCAAAGTGGCAGCAGCCTATCTGGGGGTCAACAACAACGATTGTGTATTGCACGTTGTGTTGCGGTTAAACCAAATGTATTGCTGCTAGATGAGCCTTGTTCTGCATTAGATCCAATTTCTACCGCAAGAGTTGAAGAGTTGATACATGAGCTGAAAAAAGACTACACGATTGTGATAGTGACGCACAATATGCAACAAGCAGCACGCGTTTCTGATTACACTGCGTATATGTACTTAGGTGAGTTGATTGAGTTCAACAACACTAATGACATCTTCATTAAGCCAAGCGATAAGCGCACGGAAGATTACATTACTGGCAGAATTAGCTAAACTAAATAATTATCGGATCAGTTAGGATTAATAATGAACGAAAATATACACCTTTCGACTCAGTTTGATGCAGACTTAGAGCGCTTGCGCAGCAAAGTACTTGAAATGGGAGGCTTGGTTGAAAAGCAAATCAACATGGTGACTAAAGCCTATGTAGAGAACAACATCGAGGCGGTATTAGATGTGTTAGAAAATGATTCTGAAGTCAATGCGTTTGAAAAATCAATTGATAATGATTGTATACACATTATTGCCAAACGCCAGCCAACGGCTTCTGATCTACGTCTGGTCATGTCGATTAGCAAAATGGTGACAGACCTTGAGCGATCTGGTGATGAAGTGAAAAAAATGGCAAAGAGCATTCGTCGCATTCAAGAGCGCGATTTAACGGTCCTTAAAGCAACCACCGATGTCAGACATTTAGCACAAGCAGCGAGTGAACAAATTAGAAGTGCATTAGATACATTTGCAAGATTAGATCCAGAAGAGGCAAGAGTAATCATTGAAAAGGATGATGCGCTTGATATGGAATTTAAATCCATCATCAGACAGCTTATTACTTATATGATGGAAGACCCGCGCACCATTACAACGGCGCTGGACATCATCACCATGGCACGCGCTATCGAGCGCGTAGGCGATCATGCAAAAAATATAGCTGAGCAAGTCATTTATATTGTTGAAGGACGCGATATCCGCCACTTGGCTAACGGAAACTAGTCACAATCTCGACTAAAATCTAAGCCTTGGTTGTGAATAACGTCCAAGGCTTATTTTATAGATTAGCACTATCACATGCTCAATCTAGTCACCAAGACTGATGTAAAACCATTATTGAATATATTGACGCAGCCATGAAAAAATCAGTTTCACCCCTACTAAACCGAGACTTGAGTATCTTAAGTTTTAATGAGCGTGTTTTATCATTAGTACAACGAGATGACTATCCATTATTAGAGCGGTTACGATTTTTATGTATTGTTGCTTCCAACTTGGATGAGTTTTTTGAAGTCCGCATGGCTGCGCAATTAGAGGCGTTACACAACGGCTTAACCACTGAACACCTTAATGCAGAAACTTACGAAGCGATTTCGCAAAAAGCACATGCTTTAGTCGAAAAACAGTATTATTTGTTTGAAAACGAGTTAATGCCTGCGTTAGAAAGGCAAGGCGTAACCTTGGTTTCTAGCCACTTGCGAACGGCGGAACAAAAGAAATGGGTGGCGCAATATTTTCAAGCAGAGGTTAAACCGCTATTATTGCCAATTGCATTAGATCCTTCGCACCCATTTCCACAAGTTGCCAATAAAGCGTTGCACTTTATTGTACAACTAGAAAATAAATTAGCTAAAAAAACACAATCGATCGCCATTGTGCGTGTGCCACGCGTACTGCCAAGAATCACTGAGCTACCATCACGCATTAGTAAAAAAGAACACTGCTTTGTTTCACTGACCAGTATCATTCGCGCGCATTTACCTGATTTATTTCAAGGTGCAAAAATCGTTAATTTTTCTCAATTTAGGGTGACGAGACACTCGGATTTGGATGTTGAAGATGACGTGAGTAATTTACGCAAAGCATTACGTGAAGAACTAGCATTTCGACCTTATGGAGAACCGGTGCGTTTAGAAGTCACGATTGATTGTGATGAATCTCTATCAACCTTCTTACTAGAGCAGTTCGCTTTACCCGTTTCGGCTTTGTATAAAGTAAATGGGCCTGTCAATCTTGGTCGACTAATTCAATTACCTGATGTAGCCGGTGATGCAAAACTATTATTTCCGACCTTTACCCCAGCGTGGCCTAAAGGCTTAGCTGCCAATAAATCAATGTTCTCGCAACTGAAAAAACGTGATGTGTTGATTCATCAACCGTTTGAGAGTTTTGAAGCAGTTATCCAACTACTGCAAGAAGCTGTACATGACCCAGACGTATTAGCGATCCATCAAACCATTTATCGTGCAGGTTCAGATCCACGCATCCTCAACTTATTGCAAACTGCGGTGCAACGTGGCAAAGAAGTCTTAGTTGTTGTTGAGTTAAAAGCGCGTTTTGATGAGGAAGCGAATATTAACTGGGCTGAGGCACTTGAGTCGATTGGTGCGCAAGTAGTGTATGGTATTGTGGGCTTAAAAACACATGCAAAAATGTTGCTTATTATGCGCCGTGAAGGTCGCTCAATTAAGCGCTATGGCCATGTTTCAACTGGCAACTACAATCCAAAAACAGCCAAACTATATACCGACTTTAGCATGCTGACCAGTGACCTCACGATCACCAGAGAAATAGAGCAATTGTTTAGGCATTTAACCAGTGAGCTGCCACTCCCTAAAATGCGTAAATTGCTCGTTTCTCCTTTTACGTTGCATAGCACAATGCTGCGCTATATTAATGCGGCAGGCAATGCGGCTGCAAATGGTAAAGTGGCTAGAATCATCATCAAAACTAATTCATTGACTGATGAAACACTCGTGTTAGCACTGATGCGCGCTGCAAAAAAAGGCGTCTCTATTGATTTGATTGTCCGCAGCGCCTGCATATTGCCGCCTGGAGCAAAAGATTTACATGATCGTATCCGCGTTCGCTCTATTGTTGGTCGCTTCCTTGAGCATTCGCGCGCGTTTTATTTCGATATTGATGGCAAAGTTAAGCTGTGGCTAGCCAGTGCCGACTGGATGTCGCGTAACATGCTTAAACGCGTAGAAATTGCATGGCCAATCTTAGATATAGACATGCAAAAACGCGTGATGGATGAGTGCTTCACGCCCTATTTAAAAGATAATATTGACGCTTGGACATTGACCAGCGATGGTAGCTACCAGCCTGTTAACGAGGCTGACGGTAGCGACTCCGCAAGCCAGCTTTCAGCACAGACGATGCTTTTACAAAAAAATCGCTAGCGAATGACACTGCAATCTTGTGCTTTAATTTCTGTTACTTTATTCCTTTTTCTTTGGTCTACCTGCTTTTATAACAGGCACATCAGCCATTGCTTTCTTTAATCGCAAATCCGTCATTGCGACTAAATGCTTAATACCAGCACGTAATAACTCACTTTTCTTTACGGGCTTTCCTAACGCCAACAAACGTGCTTTTAATGCAGCCAATTGAGCATACTCATCTTTTGGCATAGTGAAACTATCACGTTCCATTTTAACTTTATTTAGTTTTACCGATTTATCTGCATTCATTATTCTTTTTTCAATGACTTGGTTTCCTGCTATCGCCGTAGCAACAGGTATCTTAATGGTAGCTGCAGAGTTAACAGGCTGCTTTTTTACCATTGTTGTTCGTTTTGCTGTTGGACTAACTACTTTTGATGGAATTACTTTAGGTGCTACTTTTTGCTCAATCTTCATTGCTATACTCCTTTTTAATTTCAAACGACATTACCCAATGCTATTTGCTGTTGATGAATACAGTTAAACTCCAATTTACCTTCTTCCAAGCAATCACTTCTTCTTCTAATAAGTAAGCGGACTGAGGGTGTGACTCTAGCCAACTATCTGATACCGTTAACGCCATTTTATCTGCATGACACTGCAAGTGATCAATACCGCTCAGTATTGGTTTATTACGCGAATGACAAAGAATAATGGCCAACCTTAAACAAGCTAAGGAAATCATTAATTGTTCATCTACTATCGTTAAATCTAACTTTTTAAGTTTGCCGCGTTGCCCTAATACTAGCAAACTCAAATGATGAAAATCACGCTGAGAAAATCCCATTAACTCGGTGTGATCTAAAATATAAGCACCATGCACGTGAGAAGCACCATGTGAAATTACGGCTCCAATTTCATGACATTGTGCTGCCCAGCTGAGCAATCTTCTTTGTTCTTTAATATTGTCTTTTTTTACGTTCAAGTTATTAGTAACGCGATCGAACAAATAAAGAGCGGCTTCGTTCACATGTTCCGCATGCTTGGTATCCACGGGAAAGCGCTTTAGCAATAAGTTGACTGAGGCCTCTTTGGTATACACTAATCCATCACTCGCTTCTGCTGCCATGTCATAAAACAAACCATGCCGCAATGCGCCGCGGGCCACCTGCAATGTTTCTATTTTTAAAATATCAAACACCGCACGCAATACACTCAAACCGCCCCCTATTACAGCATTACGCTCTTCTTTCAAGCCCACTATTTTTAAACGGCTGGTACTTTTGGCTTTAATTAATTCTTTACGTAACCAATCTAAGCCCTCTCTGGTGATAACCCCTTCTTTGAATCCCGCCAATGCCAACACTTCACCAACCGCACCAACAGTGCCCGATGCGCCATATGCCACATCCCAATATTTAGGTGCATAAGTACGAGTAATGACATCTAAGAATGATTCAGCCGCGACTTCAGCGCGCTTTAAATTCTTTTCAGAAAGCTCTCCATCGGGAAAGTATTTTAATGACCAGGCAACAGAACCAACGCGCAACGATTCTGTTTTTAATGCATCAAAATGCTGTCCCAATATAAATTCAGTCGAACGACCACCAATATCAATCACCAAACGGCGCTCATCTGACTGTGGCAAGAAGTGGCTGACACCTTGATAAATCAGCCGAGCTTCTTCCACCCCCGAGATGACTTCAATATTGTAGCCTAGCGCTTTTTGCGCCATCTCAATAAATACGCCTCTGTTACGGGCCTCTCTAAGCGTTTGAGTCGCGACTGCACGCACATTTTGAGCAGGGAAGCCTTTTAACGCCTCCCTAAATCGTTCTAAACATTTCACACCGCGCTCTAACGCAGCAGCGTTTAAATTGCTATTTTCATCTAAATCGCCACCCTGTCTAACTGCTTCTTTAATATAGTCAACGCGTTGTATTTGCCCTCCAACATAATGGGCGATTTCCAACCTAAAACTATTTGAGCCTAAATCAACTGCAGCCAATAACGTTTCTGCGCTTATCGTATTATTTTCCATCCTGCATTTATAGCATATTAGAAATATATCTGATGTCTTAAAATCAAAAAATAACTAAAAAAGAAAGCACTGAATTAGTCAGTCAATGTGACATAAGGGAGCGATGTCTTTTGAAATTGATATTGCTCGATTGTTTTTTGATATAAATTAACCATTTTTTGAGCCTGCACATCTGCTGACCACACACATAAAGTATAGTCTTTTGCTTGCTGACTTAGCAAGTCGCGTTTGGTGCGATCTTCAATTAAAGAAGCGACTTTAGTTGAGAACTCAACTGTATTCTCCGTTGCAATTAATGCACCTTTTCCCTCATGCAAAATAGAAGCTGTTCCTAGTTCGGCAATACCGACAACAGGCGTGCCTTGTGCCATGGCTTCTAATAGCACCAAGCCTTGCGTTTCACTTTTTGAGGAGAATACAAAAACATCTGCTGATTTATAACAAGCATTTAACTCTGATTCACGATCTAAATAGCCAATAAACTTTATGTTGTCTTGAATCTTCAAAGTAATGGCCAGCTCATGTAATGATTTTTCTGCAGGCCCTTCCCCTGCCACCACTAAGAGTATATTTGGATAGCGCTCCGCTAGCACTTTAGTCATTTCAAATAAAAAGGGAATGTTTTTCTCAAAAGCAACACGTCCCACATAGAGCAACATTGGTCGCTTATTCTCAATATTATATTTTTTCTTAAACGCCAAGCCATCTGATTCAGCAAAACTATTTGGTTGCAATCCTGTTGGAACCACATCGGCACAACTGTTAACGCCATAGTTTCTTAGCACATCCAACATCTGCTGCGATGGTACAACAATGGCATTAACTGCATTACATTGTTTTTTAGAAATAGTGCGTGCAACACCTCTTGCCATGCTTTGCGGAATCCAAGGTAGATAATGATGCAGATAATCTTCAAAAAAAGTGTGATAAGTTTCAACGCAGGGAATGCTCAATAACTTTGCTAACTTAAGGCCTAAATAATGCGCAATAAAAGGTGTATTAATATGAATAATGTCGTACTTTTCTTTTTTTAGCTCAGGCAACAGCTTTAAAGCCGCGCCATATTTCATTAAACGATCTTCAGGATCAAAATAAATACTTCTAGCAGGGATGCGTTTAATGTTTGATGCATCTGCATGATGTCCATCGCCATAATCTGGTGCGATTAAATCTGCTTGATGACCTAGTTGTTGCAATTGATTAATAAACGTTTTGATTGAAGTTGAAACGCCATTCACGCGAGGAAAGTACACATCTGAGATGAACAATATTTTCATGTATAAGCCGTAGTAATGTTAACAATGTAAACGATAGTATCGCTGTATTGTGACAATTTAATGAATATGACAATTGTTTATTAATTACTTTAACTTCTGTCATTTAAGCTTCACAAAAGCATGTCAAATTAGCATCATGAACAGTCGAAAATTATTGAATGCCTTTTGGTGGTGCTTACCGCTCGCGTTTTATTCACTCGATGCTGATGCGTGGGGTCTTTATACGCATGTTTATTTTGCACAGTCACTATTTATTGCATCTCCTTTGTTAGATAAACGTTTTAGAGAAGCGATTAAGCGCTTTCCTGAGCTGGTCATGGCTGGCGCCTGCTTGCCCGATTTAGCGATCATTTCTAAAAAATTCAAAACGACGCATCAATGGCAAAAGGTAGAATATTTAATCAACAATGCGACGACTGATGAAGAAACCGCGATTGCCATCGGCTACGCTAGCCATTTATATGTTGATGTCATTGCGCACAATCACTTTGTTCCAGCGCACGAAGCACTGTGGCAGCATGAAAGTCTGTTCACGCATATCGCTGCAGAATGGGCGATGGATGTGCATATTCAACAATGGCTGCAGCAAACACCAGGTCAATTACTGTCTAAGCATGCGCTACTCATTAGTCACTTTATCTCACCTTGTTTTGATCAGCCTCAACCGTTAGTCAATAAAAAACTACGTACTTTAGCTTATGCTGACCGTCTGCTAAGAGCTATTAAACTGCCCAATATTATTCATCAATGCATCCATTTTAATAACAATCAAAAACATAAACATTTTGATTACTATATTAATCAAACTGAAGAAGCACTAAAGGATTTTCATAAAATTATGAATGGTCAACTGCCCAATTGGCAGCCTGAACCTACAGTTATTGAAGATCTTTCACGCGTGCTGATGTGGCGCGAGCATTGTTTAGCAACGCTGCATATGGATCATGCGGAACCAATTCGGTATTACAGTATTTAACTGTTATTTAAACTTAAAATAAAAAGGTGATGCAACTGCATCCCCTTTTTTTTAAAATACTAGATTAATGCTTTTACAAGACTCTTTTACAAAATAACTTTCATTGAAATTGCTGACAGTGCAACGCCAATCACTGCTCCCGCCAACACATCACTCGGGTAGTGCAATCCAAGTACAACGCGCGACATGGCAACCATAATGCTAAATGGAATCACCAATATAGCCAGTGAAGGAAAGTAAGCTAAGGTCATGCAAGTAAATGTCACCGCATGTAGTGTATGGCCAGATGGAAAACTAAAATAATCTAGTGGTTTGCCCGTTAGCCAAACATCTTGTAAGACTTGATAAGGTCTTGGACGCAAGGTTTTACCTTTTAACCATTTATAAACCAAAGTACCCGATAAGCCAGTCGTCACAATATGCAATACTGGAATCCAAGCAGATTCGCCTTGTATGCATAGGATGCCTAATAACATGGTGTACCAAAACACACCATCGCCTAAGCGACTCATCAATCTAAACCAGTCGCGTACAATCGCATATTGGCTGGCATGACTCACTTTGATGCATAAAGCACGATCAAAATGATTCATGCGTGTGAGGTATAAGCGCATTTTGTTTGACATCACATTCTCCAGTTAGCATTGCAATTACTGGCAGATTGCGCTTCTAATATGACAATTTGATGAAACTAGAATGAATATTTACGATCGACAGTAAAATATAGTTTTATAAAACAATGATTTATACGGTTTAATATTGACTCTGCGCCTCTACAACACGCGCTATCTTCTCTGCTAACTGTTGCACTAATACAGCATCTTGGCCTTCTACCATGACGCGAATTTTTGGCTCAGTTCCGGATGCGCGTAATAACACGCGACCCGTGTCTTTCAAGGCATCTTCAGCTTGTTTAACCGCAGCTTGAATGGCCGGTCGTTTTAAATCAAGTTTTTGCTTAGTGGTGACATTAATTAACACCTGCGGATATAAAGGCAATGCTTCACCCATTTGTGCCAAGGTTTTTCCACTGCTTTTCAGCGCGTGCAACACTTGCAAAGCAGCAATAATCGCATCGCCACTGGTGTGTTTATCTAAAGTAAGGATATGACCTGAATTTTCGCCACCTAATTGCCAATTCTTTTCTTTCAACAATTCCAACACATATCGATCACCAACATTGGCACGACCAAATGGAATTTGATGTTGCTGCAAAGCGTGCTCTAAGGCAAGGTTAGTCATTAACGTTCCAGCGACACCACCTTTAAGCTTACCTTTCGCATATAAACCTAAAGCAATGATATAAAGCAATTGGTCACCATCTAATAATTGTCCATTTGCATCAACCATTAATACACGATCGCCATCTCCGTCAAAAGCAATGCCGATATCGGCTTCATGCTCTACAACCGCTTTTTGCAAGGCTTGTGGATGTGTTGAACCAACATTTAAATTAATATTCAAACCATCTGGTTTATTACCTATCGCAATGACTTCAGCACCGAGCTCATGAAACACGGGCGGTGCAACATGGTAAGTCGCCCCATGTGCGCAATCCAATACGATTTTTAAACCACGTAAATCCATGTTATTTGGAAACGTACTTTTACAGAACTCAATATAGCGACCAGCCGCATCATCAATCCGCTTGGCTTTACCTAATTTAGCTGATTCCATTACTTGCATCGGCTTCTCCAGTTCAGCCTCGATCGCATGTTCAATTTCGTCACCTAGCTTTTCACCCTCACTAGAAAAGAACTTAATGCCGTTATCATCATAAGGATTATGCGACGCAGAAATGACAATACCTGCTTGTGCACGCAAAGCGCGTGTCAGATAGGCAATCGCCGGTGTCGGCATTGGTCCAGTTAATAGCGTATTTACGCCAGCAGCCGTCAATCCTGCTTCCAAAGCGGCTTCTAGCATATAGCCAGAAATGCGTGAGTCTTTACCAATCAATACGGTTGGATGTGCGCCCTTGGCTAAACTACCTTGTTGCAAGCCAACAAATACGCGCCCTGCGGCATAACCTAAACGCATCACAAATTCTGGTGTAATCGGATGTTCTCCTACTTTCCCCCGAATGCCATCCGTTCCAAAATATTTTTTTACCATGTCGAATACTTTCTCGTTTTAATTTATTTTTTACTGATTTATTGTTGGATTGGCTTAATCCTATAACCAAAAAAGAACAGCTTTATCACCAATATTAAACATTTTACTAAGCGCAAATATCTATGATGGCGCGATGGCAGCGACAACTTTTAGTGCCTCAACCGTTGCTTTAACATCATGTACGCGTACGATTTGAGCGCCCTTCAACGCAGCAATCACTGCTGCAGCTACACTCGCATATAATCGTGCATCGACATCGTTTCCGGTCACTTGACCCAAGATGGATTTTCGAGATAATCCAACTAAGATTGGCAAATTTAATTGTGCGAATGAATCTAGTTGTTGAATTAATGTAATGTTATGCCCGCGGGTTTTACCAAAACCAAAGCCAGGATCAATCACCAGTCGATTAGTTGCTATACCTGCTTGTTGGCAGGCAGCGACTCGTTCAGATAAAAATGTGCTGACTTCTTTAACAACATCAACATAGTTTGGATTATCCTGCATGGTTTTTGGTGTGCCTTGCATATGCATTAAGCACACACCAACATTGGTGTTTGCAACGGCTGCCACAGCACCGTCTTCTTGCAAGGCTCTAACATCATTCACAATGCTAGCACCCGCAGTAATCGCAGTGCGCATCACGGCTGGCTTATATGTATCAATTGAAATTGGGATATTAATTTGATGTGCTACGAGCGCTTCTATCACAGGAATCACACGGTCTAACTCTTGCGCTAACGAGACTGGCGTTGCATTAGGTCGCGTCGATTCACCACCGATATCCAAGATATCGACACCTTCATCGATTAGCGCAAGCGCATGCTCTATTGCAGAGTCAGTTTGTGAAAAGTGACCACCATCTGAGAAGGAGTCAGGCGTCACGTTAAGAATCCCCATGACACGAGGTCTGGTTAAATCCAACTTAAATTGTCCGCAATGTAGCATCATAAAAGAATAAGGGACTGACTAATTAATTTAGTCAGCCCCTTATTTTAACCCAAGCTTGTGATGGTAACTAAGCTTATTCTTTTTTTGCAGTTGGTTGTGGATTAGGACTAACTGCACCACTTCCACCACTGCTATCCTTCGGCTTTACCGTTGCTTGCTTTGGTTTAGGCGCACGCACTGGGATTCCCGCCATAATATCGTTGATTTGATCTGCATCAATCGTTTCAAACTCCATTAGAGCAGCCGTCATTGCTTCAACCTTATCACGATTATCTTCAATTAACTGACGTGCGATTGCATATTGTTCATCAAGTATACGGCGAATTTCTCCATCAACCTTTTGCTGAGTTGCTTCTGAAATCGTCTTAGAGCTCATGCTACCAAAGAAAGAGTCTTGCTCACTGCCCGCATAAACCATAGTACCTAACGCATCACTCATACCGTATTTGGTGACCATATCACGCGCTAATTTGGTTGCACGTTCAAAATCGTTAGAGGCACCTGTCGACATTTGATTAACAAAGACTTCTTCGGCAATTCGACCACCAAATAAAATAGAAATTTCTTCTAACATTTTATCTTTGTAATTACTAATACGATCAAATTCTGGTAATTGCCAAGTTAAACCCAATGCCCAGCCACGCGGCATAATAGTCACTTTATGTACAGGATCTGCTTTGGGTAATAGTTTAGCTACCACCGCATGACCCGACTCATGATATGCCGTGTTGCGACGCTCTTCTTCACGCATCACCATTGTTCTACGCTCAGGACCCATAAAGATTTTATCTTTAGCATCTTCAAAATCTTGCATGTCCACGGTGCGTTTATTACGTCGCGCCGCGAATAAAGCCGCTTCGTTCACAAGGTTAGCTAAATCTGCACCACTCATGCCAGGCGTACCCCGCGCTAAAATATCTGCTTTCACATCTGGGTCAATTGGCACTTTACGCATATGCACCAACAAAATTTGCTCGCGACCTTTAATATCGGGCAAACCAACCATCACTTGGCGATCAAAACGTCCTGGACGAAGCAATGCTTTATCTAATACATCTGCCCGATTGGTTGCAGCAATCACAATCACACCAGAATTAGCCTCAAAGCCGTCCATCTCAACTAACAATTGGTTAAGTGTTTGTTCGCGCTCATCATTACCACCTCCAGTACCAGATCCACGGCTACGTCCAACCGCATCAATCTCATCAATAAAGATGATACATGGTGAGTTTTTTTTCGCTGTTTCAAACATATCACGCACTCTAGAGGCACCAACACCAACGAACATTTCCACAAAGTCTGAACCAGAAATAGTGAAGAATGGAACCTTGGCTTCACCTGCAATTGCACGCGCTAATAAAGTTTTACCTGTACCTGGAGGACCAACCATCAATACACCACGCGGAATACGACCACCTAGTTTTTGAAACTTGGTTGGATCTCTTAAGAATTCAACAAGCTCAGTAACCTCTTCTTTTGCTTCATCACAACCAGCTACATCGCCAAATGTTGTTTGGTTATTGCTTTCGTCTAATTGTCGCGCTTTACTTTTTCCAAAAGAGAAAGGTCCGCCACCTTTACCACCGCCTTGCATCTGACGCATGAAGAAAATCCAAACACCAATCAGCAATATCATTGGGAACCATGACATTAAAATTTCTAATAGTATTGAACGTTTTTCTTCCGCTTTTGCTTCAACCTCTACATTGTATTTAAGTAGATCGCTCACCATCCATAAGTCATTTGGTGCATAGGTGCTAAAAGAAGTGTTATCTCTGGTCGTACCAGTAATGACACGTCCATCAATTTGTACTTTTTGCACTTGTCCTTTTTTCACATTCTCCATAAATTGTGAATACACAATCTGCGAGCTGTCTTTATTCGAGCCGCCAAATTGCTGAAAAACCGTCATTAGGATTAATGCGACAGCAATCCAAATAGCAATATTTTTTGCGATATTATTCACTAGCTTTTTCCTTTTTAAACTTGGCCGTTATTTGCAATGAAACAAATACACACCAATTGACTGTATCTAAGCACCCTACTTACGGCCCAAACCGAGCAAATAAGTTTCATTACTCCGCCCACGAGAGGCTTTTGGCTTTCTTGTTACTACTTTATCAAATTCTGACCGCATACGTTTAATAATATCGTCAAATCCTGCCCCATTAAAAACTTTGACTAGAAAATTCCCATGTGGTTTCAACCATTCATGACTAAATTCCAATGCTAGCTCTGTCAAATAAACAGCGCCTGCTTGATCAGCATCTTTTACTCCACTGATATTGGGTGCCATATCGGCAATTACAAGGTCAACCGGTTTATTATTTAGCTTTTCTTCAAGCAACTTTAATACTTGCGCTTCGCGAAAATCACCCTGAATAAATTCTACACCCGCAATAGGCTGCATTGCTAATAAATCCAAACCTATAATGCGTCCCTGGCCTTTTAATCGTTGCTTCACCACCTGGCACCAACTGCCTGGCGCTGAACCTAAATCCAAAACCGTCATGCCAGGCTTAATCAGCTTATCTTTATCATCAATCTCAATCAACTTATAAGCCGCGCGCGCACGATAGCCTTCTTTTTGCGCGCGTTTAACATATTCATCATTCAAATGCTCATGCATCCAAGCTTTACTGCGACTACTTAGCTTCATGCCTTATTATATGAATTCATGATAAAATTCACTCCTTCTAAAGTTCCCAAAAAGCATGCCAATTGATGAAACTAAATCCAAAACAAATTAGCCTACTACGCGGTATAGCGCATAATCTCAGCCCAGTTGTGATGATTGGCAATCAAGGTTTAACTGATAATATTCTGAAAGAGATTGAGCTTAATCTTAACGCACATGAACTGATTAAAATAAAAGTATCTGGTGATGACCGTGAAGCACGTAAAACCATGTATTTATCGATTTGTAAAACAACCGCCGCACTTGCCGTTCACCATATTGGTAAACAATTAGTCATTTACCGACCGAGTGAGACCATCAAAGAGAAAAACAAAATCCATATTCCAAAGCTATAACGCATTATTCGCTCCAGCTAATCAGCACTAGCGCCGCCCCCAGCAAACATTCAATCAGATAAATCACACCTGAAACACCATGCCAAATAGCAAACTGTTTGGCAAGGTCACTTTGCATAACTGCAATAGGAAAAGCATCGGCTTTCAACTGTGCAAGATGCGATTGAATACCAAAGTAGCCAACTAAAATCAGTAGCAACATAGCGCCGATTATCCAAACATAGCGCTGTTTAAAGCTGAGCAGTCCAAACACGGTAAGGCGTTGTGCTAGTAATAGCAAAGCACTGACAATGCCAATATAACTGACCATTTCAAATAATTGTCCTGCAACAGCCCCGGCTAACTGTCGGTCACTCATCGTATCAAACAAGATGCTGGCGCTCAAGCCAGTTATCCAAAGACCGCCAACCCAAAAAGTGATGACCAATCCGGTGAGTTTACGCAACATTAGCTAGACGTATATCACTTCAATGATTTCATACTCTTTAATACCGCCTGGCGCAGATACTTCTGCAATATCACCTGCATGTTTACCAATGAGTGCGCGCGCAATCGGTGAGGCGATAGAAATTTTTCCTGCCTTAATTTCGGCTTCATCTTCGCCGACTATTTGATAGATTTTTATATCACTGGTATCCAAATCTTCAAAGCGCACGGTTGCACCAAAAACAACGCGACCCTCTGCGTTCAACGAAGTAGGATCAATCACCTGCATATTAGAAAGTTTGCTTTCCACTTCTGCAATACGACCCTCAATAAAGCTTTGTTTTTCTTTTGCCGCTTCGTACTCTGCGTTTTCAGACAAGTCGCCTTGCGCTCTAGCCTCTGCAATTGCCTGGATAACATTCGGCCTATCTTCAGACCTTAAACGAAGCAACTCCTCTTTGAGCATGCCTGCACCGCGCAAGGTAACTGGAATTTGATTAACTGCCATACAATGAATCCTTATCAATAAAACGCCTATACCATCTGTTTGATATATAACGCTTATAAAAAATAAACCACACTCGCCTGAGCGTGGTTTTAATCTGACTTATTTAACTAGTTTATTTTAGACAAGCTTTTTGTGCAAGTCTTGAATAGACTCTACTTGCAACTCTTGCATATGCGCCATGCCAATACAGGCCGCTTTTGCACCAGCCAATGTTGTGTAATACGTCACTTTATTTTGTAAAGCACTGTGGCGTATTTCATAAGAGTCTGCTACTGCTTTTTTATCTTCAGTCACATTTACAATAAAATCAATTTCATGGTTTTTAATCATATCAACCACATGCGGACGACCTTCGGCTACTTTATTCACGGCTTTAACTGTTAAACCATTGTCAGTCAACGCTCTCGCCGTCCCTTTTGTAGCAACCAATTCAAAGCCAAGCTTTTGTAAATCTTGTGCAATATCAACCACATTTTGATGGTCTTCATTACGGACACTAATAAAAGCTTTGCCGCCTTGTGGTAATTTAATGGAAGCACCCAGTTGTGATTTTACAAACGCTTCTGCAAACGTACTACCAACACCCATGACCTCACCTGTTGATTTCATCTCTGGGCCTAAAATAGTATCTACGCCAGGAAATTTAATAAACGGGAAAACGGCTTCTTTGACTGAGAAATAAGGTGGTACCACTTCTTTGGTAGCGCCTTGCGATTTCAAGCTTTGTCCCGCCATACATCGGGCGGCAATTTTAGCTAATTGCAAACCACATGCTTTAGACACAAACGGCACCGTGCGTGAGGCGCGCGGGTTTACCTCTAACACGTAAACGGTTGTGCCCTGAATAGCAAACTGCACATTCATCAGCCCTTTTACGCCTAGCGCTTTTGCCATCATGACGGTTTGCTCACGCAATTCATCTTGTAAAGCTGCACTTAAGCTATACGGTGGTAACGAGCAAGCAGAATCGCCTGAGTGCACACCCGCTTGTTCAACGTGTTGCATAATGCCGCCAATCAGCACGTCTTCACCATCACAAATGGCATCAACATCTATTTCTAAGGCATTATTTAAAAAGCGATCCAGCAACACTGGTGAATCGTTAGAGACTTTAACGGCTTCACGCATGTAACGCTCTAGCTGGCTTTTCTCATGCACGATTTCCATTGCACGTCCGCCAAGTACATAACTAGGGCGAACCACCAGTGGATAACCAATTTCTTCTGCTAAACGAATCGCTTCTTCTGGCGCACGTGCAGTTCGGTTAGGCGGCTGCTTAAGTCCCAACTCACTCAACAATTTTTGAAAACGCTCACGGTCTTCTGCACGATCAATCGCATCTGGGGTTGTCCCAATAATCGGCACACCTGCTTTTTCTAAGGCGCGTGCTAGTTTCAATGGTGTTTGTCCACCATACTGCACAATGACACCTGCTGGTTTTTCGAGGTGTACAATTTCAAGTACATCTTCTAGCGTAACTGGCTCAAAATATAAACGGTCAGAAGTATCGTAATCAGTCGATACAGTTTCAGGATTACAGTTCACCATAATGGTTTCATAACCATCTTGACGCATCGCAAACGCCGCATGTACACAACAGTAATCAAACTCAATCCCTTGACCAATTCGATTTGGACCGCCGCCAAGCACCATAATTTTTTGCTTATCACTCGGCTTTGATTCACACTCTTCTGCATAAGTTGAATACATATAAGCAGTGTTGGTAGAAAATTCAGCCGCACAAGTATCAACCCGTTTATACACTGGGCGCACATTCAGCGCTTGACGATATGCCCGTACCGCATGCTGATCGGTATCTAATAACGCGGCTAGCCGTTTATCTGAGAACCCAGCACGTTTTAATTGGAACAAAGCATCTCTATCTAAATCCGCGATGTGCTTACCATCTAATGCTTTTTCTTGCTTAATTAAATCTTCAATCTGCGCCAAAAACCAAGGATCAATTTTACTGATATTAAATACTTCTTCCACACACATGCCCATTCGGAACGCATCTCCTACATACCAAATACGTTCTGATCTTGGCTCACCAAGCTCTTTAGCAATGACGTCTACATCCGTGGTTAATGGGTCTAAGCCATCAACACCAACCTCTAGGCCGCGCAACGCTTTTTGGAAAGACTCCTGAAAACAACCGCCAATCGCCATCACTTCACCCACAGATTTCATCTGCGTCGTTAAGCGGCTATCGGCTTGTGGAAACTTCTCAAAAGCAAAGCGAGGAATCTTGGTGACGACATAATCAATTGAAGGCTCAAAAGACGCTGGCGTTTGGCCGCCCGTAATATCGTTTCTTAACTCATCTAATGTGTAGCCTACAGCTAATTTTGCCGCTACTTTAGCAATTGGGAAGCCAGTTGCTTTAGAAGCGAGCGCAGATGAACGCGATACACGCGGATTCATCTCAATGACAATCATGCGACCATCTTCTGGGTTAATCGCAAACTGCACATTAGAACCACCCGTATCAACACCAACTTCACGCAACACCGCCAAAGAGGCATTACGCATAATTTGATATTCTTTATCTGTCAGTGTCTGCGCTGGAGCAACGGTAATAGAGTCACCTGTATGTACACCCATAGGGTCCAAGTTTTCAATCGAGCAAATGATGATGCAGTTGTCAGCCGAATCGCGCACCACTTCCATTTCATACTCTTTCCAACCGAGCATGGACTCTTCAATTAACAATTCTTTAGTTGGCGAAGCCTCTAAGCCGCGCTCACAAATTTCAAGAAACTCTTCACGGTTATAAGCAATACCGCCACCGCTACCACCCATGGTAAATGATGGTCGAATAATGGCTGGAAAACCAATATTAGCTTGCACTTGTAACGCCTCTTCCATGCTGTGTGCAATTGCTGAGCGCGCTGAGTCTAGACCAATTTTAGTCATCGCCTCTTTAAACTTTTGCCGATCTTCTGCTTTATCAATAGCCTCTTTAGAAGCGCCGATCAACTCAACATTATATTTTTTGAGTACGCCATGTTTATCTAAATCCAACGCGCAATTCAATGCTGTTTGACCACCCATCGTTGGTAACAGCGCGTCTGGCTTTTCTTTCGCGATAATTTTTTCAACCACGCGCCAACTGATTGGCTCGATATAAGTCGCATCCGCCATTTCAGGATCCGTCATAATCGTCGCAGGATTAGAATTCACCAAAATAACACGGTAACCTTCTTCACGTAGCGCTTTACACGCTTGTGCACCAGAATAGTCAAACTCACAGGCTTGCCCAATGACAATTGGACCTGCTCCAATAATTAAAATCGATTTAATATCTGTACGCTTGGCCATTAGCCCGCCTTCCTTTCTTGCATCATGCTAATGAAGCGGTCAAACAAATAAGACATTTCAGTTGGGCCTGGACTTGCTTCAGGATGACCTTGAAAACTAAACGCGGGTTTATCCGTAAGCGCAATGCCTTGCAAACTGCCATCAAACAAAGAAATATGCGTCACTTTTACGTTGGCTGGCAAACTGTTTTGCTCAACAGCAAAACCGTGGTTTTGGCTCGTAATATAAACGCGTTTACTATCAACATCCTGCACTGGATGGTTAGCACCATGATGTCCAAATTTCATTTTGGTTGTTTTTGCACCGCTAGCTAATGCTAGCAATTGATGTCCCAAACAAATACCAAAAATTGGCAGCGACTTTTCCAGTAAAGTGTTAATCGTGTTAATCGCATAATCACATGCCTCAGGATCGCCTGGTCCATTTGACAGAAAAATACCATCTGGCTCATAACTTAACGCTGCTGCTGCTGTCGTTTGCGCAGGAAGCACAGTGACTTTACAACCCCGTGAAACGAGCATACGCAAAATATTCTGTTTTACCCCGTAGTCAAACGCCACCACATGATAGGGTTTATTTTCTGGCGCAACAAAACCTTTACCTAACACCCACTCGCCATCTGTGTATTCATAAGCAGATTGACAAGAAACGACTTTTGCTAAATCCATACCCGTCAAGCCTGGAAAGGCTTGCGCTAATGACAATGCTTTATCTGCGTCATCGCCGACTAGAATACAGCCAGCTTGCGCGCCCTTTTCTCTTAACACGCGCGTCAATTGGCGCGTATCAATATCAGCAATAGCGACAATATTATTTTGTGTTAAATAAGCAGAAAGCGTTTGTTCGCTGCGGAAGTTGCTGGTTAATAATGGCAAATCTCGAATCACTAACCCGGATGCACAGATTTTATTTGACTCAACATCTTCGGCATTAACGCCAGTGTTGCCAATATGCGGATAAGTGAGCGTCACAATTTGTTCGGTATATGAAGGATCTGTCAGGATTTCTTGATAACCTGTCATTGAGGTATTAAATACCACCTCGCCAACGGTATGGCCGGAAGCGCCAATTGAAGTGCCTCGAAACACTGTTCCATCTGCCAACACCAGAATCGCTTGTGTCTTTTTTACAGCGCGTGTTTGCGACAATTGTAACTCCTTAAATATTCAGTTTCATTTTTTCGCGCGTTTTGTAGCACTGTATGATCAATGCTGACGCCAGACATGCAAAACGGGAAAAGTGGTGTACTCTTCCCGTTTCAAGAATTGCCGAATTATAGCGGCATTAGACTTTTCTTTCAAGCTTAGCAAGCTGTTGATTATGCCGTCCATTTGTAAGCATTTGTATCTATACTGCCCCAATCAAAGCAGTGAACATACCCCACTGGTCTTCCCAAACATCGCCTTGCATAGCAAGAAAAACCTCAGCATCTTATCCCGTAGCGACCCTAATTCACCATTCAACAAACGCATCACCCCTGTTAATACTTAAAACAAATGCAACAGGCAAAAAAATAACCAATCGCCCTGATTGAACGTCATACTTGCGCAAAGCTACCTAACCTAACGCAATAATGACGGCTTAAATTAAACCCATCTCTCAACCAATTAAACAAAGAACTGCTGCATCAGTGTAATACCCATCAATAAGCAGTAGCGTAAGTGGACGTTTTTGATAGGTAAGGATAAGAACAGGTGAAGCTTGAGGTTGCCATCCCCTTTAACAATCATATTAATCGATCATGCGGACGAATAGCAGATCAAATAACCCAAGCTGAAACAACGTAAGTAACATCAGAAAGCCAACCGGTTTTGTTGTTAATGACTTTGTTGTTATTTACTAAGTAAAGTCGCCTTATGTATTATTGCAAACCAAGCACATCACGCATATCAAACAAACCTGTTTGCTTATCAGCCAAAAATTTAGCAGCTCTAAGCGCACCCAATGCGAAGGTGGCACGACTACTTGCCTTGTGTGTTATTTCAACCCGCTCACCAGTACCTGCATAAATGACCGTGTGGTCACCAACAACATCACCGCCACGTAATGTAGCAAATCCAATTTTGCCAGCTTCACGCTCACCCGTTATGCCTTCACGGGCATAAACGGCGCAATCTTTTAATGTTTGACCTAACCCTTGCGCAGCAGCCTCACCTAAACGCAGCGCGGTGCCAGAAGGCGCATCGACTTTATGCCGATGATGCATTTCTACCACCTCAATATCATAACCCTCACTTAGCACTTTTGCAGCTTGCTCTACCAAATTGATCAATAACGTTACACCAACACTCATATTGGGCGCAAATACAACTGCATTTTTAGTGGCAGCTGCAGCGATTACCGTCTTTTCTTGTTCGTTAAAGCCAGTTGTGCCAATCACCATTTTCACATTCGCTTGCTGACAAGCAGCTAAATATTGCATAGCGGCTTCTGGGCGCGTGAAATCTATTAAGACATCTGCGTCATGTAATGCAGCAGCCAAATTGCTAGTCACTTTTACGCCTGTTTGCAAGCCGAACTGTGCGCCAGCATCTTGCCCAAGTAAAGCACTGCCTGTACGGTCAATTGCTGCATGCAATGTTAGTGCATCATCTGCAAAAATGCCCTCTAACAAAGCAATACCCATGCGTCCAGAAACGCCGGTAATGACGATTTTCGTATTCATGTCAGACTAAAAACCGATCATTTCTAACGTACGTTCAAAAAAGCCTGGATCTTCTTCATTTGGCAGCGAATCATCACCAGCTTTCTTTACAGCTGGTGCAGCTTGAATGAATTTAGTTTTTGTACTTGGACTCGAGGTAGGCGGTGTTGCCATTTCAGTTTTGATCGGCTTAGCGCTCTTTTTAAACCAATACTCAACCACTGGCGGTGCTGGAATTTTAGGTCTTTTCGTTTTAACCGCTTTTGGCTCAGCTTCCACCACTGGAGGATAGATGGCTTCAACTTTTTCAGCATGATCAGCTGATTCCATTTGCACCCTAGCAGGTTCAGCGATAGCAGACTCTTGCAGTGCGCTTGTCTCTGCTTGTGGCAAAGCAACAGGCGCAGCTTCTACCATGGATGGCGCCATTTCAAGTACTGGCTGCGCTAACACTGCTTGATCTTCTATAGCGTAATTGGCATCCTTCTTAACGACCGTTTCAACAGTAGACTCTGGCGTAACAACTTCTTGAGCAGTCTCCGCGGGCGTTTCTGACACTGACGCAGCGTCAATAGGTTTGGCTTCCACAGCCGCAGGCGCTATTGATTGGGATGCTTGTGGTACAGATTCTAAGGGCTTAGCCACTGCTTTTTCTGGCATAGTTGTAATTGTTGCCGATTCAATTTCAGGCATCTCAATTGGCGTAGCAATAAGATCAGCTTTGCTGTCTTCGACAACAGGCACTGCGACCTTAGCATCGACTTTCGCACCTGATCCCGCTTGCTGCATCAACGCATCAACATCTGTTCCTTGAGGCACAACATCACCGCGCACTTTTGCTAAGGCATCCCCATCAAAGTCTAAAATTACGCGACGTTGATTAATGATTTCACCTTGCTTACGCAATTGATAAAAATAATCCCATCGATTAGTGTGAAAACTATCCACCAACAGCGGCGTACCCATAATAAATTGCACTTGCGACTTAGTCATACCAGGACGCAACTTAAGTAACATCTCCGAAGTCACCACATTGCCCTGCTGAATTTCCATCTTAAAAGGCTTAATCGTTCGCTCACCACTACCACAACCAACAAGTGCTATCGCTGATAACAATGTGAAAAATCTAAGAATTCGATGCATAGTTTTATCGTTTTATACGTTAAAGAAGACAGATGTCTGAATTCTCGTTAATATACCACGATGGGTAAAAGCCTAAAACTAAAAAGTTTGAGAAATGAGTAAAACAATGCACGATCAAAAAGATTTAAGAAAAGCTGGATTAAAAGCAACATTGCCTAGATTGAAAATACTAGAGCTATTTGAAAAAAGCGATGAACGCCATTTGTCTGCAGAAGATGTTTATAAGGTATTACTCAATGCAGGAGATGACGTTGGGCTGGCAACTGTTTATCGCGTACTAACCCAATTTGAGGATGCGGGATTATTGGTGCGTCATCACTTTGAAAGCGGCAAAGCCGTTTTTGAATTGAATGAAGGCAATCATCACGATCATATCGTCTGCGTCAAATGTGGCGTTGTTGAAGAGTTTTATGATGCAGAAATTGAACGCAGACAAAAAGAAGCAGCCGAATCGCGTGGCTTTATCATGCAAGAACACTCTTTGATGATTTATGGTACTTGCGAAAAATGTCAGTAAAGTAATCAAGCTCATGCAACCCAAAAAACTGTTGACTGAGGAATCGTTTTAGATGGTTTTATCTCATAAAAAGCAAGGCATTAATGCCTTTAATAATCTAACAATAGCCCTTGCGCTCTCTTTTTTAGTGACCGCTTGCGGCACCAATCCTGTTACAAAAAAAACAGAGTTTCAATTTGTCTCGCAAGAAAAAGAAATTGCCATTGGTGCTCAGCATTATTCGCCAGCGCGCCAATCGCAAGGTGGCGACTATGACATTGATCCAGAACTAACCGCCTATGTACAAAGCATTGGCAAGCGCTTAGCCGCCGTTTCGGACCGACCTGACTTACCTTATGAATTTACTGTTCTGAACGATTCAGTTCCAAATGCTTGGGCGATGCCTGGCGGTAAAATTGCTTTTAATCGTGGGTTGCTCTACGAGTTGAATAGTGAAGCTGAGCTGGCCGCGGTAATGGGTCATGAAATTGTGCATGCGGCCGCACGTCATGGCGCAAAAGACATGGAACGAGGCATCTTTTTACAAGGCGCAATGATTGCAGTTGGCATCGGCGCGCAAAACACTGACTATGGCAATCTGATTGTCGGCGGCTCACAGCTTGGCCTACAATTAGTTTCCAGCAAGTATGGTCGTGATGCCGAAAGCGAATCTGATTTTTATGGCATGCAGTATATGAAAAAAGCGGGCTACGACCCCGCTGCTGCCGTGACATTACAAGAAACGTTTGTTCGCCTAAGTAAAGACCGTCAAAGTGATTTTATTTCTGGGCTTTTTGCAAGTCACCCACCTTCACCTGAACGTGTCGCAGCTAATAAGGCAACTTTGGTTGAAATTGGCGCAGGTGGCGACATGGGTCAAGAAGTCTATACCAAAAGAGTAGCGCATCTGAAAGCAACGCAAGCGGCTTATAAAGCTTATGATGATGGCGTAGTAGCACTTAAAAAAGGTGACACGGATACCGCCACTCAGTTAGCGAAAAAAGCCATTGCAGGCGAGCCGCGTGAAGCGCGCTTTCAAGAACTACTTGGTGATATTGAGTTTACGAAAAAACAGCCGCAATTAGCTTTAGGTTATTATGCCAAAGCCATCAAAATGCAACCGAATTACTTCAAACCGCATATTCAAAGCGGTATTGCGCTTTTTAATATGGGTAAAAAAACAGAGGCTGAACCCTATTTAAAAAGGGCTAATGAGTTATTGCCAACTGCTCCGGGTCATGCTTTACTTGGACAACTCGCTGAAGCGCGCGGTGATACCAATCTTGCTCTACAACATTATCAAGTAGCGGCTACATCAAACTCAGACATTGGCAAAGAAGCATCTATGCGTGCCATGCGCCTCGACTTTCCACGCAATCGCAATCGATATTTACAGTCGAGTATCGTCGCTGATAACCGGGGCAACTTATTTGCCGTAGTTCAAAACGATGCAGCAGTGGCAATCCAAAATGTACAAGTCCGTATTATTCGATACGATGCACAGAGTGGACGTGCACTATCGCAGAGCAATCCAATGTCAATTAGAGGCGTAATAGAACCTGGTAGACGCGGTCAAGTTGGTGTTGGCGTGCGGATTGACAATGCACAGGAAGCAAAACTATACAAAGTAGCAATTGAAGCTGCTGATTTAGTCCAATAGCATGATTGCAAAAAGGTAAGTAAAGATGAAATTTTTAAACGTTGTATTATTGATTATCCTTATTACGTTAGTTATTTTCGCCGCCCTTAATTGGAGCGCAATTGTTGCGCCAATTTCAGTCTCACTCTTGTTTACCCATATGAATGCACCACTTGGCCTTATTTTATTATCGGCAACAGGCATCCTTGTTTTGCTCTTTCTAAGCTTCGTTGTCTATATGCAATCGTCAACCATTCTGCTCAGAAAACGCCTAAACAGCGAATTAGCTGTCCAGCGTGAATTAGCCGATAAAGCTGAAGCATCTCGCTTTACTGAATTACGCACCTATTTGGCAACAGAATTGCAAAGCTTAAAAACGCAAAATACGGCAATTCAAATGCAAACTGAAGTACGCTTAGCTCAAACAGAATCAGCCGTTAAAGCCGTTGTAGAAGAAACGGGCATAACACTATCGGCTTATATTGGCGAGCTTGAGGATAGGCTGGAGAAGAAGTAGTTAGAAACTTGCTATTAGATATAGGGGACAACAGTGAGTATGTTTACTAAGTTTAACCGCAAAAATATCGATGACCGACAGATGGATACTTTAATCGGCATCATTACCTTGTATTGGGAACTTATGTTACCAACAGCTGGGCACATGAAACATATGGTCGAAAAATAGAGAAAGCCAGGGCTTATCGAGACGATGGAGTTGGTTTAACAATAACAACCGAACAACACTGGCTAAATGAAGCCAATACTAGCTGAAATTGATAAGAAGTTGTAATTCAGTAGTGCATCTATGCCACACCCGCAAGGGGTGTCCCCAAGCTCGCTAAACGCTAAAGCGTTAAGTCGCTTGTGACAGCATTTCTCTTGCATGATGACGCGTCGCATCGGTAATCTCCAAACCACCAGACATTCTAGCAATTTCCTCAACTCGCTCTGCTTCACTTAACCGTTGAATATGACTGAGGGTTTTACCATCGGTTTGTGTTTTGCTGACTTGCAAATGTTGTGCGGCTTGTGCCGCAACTTGGGCTAGGTGGGTAATGACTAATACTTGTCGATTTTCGCCTAGTTGTTTGAGCAGCTTACCAACCACTTCCGCAACACCGCCGCCGATACCAACATCGACTTCGTCGAATATCATGCAAGGCACACTGCCTTGCGCGGCTGTCGTAACATGCAAAGCTAAGCTAATCCGTGAAAGTTCACCGCCTGATGCGACTTTACTCAATGGTCGTGGCTCAACACCTGCGTGGCCTGCAACTAAAAATGCGACTTGCTCTAAACCGTTAGCTGAAGGTGCGCAAGGTTCAAGAGCGACTTGAAACTGACCACCACTCAATGATAAACGCTGCATTTCTGCACTAATTTTCGCGCTCAAGTCTTGGGCTGATTGTTGACGTGCGGCGCTTAACATTTTGGCTGACTGCATATAGCGCTCTAGCGCAACAACAACTTGTTTTGCCAGCTCACCATCATTGGCAAATAATTCTAATTCGCTCATCCGTATTTGCCAAGTAGCAAGCAACTCAGGCAGTTCGTCAGGTCGTACACGATATTTCCGCGCAATCCCATGCACGGCTTGAATCCTATTTTCTACTTCAGCTAATCGTTCAGGATCTAAATCATCACGGAGCAAATAGCGGTTTAAACTACGCGCGGCTTCTTGTAATTGAATAATGGATGAATCGATCATTTCAGCAACGTCGGTTAATTGCTTATCTAACTCAACCAAAGACAATAGTTTTTGCTGTGCATGCGTTAATATTGATAATGCATCCGAATCACCTTCACTCACCAGATGCAAACTCGCCTCAACGCCTGCAATCAATTCAGCGCCATTACTTAAGCGACTATGCTCTAGTTGCAATGCTTCCCACTCTTCTGCAACAAAATTAATCTGGGTCAACTCACGCAACTTATCGCGCAGCTCTGCCAACTCATCCGCATAAGCAGCTGCATTTTTTTCGATTTCCGCTTGTTGCAAATGTAATTTGTGCCACATTTTATAGTGTTCAGCCACCTGTTTCACTAGCACCGCACTGCTAGAAAATGCATCTAAAATTTGTCGTTGCGTGTTTATATTTAATAGAGAGTGATGTGCATTTTGGCTATAAATATCGACTAAATATTCACCAAGCGCTTTCAGTTGACTAACCGTTGCTGCCGAACCATTAATAAACCCGCGGCTGCGCCCATCGTTATAAATCACACGGCGCAAGATTACATCATCTGCCGCTTCTAATTCATTCTCGCTCAACCACAATTGCGCAGCTTGGTTATGTTGAATACCAACAGTCGCGCTAATATCGGCTTTATCGCAACCACTGCGCACCACTTCGCCTTCGTTGCGTGCGCCTAGCGCTAATGATAAGGCATCAATCAAGATCGATTTTCCTGCGCCGGTTTCACCAGTGAGCGTGGTAAATCCTTGGCTAAACTCCAAGTCTAGCTGCTCGACAATCACAAAATTTTGGATAGATAATGCTTGTAACATAAGTTAATTATTCAGTCTTTATTTATAGTTTGTAATGTTATGGTTTTTAATTGATCAATCCGTATTTTTGGCTTTAGGGTTGTGTAAATCATAAGGCAACAAGCCGAAGACAGGTCGCCCAGCATGGCAAGGCGCAGTCAACACAGTGAGTTGCACAATCCTTAAGCCAAAAATTAGCCCCAGTGAAGTTTGTTGCGTAACATCTCATAATAACAATACTCTTTAGGATGCAGCAAGGTCACTCTTTCTTGCGCCCTTTCCAATTTTACACAATCCCCTAATGCAAGCGCCAACTGCGATTGACCATCAAAGCTAATCTGCGCATGATCCACTTGCATCACGGTAATTTCAATTTTTGCATTACTATTCACCGCCAATGGTCGATTACTTAAGGTATGCGGACAAATTGGCACTAGCGCAATTGCTTCTAGGTCTGGATGCAAGATTGGGCCACCAGCAGAAAGCGAATACGCAGTCGTCCCCGTTGGTGTACTCACAATCAAGCCATCTGCACGTTGTTTATGGATAAATTTGCCATCAATCGTCACTTCTAGCTCAATTAAACGTAAACCACTTTTTAACACAACGTCGTTAAAGGCATGGTTTTGCCAAATCGTTTCGCCATTTCTAATGACGGCTGCATTTAAAATCATGCGTGATTCGGTTTGATGCTCGCCTGCCAAAATAGCATCAATGCCTTGCACCATGTCTTCGGCGCGTAAATCGGTTAAAAACCCAAAATGTCCACGATTAATACCCACTAACGGGACAAGGCTACTCTTCAATGCTCGGGCGGCACTTAACATGGTGCCGTCGCCACCCATCACAATCACTAAATCGGCTTTTTGGCTCATTTCATCAAGTGATATGGTGGTAAAACCTGCAATTTCCGCATGTTGCGCCGTATTGGCTTCAAATAGCACGGTGATATTTTTTGACCGCAAATGCTGCGCTAAATCAACTAAATCTTTACGCATCAGTTGCACGGCAGACTCGCGCATAAATTTGCCAATAATCGCAATGGTATTAAATTGTGTTTGCATGTCGGAATTTAATCACAGATACGGCATTACAACCAGTGGCAACTCGCCACTAAATGAGGCAGAATGGCAACTTAACTTTAATTAAAGCACAATCACGTTGGACGAACGCGCACAAATACTCTTAAAAACTTTAGTTGAACATTACGTGAGTGATGGACAGCCTATGGGTTCGAACGCGCTTTTACAATATTCTGGTTTAGCCTTAAGTCCAGCGACCATACGCAACATCATGAGCGATTTAGAAGCGCATGGCTTTGTGTCAAGCCCCCACACTTCAGCTGGCCGTATTCCAACCCAACAAGGTTATCGTTTTTTTGTTGACTCGTTAATCAGCGTTAAGCCATTAGCATTGCAACAAGTCATACAGCTAAAAAGCACATTACAATCAACCGATCAAAAAGAGTTGATTGCCACAGCGGCTGACATGCTTTCGCAATTAACCCAGTTTGCTGGCGTGATATTAATTCCAAAGCGCAAAGCGTTGATTTTTAAGCAGATAGAGTTTATGCCTTTATCTGATAAGCGCATTTTAGTGATTATCGTCGCGACCGATGGCAGTGTTCAAAATCGCATTATTTTTAGCGACGCGTCGTATACTGCATCTGAACTGATCCAAGCCAGTAACTATTTTAATACCCACTATGCAGGTCAAACGTTTGAAGAAGCGCGTCAAAAACTGCACAACGACCTCAAGGAAATGCAAGCAAATATAAGCCGCTTAATGGCCGCCGCGCTGGATGATAATGATCAGAAAGACAATAAAAATAAAGAAGATGTGATTATTGCAGGTGAACGCAACTTGTTAAATGTAGATGAATTAACATCGAACGTCACTACCTTGCGCAAACTATTTGACGTGTTTGAACGTCGAACCTCGCTGATGCAATTATTAGACAATAGTCAAAAAGCTGAAGGCGTGCAGATATTTATTGGTGGTGAAAGCGGTTATAGCCCGTTGGATGAATGCAGCATGGTCACCTCGCCTTATAAAGTAGACGGCCAAGTCGTTGGTACTTTAGGCGTCATTGGGCCTACGCGCATGGCATATGAACGCGTCATTCCAATCGTTGACATTACTGCTAAACTTTTATCCAATGCACTGACCAGTTAACTAACCCTATTCAATCAATAAAGACACTATTAAAAAAACTATGGCTTACTACAATCCTGAACCAGACTATAAACACGGTGACCAACTAAAAGTAGGCATTTTGCTTGCTAACTTAGGCACACCAGATGCGCCAACGGCAAAAGCCTTACGTCCTTATCTCAAACAATTTTTAATGGATCGACGCGTCGTTGAGATTCCACGCTTGATTTGGTGGTGCATTCTTAATGGCATTATCTTAGTGATTCGTCCTAAAAAATCAGCCGAAAAATACGCGCAAGTATGGATGCAAGAAGGTTCACCATTATTAGTTCATGCCAAAAAACAAACGCAACTGTTACGTGGCTATCTTGCGCAGAAAATTAATTCGCCATTTGCAGTTGAACTAGGCATGAGTTACGGCAACCCAAGCATGCAAAGTGCGATTGAAAAACTAAAAGCGCAACATTGCAACAAAATATTAGTGTTTCCTTTATATCCGCAATACGCCGCAAGCAGCACTGCTGCCAGTTTAGATGCGATTTGGAAATCGCTACTCAAAATGCGTAATGTGCCTGCAATAAGAACCATCAAACACTATCATGATCATCCGGCTTACATTCAAGCGCTAGCCACAAGTATCAATCAATTTTGGCAGATTAATGGCAAACCAAATAAGCTCGTGATGAGCTTTCACGGCGTGCCTAAATTTCATTTAATGAAAGGTGATTTATACCATTGTGAATGTCATAAAACAGGTCGATTATTAGCCGAAGCTTTAGGTTTAAATCCAGATCAATATCAAATCGCTTTTCAATCTCGCTTTGGCAAACAAGAATGGTTAAAGCCTTATTTAGCCGGTACATTAGAAACGCTAGGCAAGCAAGAAATCAAACGAATTGATGTTGTATGCCCAGGCTTCAGTAGTGATTGCTTAGAAACGCTAGAAGAAATTGCAATGGAAGGTAAACACATTTTTCAAAGCAATGGCGGCGGTGAATATCATTACATTCCTGCATTGAATGAAAACGAAGCGTGGATTGATGCCATGACAACAATTGCGTTAGAAAATCTGCAAGGCTGGGTATCAAGCGAATGGGACAACAATGCTGCGCAACAAGCTGCCAAAGACACAGCCGCTCATGCAAAAGCTTTGGGCGCAAAACAATAAACGGTATAATCGTTTATCGATGCATTTATTTATTGTTGAGGGTTTTATATGGTTGTGATTACTGGTGGCGCCGGCATGATAGGTTCAATGATGGCGTGGCACCTCAACACACATTGCCATCAACAAGACATTGTGATAGTCGATGACATTACCCATGAATCGCAATGGCAAAATTTAGTCCACCGCCAATACAATACTTATCTAGATAAAGAGCAATTATTTGATTGGCTGTATGACAATGATGGTGTTACTGCTGTTATTCATATGGGTGCCATTAGCGCGACAACAGAGCGTGACTTTAACAAACTGGTCGATTGCAATATTCATTACTCGCAAGATTTGTGGGAATGGTGTGCCATCAATCAGGTCCCATTTTTCTACGCTAGCTCGGCTGCAACTTACGGTGATGGCAATCACGGTTATGATGATGCTACTATCGAAAAGTTACGTCCATTAAACGGATACGGTTATTCCAAACACTTTTTTGACCAATGGGTGTTAAAGCAAGTGTCAGCCAATAAACCTTGCCCGCCTAGCTGGGCAGGCTTTAAATTCTTTAATGTCTATGGGCCTAATGAATATCACAAAGAGCGCATGGCAAGTGTTGCTTTCCACACTTACCATCAGTTTAGCGAAACTGGCGCGATGAAGCTGTTTAAAGGCACAAAAGCAGGTGTTGAAGATGGCATGCAAATGCGAGACTTTGTGTATGTGAAAGATGCTGCAGCCGTGCTTGCACACTTTTACACGACTGCAGTGAGCGGCAAACCAACGGCTAATGGCATATACAATATTGGCACTGGTGAAGCGCGAAGCTTTAAAGATTTAGCCACTAGCGTCATGACAAGTATGGGGCGTGAACCAAATATTACTTATATTGAAATGCCGCAAGATTTACAAGGCAAGTATCAATACTTTACCGAAGCATCGATGCAAAAATTACGAAAAGCTGGCTACACCGCTGCATTTCATAGTTTAGAAGACGGCGTTAAAGACTACGTACAAAACTATTTACTGCAAGAGGATCAATACTGCTAATGGATTATATCGATTACCTAAAAGGTGAGCATGCGGCGCATAACGCCATGTTTAATGTGCTTGAACCGCTTTTTCCACTCATTAGCGACATTGGCATTGCCATGCAAAACTGCATCAAAGCCGGTGGGAAAATCTTAATCATGGGCAACGGCGGCAGCGCTGCTGATAGTCAACACATTGCGGCTGAGATTGTTGGTCGATTTAAAAAAGAACGTAAAGGCATGCCGGCGATTGCCCTAACAACGGATACTTCCATCTTAACGTCAGTTGGTAATGATTATGGCTATGACTATATTTTTGCACGTCAAGTAGAAGCACTTTGCCGCCCAGAAGACTTAGTCATCGGCATGACGACTTCTGGCAATAGTGCCAATGTGGTCAACGCCATGCAAGCCGCTAAAGCAATTGGCGCCGTCACTATTGGCTTAACTGGCGGCACGGGCGGCAAACTGACTGCCATTTGTGACCATAACTTAATTATGCCTTCCAATGTTACGGCACGCATTCAAGAAGCCCATATTTTTGTTGGCCATTGTTTGTGTGAAATCTTAGAGTCAGATTAAACAAGGCTCAAACTAATTACATCATGCTTCAACATTTACTAACCACCGTTAAATCATTTGGTAGCCAATCTCTAAAGGCACTTGTTATTGGCGATGTCATGCTTGATCGCTACTTAATTGGCGATGTTGGTCGCATTTCACCAGAAGCACCCGTGCCAGTTGTGTTATTAAATGAACAAAATGAACGCGCTGGCGGTGCTGCCAATGTGGCAGCCAACTTAGCATTATTAGGCATTAAGACGCATATTATTGGTTGCGTCGGCAATGATGCAGAAGGCGACAGTCTTAAAAAAAGCATCTCGACAATTGATGTGGATATTAGCGGCATTATCAGCTCCCAATATCGCCCTACTATCGCTAAAACACGTATTTTAGGTGGTCATCAGCAAATGTTGCGTTTAGACCAAGAAAGTAAAGCCGCATTTAATCCCGCAGAAAACACGCTGCTGATGTCTGCTATTGATGCTGCACTTGCCCTGCAGCCCAATATTGTTATCTTATCCGATTATGCAAAAGGCCTATTAAGCGAGGCAGTTTGCCAACACATTATTAACGCCTGTCATCGACAAAAAATTCCAGTATTAGTTGATCCTAAAGGTCGTGACTACACTAAATATAAAGGCGCAACAGCACTCACTCCGAATAAGAAAGAAACGGCTGAAGCCTGTGAAACGCACATAGAAGATGCGACCTTAATTAACAAAGCCACTGTATTAAAAAATAGTTTGAATCTCGACTTTCTAGCGGTTACACGTGGCGAAGAAGGCATCACACTGATTGACAATGATACCCAGCAAATTGCAGCGACCGCACAAAAAGTATTTGATGTTTCGGGCGCGGGTGATACGGTCATCGCCACATTGGCAGCTGGCTTGGCTTATGGACTTTCCCCACTAGAAAGTTTACAACTGGCGAATATAGCTGCTGGTATTGTCGTTGGGAAAGTGGGAACGATTCCTATCACGCGTGCAGAATTAATTGAAACCCTATCTCGTCAGCAACATAGTACGCAAGCACAGAAGATTTTTGATTTAACGCAACTAATTGAAAAAGTAGATAGCTGGAAAAAAGCACAGCAAAAAATTGTGTTTACCAATGGCTGTTTTGATTTACTTCATGCAGGCCATGTAACTTATTTAGAAGCTGCTAAAAACCGTGGCGATAAGCTTATTTTAGGATTAAATACCGATCGCTCAGTTAGTGCCATCAAAGGGCCAACAAGACCAGTCGTTAACGAGAGTGACCGTGCGCGCGTCTTAGCGGCATTAGAGTCAGTGGATGCAGTCATTTTATTTGATGAAGATACGCCACTCAACCTCATTAACGCAATCCAACCCCATGTGATTGCTAAAGGCAGTGATTACAACGCTAACCAAGTGGTTGGCGGTCAAGAGGTTGAATCTTGGGGCGGTGAAATTGCATTGATTGATTTGGTCGAAGGTCGCAGCACAACTAACATTATTAAAAAGCTCAATCGTTAACGATCTATGTCATCTGAAAGAATCTTAGTGATAGGACCATCTTGGGTCGGCGACATGGTCATGGCACATAGCTTGTTTCAACTACTCAAACAACAAAATCCATCTGTGCAAATTGATGTCGCGGCACCAGCGTGGACATTGCCTTTGTTAGACCGCATGCCCGAAGTATCTGAGAAAATCGCATTACCTTTTAAACATGGTCAGCTTAGTTTAATAGCGCGCATTCAGTTTGGCAGACGCTTAAAAAACAACCATTACACCCAGTCAATCTCACTGGTTAACTCTTTTAAATCGGCCATATTACCTTTCGCGGCCAACATCACCAAACGCACGGGCTTTCTTGGTGAGATGCGTTATGGTCTTTTAAACGATATTCGCCCACTCAATAAAAAAGCCTTACCGAAGACAGTTGAGCGTTTTGTGTCATTAGGGCTACCTAAAAACCAAGCATTACCAGGTATTCCACAACCTATCTTATTGGCTGACCAAGAAAATGCCATTAAAGTATTAGCCCAACTAAACGCGCCCCTTACCAGTAATAAAGTGCTTGGCCTATGCCCTGGCGCTGAATACGGTGAAGCCAAACGCTGGCCAGCTAATCACTACGCCGAAGTCGCTAACGCGGCATTAAATCAAGGTTGGCAAGTCTTGTTGTTTGGCGCAGATAAAGATGTGCCAGTGACCCAAGCAATTAATCGAATGACGCAATCTAGATGCATTGATTTAGGCGGAAAAACCAAACTAGGTGATGCTATCGACATCATGTCCCTATGCACAACAGTGGTTAGTAACGACTCTGGACTCATGCACGTTGCCGCCGCACTAGATAAAAAACTCATTGCGATTTTTGGCTCAAGTGACCCGTACCATACGCCGCCCATG